>Ga0335085_10001171_pt1 | contig 59725 bp, 56 predicted proteins | sample Lox_Sample_45_FD_206712 | JGI IMG/M metagenome (GOLD analysis project Ga0335085, IMG submission 206712) | Soil microbial communities from Loxahatchee National Wildlife Refuge, Florida, United States - Lox_Sample_4.5 | ecosystem: Environmental > Terrestrial > Soil > Wetlands | place: USA...
TCATCGCGACCGGCTTGTTCGCCGCGTGGCGACAGGTGGGCTTTCGCATCAGCGGCTGGACGAGCACCAGCTACGGGCACATCCTCCTCGTAAAGCTCGGCCTCGTCGCCGTGCTCGTCGCGGTCGCTGCGGTCAGTCGCTCGATCGTGAACAAGCGCCGGTCCGCGCCCATCGACGCTCCCGACAGTGCGATCGCAGCAATCGACAACCGCACGGTCGGCGGACTACGCCGTTCCGTCGGTACCGAGGTCGCGCTCGGCCTCGCCGTTCTGGTCGTGACGGCACTTCTCGTCAACGCACAACCGGCGCGCAGCGCGTTGACGCCGGGTTTGTTCGCGGGTTCGGTCAGCGCCGGTTCCGGTCAGAGCGCGATGACCATCCAGGTCACCGTCGATCCCGCCCGGGTAGGCGTGAACGCAGTGCACGTCTACACGTTGACACCGAAGGGAGCCGATCTTCCCGTGCGCAGCATGTCGGCCAAGTTCGTGTCCGGCGACACGAGCGTTCCCGCGAATCTCGTGCGCGGCGGACCGAACCACTTCCTGTCGAGCAACGCGACCTTCCCGACGACGGGCAAGTACCAGATGCTCGTCGAGGTGATTCAGCTCATCGAGGGGAATCAGGTCGCGACCGCGGCCGTCCTCAACGTACCGATCACCTAGTTGCGCTACTTCCGGTCGCGCAGCGCTTGGACCAGCTGCTCGGTCTGCTCGCGCTGTTCGTAGACGATGCGAATGATCCAGTAGCGCAGGTAGCGCGTCAACGAGTTGCGCGCCCAAATCACGATCCCGACGATCGCGACGCCGATTCCGATGGCACCGAAGATCTCGGCGCGCAGAGCCGTGACCGCGGCGCCGTCGCCGTGCGCGTCGAGCGCGCTCCACCACGAGATGATCGCGATGACGAAGCCGAGGATCGTGAGCCCGATGCCCCACTGCGCGCCGAGCCGCTCCGGGTTCGCGCCGCCGCCCGTGACCTTGAGCTTCGCGACTTCGGCCTCGAACTGCGCGAGCCGCGTCGACGACATGGTGCCGTCGGCGGCCGCGTTCGTGGGCTCGTCGTTCATGACGTCGGACTCCTCATCGGGATGGATCGACCACGGGGGCCGTGTGATCGGCGCCAAGATATGCGTCCGAGAGCTCGCCCGCGATGTTCGCCGGCGGTCCGGTGTGCAACAGGCGCCCATGCAGCATGATCCCGGCCCGATCCGCGAGTCCGAGGATCTCGTGCGCGAACTGCTCGACGATCAGGATCGACAGGCCCGAGGCGGCGATCCGCCGGACGTGGTCGTAGAGCTCCTCGACGATGATCGGCGCCAGTCCCATCGACAGCTCGTCGATCAGCAGCACGGCGGGCTCGGTCGCGAGTGCCCGGGCCATCGCGAGCATCTGTTGCTCGCCGCCCGACATCGTGCCGGCCGTCTGCTTGCGGCGTTCGCCGAGCCGCGGGAATCGCGCGAAGGCGAGGTCGAGCACGTCGTGATACGAGTGGCCGGTGAACGTCGCCATGCGGAGGTTCTCCGAGACCGTCAGGTTCGGGAAGATCCCGCGCCCCTCGGGGATGAGACACACCCCCGCGCGCGCGAGCGCGTCCGCCGGAACTCCGGTGACGTCGCGGCCGCACAACAGGATCGCGCCGGAGCTCGGCACGATCTGACCTGACGCGACCGCGAGCGTGGTCGACTTGCCGGCGCCGTTCGGGCCGAGCAGCGCGAACACCTCGCCGGGACGGATCTCGATGTCGATGCCGTGCAACACGTCGATGCGGCCGTAGCCGGCGCGCACCGACGAGAGCTGCAGGATCGGGGTGACCGACTCGTCGGCGACCGCGGCCACGGGCTCGGCGGTCATGACGCTTCCTTCGCGGTGCCGAGATACGCGCGCTGCACCGACGGATCGGCCTGGATCTCCACAGGCGTGCCCTGCGCGATGACGCGTCCGAAGTCGAGCACGCTGATATATGTGCACGCCTCCATCACGAGCGGCATGTCGTGCTCGACGAGGAGGACAGCGAGGCCGTCGGCCGTGAGCTCGTGCAGCAGCACCGCCATTGCATCGGTCTCCTGCTCGTCGAGACCCGATGAGGGCTCGTCGAGCAGCAGGACCTTCGGATCGGTGGCGAGCGCACGCGCGAGCTCGACGAGGCGCGCGCTTCCCGTCGGAAGAGCATCGACGCGCGTGTCGGAGACTTGCGCGATACCGACGCGCGCCAACAGCTCGTCGGCGAGCTTCGAGCAGTCGTAGCGCGACTTCGCCCAGCGCCGCCGCATCTCGAGCGCCACCATCACGTTCTCGTGGGCGGTCAGGCTGCCGAACGCCTCCAATCGCTGGAACGTGCGCGCGATGCCGAGCCGGGCGCGCCGGTAGGGACGCTTGCGGGTCACGTCGACACCGCCGAGCAGGATCTGGCCGCGCGTCGGCGGCTGCAGACCGGTGATCACGTTGAAGAGCGTCGTCTTGCCCGCGCCGTTCGGACCGATGAGCCCCGTGACACAGCCTTCGGGGACGTCGAGCGTGGCGTCGTCGACCGCGAGTAGCCCACCGAACTGGACGGAGACGCCGACCACCTCGAGGAGCGTCATCACGCACCCGCAACGGGCTCGGGGAGCGGCACGTCATTGCTGATTCCGAGCGTGCGGTCGATCTCGAGCACGTCGGATTCCGTGAACGCGCGCTCGAGGCCGAGGCGTCCGACCTCCGGCTCGGCGTTCGCCGCCATCAGCTCCTCGTACTCCTTCTTCGCGTCCTTGCGCCAAGGCAGCAGGCGGGCGAAGCCCTCGCCGATCGGAACCACCGCGCCGGACGGGTTCTGGATGATGCCGAGCACCGCGAGCCCCGGCGCGAGGTAGAAGAGCGCGGTCCACAGCGAGATGTGCCAGTTGTCCTGGATCCACATCGTGCCGAAGCCGAAGACGCCCGCGAACAGCGCGCCGGCGACGAAGCCGACGCCGCCGATGACGAGCGCGAGCACCACTGGGAGCCCGGCGATCGTCTCGAAGCCCTGCGAGCTGTTCAGCGTGCCGAAGTTCATCGCGAAGAACGCACCGGCGAACCCTGCGATCGCGGCGGACAGCGAGAACACGACCAGCTTGGTCTCGAATATGTTGACGCCGACGGTCACCGACGCGGCCTCGCTGTCGCGCATCGCGACGAGCCGGCGCCCGAAGGCGCTACGTCTGAGCGCGATCACGCCGACCGCGCATATCCCGAACACCGCGGTGATGAGGACGAGGAACGCCTTCGGGTTGGAGAAGTCGACGCCGAAGATGTGCACCGCGTCCACGGGTCGCTCACCGGGGCCGACCGCGAACGGTTGTGAGTAGAAGACCTCTTCGACCATGGTCGCGAACGCGAGTGTCGCGAGCGCGAGATAGAGCCCCTGGAGCCGTAGTGCGGGGAACGCGAGCAGCGCGCCGACAGGAATCGTCACGAGCGCGGCGAGGAACACCGCCCAGATGCTTCCGTGCGCGCCGCCGAGCCGGGCGTACGCGACCGCGCCGATACCGGCGAAGGCCAGCGGTGCGAGCGAGACCTGCCCGGCCCAGCCGGTGAGCGGCACGAGCGACAACGCGAGCAGAGCGGTGCACATACCGAGCGCGAGTCGGTTCGTGTTCGTGGGATCGGTGCTCGACAGCACGAACGCGGCCACGAGGATCATGAAGACGAGGAACACACCCATCCCGATCGCGGTGTCGCGCACGCTCGAGACCCGCTCCATCCGCCGGATCGCGTTGATGCGCGCGAACTGGATCTGGGCGCGCGGCAGCAACAACAAGACGATGAACAGCATGATCGTCGGCAGCGCGTCGGGAACGTTGGTCCAGCGGTCGGAGAACTTGAGGAACGACCCGACCCACTGCGTGGCGAGCGCGAGGATGAACGCGCCGAGATATGTCAACGGCAGGCTCCGCAAACGGCCGACCACGGCTGCCGAGAACGCGGAGATGATCAGGAACGTCAGCACCGTGATCGACATGTCGGCCGTCTCGGGCGCGATCAGGATGCCCGCGAGCGCCGCGAGCGAACAGCCGAGCGCCCAGGCGAATCCCGACAGCCGGGCGGACCGCGCCCCGCCGAGCGCGGCGAGATCGCGGTTGTCGACAACGGCGCGCATCGCGATACCGATGCGTGTTCGGAACAACAGGATGCGCAGTCCGATCGCGAGCGCGACCGCGGCGAGGATCGTGATGAAGCGGTGCCAGGTCAGCAGCACCTGCCCGATGTGGAAGCCTCGGCCGGCGAAGAGCGGCGGCAGGGAGTGGGCGTCGTTCTGGTTCCAGATCATGTTCGCGATCCCGATCAACGCGAACATGATCCCGACCGTGACCATCAGCTGGACGACGAGCGGCTTGCCGACGAGCTGCCGCATGATCGTGCGGTCGAGCAGGACCCCGAACAGCGGCGCGGCCACGAGTACGACGAGCGGCAGCACGAGCGCCTGGGGCAGGTGGTGGTGGACCGTGAGCTCCCAGTCGACGTACGCGAAGAACATGCCGATGGCGCCCTGCGCGAAGTTGAAGATGCCCGTCGTCGTGTAGACGACGACGAGCCCGCTCGCAGCCATCGCGTAGATGCCTGCGAGCGGGAGCGCCAGGACCAACATGTTGGTCAGCGTCGTCGAATTGATCGGGTTGCCCGCCCAGGCGGAGACGCTGACGAAGACGACGAAGGCAATCGTTCCCACCCAGACCAGCAGGTTCGACCACCGCTGCGACACGCCAACCTCCCCTGCTGTCGTCTACGTCGCCTTTCGGCTACCCGTGGTATTCGGCCGCGGGGTCGATCGTGAGAACGAGCGGGGGCTTCGGCTTGCCCGACGCGTCGAGGTCACAGTCGAACTTGCCCGGCTCCGTCGGGTCGATCCGCACGAACTTGCCGTTCTGCACTTGCATGCCGACGAGGCAGGGGCTGCCGAGGTGACGGCCGATGTCGATCCCCGGCGCCGCCATGCCGTCGGCATTGAAGTCGTGCATGTTGCGCAGTGCGGTGAGCAGGTTCGCCCGAGTCAGAGAGTTGGGGTCACCGTTGTGGGCGGTCATGATGTCGTTGACGGCCTGGCCGAACACCTCGCCCGCCAGGAACGCCTGGGCGCCGAACCCGTCGGGGTTCTTGTCGTACTTGAGGAACCCGTCGAGCGCGGTGTTGTGACCGGCGTCCTCGAACGGCAGGAAGTTGAGCCACACGTACTGGCCCTCGACCGCCGAACCGCCCTCTTGGATCAGCCGCTTGTCGTAGCACTGGAGCGAGCAGTCCCAGACCTTCACGGTGTTGACGCCCTGCACCTGCGCTTCCTTGCGCATGAGCACGGTGCCCTTGTAGTCGAGGCCGTTGCGCGCGTACGTGGAGTTGTGCGACTTCATCGCCTGCGCGAGTTGCGTGTAGTCGGTCTGGATCGCCTGGCCGCTCACGCCGAACTCGGCGTCGCTCGCGATTCCCATCTTGTTCTCGGCCCGGATGATCGGCATCGTCGACGCGATCGTCGACGGCGTGTCCTTCGGGATCGCGAAGACGCCGTGCAGCGGCGTGCCCGCGAACTTCTTCAGGTAGTACTCGTACTGCGTATAGCCGACGCGGAAGGTGCGGGGGCCGGTTCCGCTGTACGGGCAACTCGAACTGGTCGGCAGCGCCGCGAACGACACCGGCGAGCACTGCTGGTTCGCCTCGGTTTGCAGCTCGGCGATGTCCGGGATGCCCGTCGCCTTGCCGGTCTTGTCCTTGCACGTGTTCATCACGGAGACGTCCTGCAGGAACAGCGCCGTCGTGCCGACGGTCGCGATGCTGTTGCCGCACGCCGCCGCGATCGCGTTGGCCGAGTCGGTCGGGCTCAACTTCGAGTCGAGCTCCTTCACGACGATCTGGCGGCACGCGAGGCCGCCCTGCGAGTTGATGTAGTCGCCCCACGCCTTCATGCCGTCCCACGAACCCTTGAACAGACCGGGCCGGAAGCCGTTTTGGACGTCGGCGACGACCGAGACCGTGATCGTCGTGGGGCTCACGCCGACCTCGGAGCTCTGGCGGGGCTTGCTGCAGTCCGCTGTGCTCGCGGCCTTGACCGTCGTGGTCGTGGCGCCCCCGAGTCCGCCGTTCCCGCCCGAACTCGAGCTGCTACCGCCGCCGCAGGCGCTCACCAACAGGACCAGAGCCGTCGCGAGGACGGGCCAACGCAGCCGCATCTCTTTTCTCCCCCGGGTAGACAACGGGCCGAAGCGTACGGACATTGTGCACGACTGTCGATCCGAAGGCGGGGCGCGCGTTCTCGACCGTTCAGCGCGGCGAGCTTCGACTCGTCGACGCGTCGCCGTTGGTGCAGTTTGTCCGGTCGACGACGACCCCCGACGGGAGGACCGGCTTCGCGCTAACCGTGGTACTCCTTGGCCGGGTCGATCGTGATCGTCAGCACTTTCTGCTTCGGGCCGCAGTCGAACGTGCCCGGTTGCACCGGATCGATCCGTACGAACTTTCCGTGCTGCACCTGCAGTCCGACCAGGCACGCGCTCCCTCGTTTCCGACCGACGTCGATCTTCGGGATCATCCCGCCCGCGTCGAACGAGTGCATGTTGCGGATCGCGGCGAGGACGTTGGCCCGAGTGACGGAATTCGGGTCGCCGCCATGGGCCGCGACCGTGTCGTTGACCGCCTGTGCGAAGACCTCACCCGCGATCCACGCCTCTGTCCCGAAGGCGTCCGGCTTGGGGTAGCGCGCGAGCAACGCGTCGAGCTCGGCGTTGTGACCCTTGTCCTCGATCGGCAGCGAGCTGAGCCAGACGTACTGCCCTTCGACGGCACTCCCGCCTTCCTGGATGAACCGGGGGTCGTAGCACTGCACCGAGCAGTCCCACACCTTCACCGAGTTCACGCCCTGTACCTGTGCTTCCTTGCGCATGAGCACCGAGCCCTTGTAGTCGAGATCGTTGCGCGCGTAATTCGAATGATTCGACTCGATCGCCTGCGCGACCTGCGTGTAGTCCGTCTGGATCGCGGTGCCGCTCTCGCCGATCTCGGCGTCGCTCTTGATCCCGAGCTTGTTGAAGCCGCGGATGATGGGCATGGCCGACGCGATCGTCGACGGCACGTCCTTCGGGATCACGAACACACCGTGCAGGTTCTTCAAGCCGAGCTTGTCGAAGTAGTAGTCGAGCTGGACGCTGCCGACGGCGAATGTGCGCGGGCCGGTCCCCGAGTAGGGGCACGAACCCGCCGACCCGAGTACGGGAAACGACACGGGCGAACACTGCTGTGCCGCCTCGGTCTGCAGGTCGGCGATGTCCGGGATCCCGGTCGCCTTGCCGGCCTTGTCCTTGCAGGTGTTCATGGTCCTGACGTCTTGCAGGAAGAGCGCGGTCGTCCCGACCATCGCGAGCGAGTCGTTGCACGCCGCCGCGATCCCGTTCTGCGAGTCGGTCGGCGTCAGCTTGGAGTCGACCTCCTTCACGACGACCTTGCGGCACGCGAGCCCGCCCCTGGAGTTGATGTAGTCGCCCCACGCCTTCACGCCTTCCCACGAACCCTTGAAGAGTCCGGGGCGGAAGGCATTCTGCACGTCGGCCATCACCGTCACGGTGATCGTCGTCGGTGAGACGCCGAACTCGGTGCTGCGCCGCGGCACGCTGCAATCACCGGGTGCCTTCGCGGTCGTCGTCGTGACGCCGCCGAGCGCCGAGCCCCCGCCACCCGTGCTTCCACCGCTGCACCCGGCGAGCACGAGCGCGCCCGCCGTTGCGACGATCCACCACCGCTTCGACATGTTCATCCCCCGGCTCGTGACCCGACGAGCGTCACTGCGCACATTGTGCTCGGATCGGACTCGGTCGGCACGGCGGGCCCGTTTCATCGGTTCATCGCTCTTGCCGTCACCGGCCGAACGACGCGACGATCGGCGGCGTGGCCGTCAGGATCCCGGCGCAGCGCTACACGTCGAGCACCTTCGCCGCGCTCGAGCGGGAGCGGCTCTGGCCGCGCGTGTGGCAGCTTGCGTGCTCGCTCGACCACGTCGCGAACGCCGGCGAATACCACGAAGTGCGCATCGGAGACCTCTCGGTGCTCGTGGTCCGCGGCGACGACGGCGTGCTGCGCGCGTTCCAGAACGCGTGCCTTCACCGGGGCAGCGCGATCTGCGAGGGCACCGGCGCGGGACTGAACGAGCTCCGATGTCCGTTTCACCGCTGGTCGTACTCCCTCGACGGAAGACTGCGCGAGGTGCCTTCGCGCCGCGAGTTCGGAACCCTCGCGGCCAGCTCCGACGAACCCGGGCTCGTACCGGTCCTCGTCGACACGTGGGGACCGCTCGTCTTCGTCAACCTCGACCTCGACGCGGAGCCGCTCGCCGCGTTCCTCGGCGAAGTCCCCGGCGACTGCGCGTGGGCGCGCCTCGACGAGTTCCGCTGCACGGCCGCGGTTTCGATCCCGGCGCCTTGCAATTGGAAGACGCTGATCGACGGCTTCAGCGAGACCTACCACGTGCAGGGCATCCACCGCGAGATGCTGCCGATGACGGACGACGTCAACGGACCGCAACAGGTTTGGCGGCGGCACGGCAAGCTCTTGCAGTCGTACGGGCTGGCGTCACCGCGGCTGCGTGACCGTCCCGACGATCAACGCATCTGGGAGGCTTTCGTCGAGATCATGGGTGTGCGGGTCGGCAACTTCGCGCAGGCCGACGCCGGGCCCGCGCCGGCGGTCGAACCCGGCGGCAGCATCCGCGGTGCGATCGCCGGGATCGTGCGCGACCGCGGGCTGGACGCGGGGCACGACTGGTTCGGCGGCCTCGACGACGGTCAGCTCCTCGACATGTCGCAGTACAACCTGTTCCCGAACATCACCGTCTTGGTGTTCTCGGACATGCTGCAGGTCGTGCGCTCGCGACCGGGGGCGACACCGGATGACGCGTACATGGACGCGTTCTCCTTCGAGCGGGTCGCGCCGGCGCACGCCGGCGCACGGACAAAGCCGATCGACGTCGCGCTCTCGCCCGACGACGGGCTCCCGATCGGACTCGTGCTCAACCAGGACTTCGCGAACTTCGGCCGCAGTCAGCGCGGCCTGCACCAGCCGGGCCTGACCCACCTTCTCGTCTCGCCGACCGAGGAGTGCCGGATCGTGAACCTCCACCGCAATCTCGAGGAGTACCTCGGGATCGAGCCGTCCGAGCTCGAGGAGCTGTAACCGTCAGGGAGACGGATCGACGACGACGCAGCGCGTGCGCGTGTAGATCGTCGGCATGCACTTGTTGCAGTGGATGCACAGCGACTCGCGCGCCGGGTCCTTGCGCATCTCGAGCAGCAGCTCCGGCTCCCGCAGCAACGCGCGCCCCATCTGCACGAAAGCGAAGCCCTCGTCGAGCGCGCGCGTCACGGTGTCGAGCCGGTTGATACCTCCGAGCAGGATCAGCGGCATCGACAGCGCATCGCGGAACTGACGCGCGTACGGCAGGAAGTACGCCTCCTCGAAGGGATACTCCTTGAAGAACATGCCGCCGAACGTCTTGATGCCGGCCTTCAGGATTCCGGGGAACATCTCCGCCATCTCCCCGACCGGCGCCTCGCCGCGGAAGTAGTACATCGGATTCTCGAACGAGCTGCCGCCGGTCAGCGTCAACGCGTCGAGCGCGCCGTCGGCCTCCAACAGCTTCGCGACGTCGATGCTCTCGTTGAGCCAGAGGCCACCCCGCACACCATCTGCCATGTTGAGCTTCGCAGTCACCGCCATGTCCCGGCCCGCCGCCTCTCGCACCGCGCGGACGACCTCACGTGCAAACCGGGCACGGTTCGCGACGCTGCCGCCGTATTCGTCGCGGCGCTTGTTCAGCTTCGGCGACAGGAACGCGCTGAGCAGGTAGCCGTGGCCCATGTGCACCTCGATCGCGTCGAAGCCCGCTTCGCGCAGCACACCAGCGCCGCGCGAGTACTGCTCGACGATCGATCGGATGTCGGCGACGGTGAGGGCGTGCGTGAACCGCATGCCGAGAGGACTGAAGACGCGCGACGGCGCGACCGCGGGCGACTTGGTGCCCATCGGGTTCGCCACGGGTCCCGCATGGCCGATCTGCGCCGCGATCGCCGCGCCCTCCGCGTGGACCGCGTCGGTCAGCGTCCGCAGCCCGGGTCCGACCTCGGGGTTGTCGAGGACGATCTGGTGACCGTCGGTGGAGCCGGCCCGGGTCACGGCGCAGTACGCGACCGTCGTCATCCCGACGCCGCCGGCCGCGAACCGCCGGTGGAAATCGACGAGCTCCGGAGTGACGAGCCGCCGCGGCGTCCGGCCCTCGAACGTCGCGGCCTTGACGAACCGGTTGCGCAGTTCGACCGGGCCGAGACGAGCCGGCGCGAAGGGATCGATGCTGGCCATGCGGGGACCGTAGCCTCGACGCGACAGAATGGCGCCGTGGATCTCGAAGCCTTCTACGACGCCGACCCGCGCCGGCGCCACTCCGAGGAGCTGGAATTCGGCAGCGACTGGATGGACCGCGGCGCCCGCACGCAGGTCTCGTGGGTCGAAGACACCGGCGAGCTGTACGCGATGCGCGACCCGCTCGGCAATCTCGCGTCCGACGTCATCGGCGACATGCGCGCGATGCCGGTCACCGACGAGCAGCTGACGGTCGAGGTGCTCGGCGTGGTGCCCGGGCGCGACGCGATCGGCGCGGTCATGAGCGGCTGGCAGACCGCGATGACGGCGACCGACGACAGCGTGTCGTGGGTACGCGACCGCATCGCCCACGCCGAGTCGGAGCTGAACGACCCGCCTGCGCAACCGTCGCGCGATCTCCCGGCGGGCTAGCGGCCGGACGTCTCGCGCGCCGCGAGCTCGCGACGCAGCACCTTGCCGACCTCGCTGCGCGGCAACGCCTGGACGCGCCGGAACCGCACTGGCACCTTGTACGGCGCGAGGTGCTCCCGGCAGACCGCGACGAGCTCGCCGTCGTCGACCGCCGCGCTCACGACGACGAACGCGACCGGTACCTCGCCGAGCCGGTCGTCGGCGACGCCGACGACCGCGGCCTCCTGCACCGCGGGAACCAGGCGCAGCACCTCTTCGACCTGCTCGGGAAAAACCTTGTTGCCCCCGCGGTTGATCACGTCGCTCGCCCGGCCCTCGATCCACACGAACCCGTCGGCGTCGACCCGTGCGAGGTCGCCGGTGTCGACGAAGCCCTCGTCGTCGAAACGCGACCGCGCGATGCCGACTGCGGTCGACGGCGGCCGCACCAACAACCTGCCGACCTCGTCTGCAGCCACCGGCGAGCGCGATTCGGCGGCGTCGGCCGGCGCGATCCTGATCGCGACGCCCGGATGCGGCCGCCCGACCGCACCGACCTTTTCGGGGTGCTCCCGCGCGTCGGCCGCGGTCCAGCCGATGACCTCGCCGAGCTCGGCCTGTCCGTAGCCGTTGAGCACGACGACGCCGAACCTCTCGGTGAACCGCCGCGCCTGCAACGGCGACAACGCCGCGGTGATGCTGCGCACGTAGCGCAGCGGCGTGAGGTCGTCGACGTCGGCGGCGTCGGACAGCATCGCCATCGCCGCGGGCGGGAGCACGGTGGAGCGGATCGAGAAGCGCGCGACGAGGTCGGCGAAGACGCGCGGGTCGAAGCCGTCCATGACGACGATCTCGGCGCCGGCACGCAGACCGAACAACACGTTGTAAATGCCGGCGTTCAGTGCGAGTGAGACGGGGACGAGGTTGGGCGTCGGGCGTTTGTCGGTGTCGACCGGCGACGAGCCCCGCAACGGCGCGAGCACGCGGTCGATCAGCTCGAGGTATCCGGCGTGGGTGTGCAGGATCGGCTTCGGACGACCCGTCGTGCCCGACGTCCACGTGACGAACGCGACGTCGGCGTCGTTGGGGAGCGGATCGGCCACGGGCTCGAGCCCGGCGGCAGTGAGCAGGACGGCCGGACGCGTCGCGGCCACCGCCTCGGCGCGCTCCGCCGCGGGCGACCGCGGGTTCACCGGGACGAAGACGGCGCCCGCGCGCCACACGCCGAACATCGCCGTGATCGCCCGGGGGCCGTTCGGCAACTGGACGGCCACGCCCTGGCCGGCCTCGACTCCCACGGCGCGCAGCCGGGCCGCGACGGCGTCGGCATCGGCCTGTGCGTCCGCCGCGGTCATCGTCTCCGTCGCGGAGTGGAGCAGCGGCTCCGCGCCGCGGCGCGGGTGATCGAACAAGAGCGCCGCGAGCGTCACTGCACCTGACCAGCCCTTTCCGCGTCCACCGGACGGGCGCCGCCGATCGGCCGCACCGTCTCGTCGATCCGCCCTGTCCGAGAATTCGTGATCCGACGACCTAGGCTGTGGAGGACAGCTGCGTGGTCGATCTCGGCCCGGCACCGCCATTCTTCCACGCTCGGCTGACGACAGTTCGATCATCTTGCGAGCGCGCGCCGGCAGGGCCTGCGCTCTCGCCGCCGGATGAGGAGATCACATGGCAACGCGACGAACGACTTCGAGCAAGCGAGAGCGCGAGCGCAACAAGCAGGCGAAGGCGGCGGCGAAGCGCGAGCGGCGCCAGGATCGGGCGAACGAAATCGAGTCCGAGGAGACCTCCTTCGACGAGAACACGGCCACCACCGACGAGCTGATCGAACGCATCGCGGCGATGCACGAGCAGTACGACGCCGGTGAGATCTCGTTCGAGGCGTTCGACGAGGAGAAGACGGAACTCATGGCCCTCCTCACTGCGCGGCTCTCGGAGTAGTTCGCTACTACATTCCCGACAACATCCGAACCGGCCCCGCCGCGTCAGGAGCAACGTGAACCAGTCGCTCGCCGGTCTCAGACCTCAGTCCGACGAGATCGAGGTCGCCCCGAACGACCCGCCGCGGCGCGCCGCGGACGAGGTCGTCAATGTCCGCTCGTCACTGACGTTCTTCGCGGTGCACCTCGTGCCGTTCCTCGTGGTCTTCACGGGCGTGACGCGCACCGCGCTGCTGCTCGGTGTCGTGACCTTCTCGGTGCGGGGCTTCTTCATCACCGGCGGATATCACCGCTACTTCTCGCACAAGACCTACCGGCTGAACCGCTTCTGGCAGTTCGTCTTCGCGTTCGGCGGCACCACCGCGTCGCAGAAGGGTCCGCTGTGGTGGGCGGCGCACCATCGCAACCACCACCGGTACTCGGACACCGAGCGCGACATCCACTCACCCAAGCGCGGGTTCTGGTGGAGTCACGTGGGTTGGATCCTGTGCGACAAGTACAACGGCGTCGACCTCGAGCAGATCCGCGACCTCGAGAAGTATCCCGAGCTCCGGTTCATCAACCGGCACGACTGGATCGGCCCGTGGGCCGTCGCGGTGACGTGTTTCCTGATCGGAGGCTGGAGCGGCCTGCTCATCGGCTTCTTCGCGTCGACCGTGTTGCTGTGGCACTCGACCTTCATGGTCAACTCCGTCGCGCACGTGTTCGGCCGTCGCCCGTACGAGACATCGGACACGAGCCGGAATTCGTTGATCGTCGCGCTCGCGACGGGCGGCGAGGGCTGGCACAACAACCACCACCGCTACCCGTGGGCTGCGCGCCAGGGCTTCCGCTGGTGGCAGATCGACCCGACGTACTACTGCCTGCGGGCCTTGCAGGCAGTCGGCATCGTCTCGCATCTCCGGCCGGTGCCGGTGACGATCATCGACGAAGCGCGCGCCGCCAAGGTTCGACGTCGAGCTTCGGGTACTTCTCCGTCGTCGCCTCGATGAGGTCGTCGGTCCAGATCGGGTGACCCGGCGGCGGGAACCCGAACAGCTCGAGTTCGCGCGGGGTGGCGCCCTCCACGAATTGCACCCAGGCCGGATGCGTCGCCTTGGGCTGCACGTTGTGGTAGCCGATCCACTCCTGGCCCGCGACCTTGTAGCTGACGTTCAAGAGATACCGGTAACCGCCCGGACGCGTGAGATCGACGCCCCGGTGGAAGACGTCGGGGCGGTAGACGAGCAGCGATCCTCGGGGCCCCGCGGCCGCGCGCTCGCGCGCGTAGATGTCGGGGTCCCGCTGCGGCATGAAGATCGAGTTCGCCGAACGGCCGGCCGCGTCGGACAGGCGGACGAGATGCGTCGGCGCGTTCCCATCGTCGACGTCGGTCAGGTAGAGGAACGACTCGACGTGCCACCACGGCGGTTCCATGCGCGGCGGCAGGAGCGAGTGGTTGCGATCGGTGTGCATGGGCTGTTCGAAGTTGGCGTCGCCCGCGTACTTCGCGCTCACTTGCGTCTGGTACACGCGCACGTCCGTCGTGCCGAGCGCCCGCTCCATGAAGTCGACGATGTGGGGATGCACGACGAGGCGCGTGAGCTCGCCGCTGCCGTAGAACGGGTATTCACCGCGGAACCGGTGCTGCTCGGGCCGGAACGCCGGGCCCGTGGCAGGCATCTCCGGATAGCCGCGTCGCAGCTCCTCGTCGCTGCGTCCGGGCGGGCGGTGCGCGACGGGATCGGCGAAGAAGTCCTCGGGTTTCGGGAACACGTAACGCAGATCGCGCGCGGCCGAGTCGATCTCGGCCGCATCGACGAGGCCTTCGAGGAGGACCCAGCCGTCCTCGCGCCACGCCGCGACCTCGTCGTCACGCGCCCGTCGACCACCCATCTCGCCTCCGCATCTCGCCGCGTCGCTCGCAAATCACCAATGCGACCTCCGAGGAGGCGCACTACCCTCGACCCTATGGCTGACAAGTCGCCCAAGAAGGCGAACTCCAAGAAGGCGGGCAAGTCGCTGAAGGAAAAGCGCGCCGACAAGCAGGCCAAGCGCAACGAGCGCCGCACCGGCTGAATCGGTTTTCGCTCAGTCGAGGAGCGTCGCGGCGTCGACGCCGTCGAGGAGCCGCCGTGGGTGGCGCCCGTCGACGTAGCCGATGAACGGCGGATACACGTTGTATCCGAGCAGCTCCTGCAGCTTCGGAGACAGCGTCGCGACCACGGCCCGAGGCACCGCGAGCACGTGGTTCTCGACCGGCCGCAGCCACGCGGCCGCGTAGTGCAGCACCACGCCGATGCGCTCCCGTGACGTTCGGTTCGCGCCGCCGCCGTGCCAGAGGCTCCCGCGGTAGATCAGCACGGATCCCGCGGGCATGCATACCGACACGGTCTCGGCATCGGCGCCGGGGATCTCGTCGATCCAGCGGTGGCTGCCGGGGATGAGGCGGGTCGCGCCGTTCGCCTCGGTGAAGTCGTCGAACGGCCACATGACGTTCACGACGAGCTCGGCGTGCGGTCGCGCCAGCGGGTAGATGGCGTCGTCGGGATGGAGCACCTGTGCGACTTCTCCGGGACCGATCTCGATACCGGTGGGAGCGCTGAGCTGCGCGGGGCCGAGCACGCGGTCGAGGGTGTCGAGCACAAGCGGATGTGTCGCCAGGTCGTCGAGAACGCGCGTCTTGGCGAACAGGGAGTAGATGCGCCGGGTGCGGTGGCCTTCGAAGTCGTCGCGGCCGTAAGGCGTCGTCGCGAAGAGCGTCGCGAGCTCGGCGCGGATGCGCGCGACCCTGTCGCGGTCGAGCACTCCCTCGACGACGCAGTAGCCGTCGCGATCGATCGTCGCCGCGTCCATCGCTCCTCCCGGTGAGCCGCCGGCCGGGACCGACCGTTCGTGGAACATTCCCTTGGGGACGGTTATGCTCTCAGGCTAACCCTCCAGAAGGGAATGTCAAGTGGACGACCGCCCCCGAGTCCCCACCGAGTTGAACGCGACGCAGGCATCCCTGCTCGGCTTCCTGCACGACGGCCCCGCCACGGGCTGGGACCTGATCGAGGAGGTCCGGCGCGGACTCGCCCGGTTCTGGAATGTCACCTCGAGCCACGTCTACCGGGAGTTGCGGACGCTCGAGGAGCGGGGCCTCGTGCGTCCGGGTGAACCTGGTCCCCGCGATCGCCGGCCGTTCGGCATCACGGCCAAGGGGCGGCGCGCGTTCGCGACGTGGATCCGCCAGGAACCCGGGCCGGAACAGATCCGCATCCCGCTGCTTGTCACGCTGTGGTTCGCGAAGCACCTCGACGCGAGCACGCTTGCGGCATTCTGCGAACACCATCGCGCCGAGCACGAGCGCCGCTTGGCCGAGTACGAAGCGCTCGCCGATGCGCTCTCGGGGAGCGACGCCGCCGACCCGCACGTCGTCGGCGTGATCGAGTTCGGCATCGCGTACGAGCGGGCGTTCGTCGACTGGCTCGCTCGCCTTCCGGCGCCCGAGCACTGACGGGCGCCGGATTGCCGCGCCGCCACCGGCGGTGGCGGTTACCGTCCGCGGGTGCGAACGCGCGTCCGCGGAATCCCTCGCCGTCGCGCGTTTGCGGCCGTCGTGCTCACCGCGAGCGCGATCCTCGTCCCCGTGGCCGCCTCGGCGCCGGGCCGGGCGGCCGGATCGACGCCACAGACGATCACGTTCGGACCGATCGCCGATCGCACTCTCGACCAGGCCGCCCTGATCGTCAGCGCATCGGCGTCGTCGGGGCTGCCGGTCACGTTCTCGACCACCACTCCCGCGATCTGCTCGTCGACGGGGACGAACGGCACGACCATCTCGCCGAGTGCGGTGGGTGTGTGCACGGTCAAGGCCGACCAGCCAGGTGACATGACGTACGACGCCGCACCGTCGGTGCTGCAGAGCTTCAACGTCGCCAAGGGCTCGCAGACGATCACGTTCGGCCCGATCGCGGATCGCACCCTGATCCAAGGTCCGGTCGTCGTGAGCGCGACCGCGTCGACCGGCTTCCCCGTGACGTTCTCCACGACGACGCCGGCCGTGTGCACGGCGACGGGAACGCGCGGGGCGACGATTACCGCGGTCGCGGTCGGGACGTGCACGGTGCAGGCCGACCAGGCCGGCAACGGCATCTTCGACCCCGCGCCGTCGGTCCAGCAGAGCTTCAACATCACCAAGAGCCCGCAGGCGATCACATTCGGCGTGCTGAACAACCGCACGACGCTGCAGTCTCCGTTCACCGTCTCCGCGACCGCGTCGTCGCTGCTGACCGTGACGTTCTCGACGACGACCCCCGCGGTCTGCACCGCGAGCGGCGTCAACGGCACGACGATCACGCTCGTGACGCAAGGCAACTGCACCGTCGAGGCGGACCAGGCCGGCGACGCGACGTTCCAACCGGCGCCACCCATCCAACGCACGTTCTTCGTCTCGCTCGGCGCGCAGTCGATCAGCTTCGGCGGGCTCGCCGATCAGACGGTGCTGCAATCACCCGTGACGGTGTCCGCCACATCGACATCGGGACTCGCGGTCACGTTCTCGACGTCGACTCCGGCAGTGTGCACCTCCGGGGGAGTCAATGGCGCGCAGATCACGCTCGTCGCGACCGGCACGTGCACGGTGCAGGCCGATCAAGCCGGCAACGCGACGTGGGCACCCGCGTCGCCCGTCGCCCAGAGCTTCACCGTGAACAAGGCGAACCAGACGATCACGTTCGGCGCGCTCGGCGACCGCACGGTGCTGCAGACGCCGTTCGGTTTGGCCGCGACCGCGACATCCGGTCTGACGGTCACTTTCTCGGCGACCACGCCGGCGGTGTGCTCGACGAACGGCGCAAGTGTCTCGCTGGTCGGCACGGGGACGTGCACGATCGCGGCCGACCAGTCGGGGAACGGCGTGTACAACGCGGCGCCGACCGTGTTCCAGAGCTTCACTGTCGGCAAGGCCGACCAGTCGATCGACTTCGCGCAGCCGGCGAACGCGGCACTCGGGCCGGCCGTGACGATGACGGCGACCGCGACCTCGGGCCTGGCAGTGTCGTTCTCGTCGACGACGCCACCGGTGTGCACCGCTGGGGGCGTCAACGGCGCGACGATCACGCTCCTGGCTTCCGGGACGTGCACCGTGCAGGCCGACCAGCCGGGCAGCGAGGTATACAACGCCGCCGCCCCGGTGCTGCGTAGCTTCGGCGTCGGCCGCACGGACCAGACCATCGCGTTCGCCGCGCCCCCCGGCGCGCACGCGACCGACCCGCCGTTCACCCTGACCGCGACCGCGTCGTCAGGCCTCGCGGTCGAGTTCGGCTCCACGACGCCCGCGGTCTGCACCAGCGGCGGCAGCCTCGGGGCAACGGTCACGCTGCACGCGGCCGGAACGTGCACGATCACCGCGGACCAGGCCGGCAATGCGCAGTACAACCCCGCGCCCCGCATACAACGCAGCTTCACCGTCGCGCCCGCGGCGCAGACGATCTCCTTCGCGCCGGTACCCGACGCGTCGCCACGGACGTTCCCGGCGACGCGAAACGTCGCCGGGTCGGCGACATCGGGACTCGCTGTCACGTTCACGACGGCGACGGCGAACGTGTGCACCGCGACGGGGACGCACGGCGCGACGTTGCGATTGCTGAAGCCAGGGATCTGCACGGTGCGCGCGGCACAAGGCGGTGACGCGGTCTACGCCGAGGCTGCGCCCGTGACCCGCTCGTTCGAGGTGCACGCGCCGGTCGCGACGAGCCCCCGGTCCGGGTACTGGATGCTTGGAGCAGACGGGCACGTCTACGCGTTCGGCGCGGCCGCCGACCTCGGCAGTTCGACGGCGCCCGCGGTTGCGTTCGCGGCCCGACGCGACGGCACCGGCTACTGGGTCGTCGACGCGGTCGGCAGCGTGCGGGCGTTCGGAAAGGCGGCGAACCACGGCGGACGGCCCTCGCTCCGCCCGGGCGAGCTCGTGTCGACGATCTCGGCGACACCGACCGGCCTCGGCTACTGGCTGTTCACCACGCAAGGTCGCGCGTTCGCGTACGGCGACGCGAAGTTCTTCGGCGACATGGGTGCGGTGCGCTTGAACGGACCCGTCATCGCGTCGGTCGCGACACCGACGGGTCGCGGCTACTACATGGTCGCGTCCGACGGCGGTGTGTTCACCTTCGGCGACGCGCGGTTCCGCGGCTCGATGGGCGCCGCGCATCTGAACCGTCCGATCGTCGGTCTCTCGCCGACACCCGACAATCACGGGTACTGGCTCGTCGCGTCCGACGGCGGCGTGTTCGCGTTCCACGCACCGTTCCGCGGATCACTCGGCAATGTCTCCCTGAACCGTCCAGTGAACGGACTCGTCGCCTACGGCAACGGCTATCTGATGGTCGCCTCGGACGGCGGCGTGTTCGACTTCTCGAGCACGCCCTTCGCCGGCAGCCTCGGTGACCGCACGCCTCCCGCGCCGATCGTCGGCATCGCAGCCTTCGCTTCGTCCTGATCGCCGGCGCGCCCTAGATTCGGCGGCGTGAACGCCACCGATGTCGTGCGGCCGGCGCTGCTCGACGCCGCGCAACTCGCGGCCTTGAAGACGTGGACGGTCGAGGTCGAGGCCTGGCCGGCGGGGTCGCACCGGTGGGGCCACTACGCCGAACACACTGCGAACGGGCCGCGCATCTGCCGGACCGAGAACGTGTCCGCGTGCCATCCCGGGTTCGCGGCGGTGGTCGACGGTGTGGTCCGCGCGTGCGCGGCCGACGCCATCGGCGAGCCGGTCATCGCGTTCAAGGACAAGGTGAACTACAAACAGCCCGGCGGTGCCGGCTTCAGCCCCCACCAGGACAAGGTCGCGTATCCGGGAGTCGGGCGCGTGATGTCGATCCTCCTGGCGATCGACGACTGCAGCGTCGAGTCGGGCTGTTTGTGGATCGCAGGTGGCGTCGACCATGTCCTCGCGGTCGACGACCGCGGCGTCGTGCGCGCCGACATCAGCGAGTCGCTCGAGTGGAACGCGATCGAGCTGCGCGCGGGTGACGCGTTGTGCATCGAAGGTCTGGCGCCGCACTACAGCGAGACGAATCGCGCCGGCGACGCTCGACGAGTGCTCGTCGCGAGCTACGCGCCGGCGAGCGAGGGCTACAGCCGCGCCGACTACTACCGCCGGCGCGAGTCGAAGATGCAGAGCGAGACCGAGCGCGACGGACGCTTCCGCATCTCGACCCTCGCCGACTTCGAAGGGTCCGAGGTCGCCACCGACGCCGCGGCCGATCACTGCACGCACCCCTAGCCCACCTCGACCGGATCGCCTGCGTGGTGCCCGCGTCGGTCGTGGTCACCAATCCTGACCGTGACGTCGGTTCTCGTGCCGACGGGCTACTGGTTCGTCGTCGGGTTCCAGTTCCGGAAGTAGTCGGGGTTGCGGCGTTCCTTCATCGACGCGTACCTCGCGTCGAGCGGATCGTCGTTGCCCGGGTTGATCCAGAACCGGTCAGCGCGCACCGCGTCGAGCACGCGCCCAGCGACCTCTTCGAGCGGCGTGATCGGCAGCGGCGTGCCCGCCGCTTCCATCTGCTTTTCGAACTCCTCGAAGCTCGGGTACGCCGTCGCGCGCGGCTGGGTCTTCGCGTACGCGTCCGGCCGCGTCCGCCACGCCTCCCACAGCTGCGTGCGCAGCCAGTTCGGGCCGGGATAGAGCACGGAGCACGACAGCCGCGTCCCCTGCGTGCGGAGCTGGTAGTAGAGCAGCTCGGTCAACGTCGTCACCGCGCTCTTCGACGTCGCGTAGATCGCGGCATCGCCCATCGGCGCGATGCCACCGTTCCCGGAGGACGTGTTGACGATGTGACCTTCGTCGCCGCCCGCGAGCATGCGCGGCACGAACGCCTTGATGCCCCACGCGACGCCCAGCACGTTGACGTCGAAGCACCAGCGCCAGTCGCTCTCCTCCGACTCCCACAACATCGTCTGGCCGCCCGGACCGATTCCGGCGTTGTTGCACACGAGGTGCACGGCTCCGAAGGCGCGAACGGTCTCGTCGGCGAGGTGCTCAACCGATGCGAGCTCGGTGACGTCGGTGGCGCAGCCGGCGACGTCGAGTCCGTCGGCGCGCAACGTCGCGACCGCGGCGTCGAGCGGGGCGGGTTGGATGTCGGCGAGCATCACGTGCATGCCGTGCTCCGCGAAACAGCGGCCCAGCGCGAGCCCGATGCCGTTCGCACCACCCGTCACAACGGCGACCTTGCCCTCGACGTCCTGCATGCTCCCTCCCTACCGCGGCCCGCGGCGACCGTGGAAGAATCAGGATCATGACGATTCGATACGGCGCCCGTCCACCTGAGCAGCAGCGCAACCGTGAGGTCGAGGCGACCGCGGCGAAGATCTGGTCGACGGCGGTCACCGTCGTGTGGGAGACCGACCCGGACGTGATCCGGGCCGTCCTGCCGCCACCGCTCGAGCCGTCCGATCCGCTCGCGCGCATCCGCTTCGCGACCGTAGACATGGGAACGGGCATCCCGGTGTTCGGCGCGGGCTGGTTCGGGGTCCGCGCCCGGCACGGAAGTGTCGAAGGCGAGTACGCGCTGTTCATGCCGATGACCACCGAGCAGGCGACGGTGGGCGGCCGGGAGACGTACGGCGAGCCGAAGAAGATCGGGAACGTGGTGATCTCCGTCGACGGTGACAACGTGCGCGCGAGCTTCGACCGCATGGGATTCCCACTCGCGCGGGTGGAAGGAACGCTGGGCGAGGCGATCGACGTACCGGCGAAGGACAAGGTCGACTTCTACTTCAAGATCAGCCCCTCGCCCGACGGCAAGGGCTTCGACACCGAACCCGCGCTGGTGCACTGCCGGCGTCACGAGGAAGCGCGCGACGCGCGCCGCCTCGACGGCACGCTGAGCCTGCACGACTCGCCGATCGACCCGATCGCCGACATCCCGGTCCGCCGGATCGTGTCGATGGAGTTCGCGCAGGTTGCGACGACCCAGACGGGCGAGGTCGTCGAGCGGGTGCCGGCCGACTGGTTGCTCCCCTACGTGCACCAGCGCTACGACGACCTGTCGGTTCTCGGGAAGAAGTGACGATGGCGGCCGCGGACGAGGCCCGCTACACGATCATTTCCGCCGACGCGCACGCGGGACTGCCCTGCGAGGAATACCGCCCGTATCTCGAATCGCGCTACTACCCCGCCTTCGACGAGTTCCTTGCCGAGCGTCAGGCGAATCGCGACGAGCAGATGGTCCTCAACTACGACTACATCACGAATTGGGAAATGACCCACGAGGAAGGTCTGCGCGGCGCGTGGGACGCGGCGCAGCGCGACAAGGAGATGGACGCCGACGGCGTCGCGGCCGAGGTCATCTTTCCCGACGCCGACGCGATCACCGGGATGGAGTCACCGCCGTTCGGCGCGGGCCTCTCGGCCGGGATGATCGAGGATCCCGAGCTCGCGTTCGCCGGCGCGCGCGCCCACAACCGGTTCCTCGTCGAGCTGTGCGCGCAGAGCCCGGAGCGGCGCGCGGGTGTCGGGCTCGTACCGATCTGCCATGACATCGGTCGAGCGGTGGCGGAGATCGAATGGCTCGCGGACAAGCCGGGCATCGGCGGAGTCATGGTCCCGACGATGTGGCGCGACCACCTGCCCTACAACGACCCCGCGTACGACCCGGTCTGGGCTGCGTGTCAGGCCGCGGCCTTCCCCGTGCACACCCACTCGGGCGAGGCACCGCGCGAAGAGATGAACGAGTTCATCGGGATCTATCTCGCCGAGGTCGTGTTCTGGACGCACCGGCCCATCGCGCATCTCCTCTTCAGCGGCGCGTTCGAACGTTTTCCCGGCTTGAAGTTCGTGGTCACGGAAGGCGCCTGTTACTGGGTCGCAGACATGAAATGGAAGTGGGACCAGTACTTCGGTGGCGGCCACACGACGAAGAAGATGGCTGCACTGATGAAGGGCATCCTGTCGAAGCTCCCGTCGGAGTACTTCGGCACGAACATCTTCGTCGGCGCGTCGACGATGTCGAAGGAGGAGATCCGGCGGCGCCACACGATCGGCTGCGACGTGGCTATGTGGGGTACCGACTACCCGCACCCGGAAGGCACGTGGCCGAACACGGTCGCCCGGCTGCGGAACGATTTCGGCGACGTCCCGGTCGGCGACGCGCGTCAGTTGCTCGGTGAGACCGCGGCCGAGTGCTACGGGTTCGATCTCGACGTGCTCCAACCGGTCGCCGAGCGCGTCGGCCCGCGTCCGTCGGATCTCGGTCAGGACCTCGCTGCAGTCACGACCGCCGACGACCTCCGCCGGGCCGAGTGGTGGAAGGACGAATACCAGGTGAAGTGGGGCGGCTGAGCGCCTACCACGCCTTCACGATCTGCTCCGCGTCGAACGCGTTGCAGGTGGAGTCCTTCGGGTAATCGGCGGGGTCGAGCGGCTCGAGGACCTCGGCCACCGTCGGGCCGATGCGGTCGCCGACCTTGCGTAGCTCGGGGAGGTCGAAGCCGTAGAGATCGGCTGCGGTGGTCTCGAGCATCATCCGCGTCTCGGCCGGGGGGCACGGCGCGAACGCGGCGCGTAGCGCCTCGGTCGTGTACGGATACGACCCTTCGGAGTGCGGATAGTCGGCGCCCCACATGATCCGGTCGACGCCGACCTCGTAACGCAGCGCGCTCTCGGACGGGCGCAGGAAGCTCGCGCCGACCCAGAAGTTCCGCCGGAAGTACTCGCTCGGCGTGAGCGACATGCCTTTTGCCACCGCGCCGAAGAACACCGCCTCGGCGGCCCCGCCGTAGGTCATGCGGCGGTGGAACCAGTCGAGCGTGTCGACGCCGCGCGGGATCCAGCTCGTTCCCTGCTCGGTGAGGACGATGCGCAGGTTCGGATGACGTTCGAGCACGCCGCCGAAGATCAGGTGCCACACCGCGCGATGCGAGAACCACGCGAGCTCGATCAGCATGATCGCCCGCGCGGCCTCGAGCTCACCGAAGTCGGGCAGGCCGCTCCCGCTGTGAATGTTGATGACCGCGCCGACCTCCTCGCAAAGGTCCCAGAGCGGCTCGTACGCCGGATCCCACAACGGCGCGACCTCGGAGTTCGGCGGCACGTTCGGAAGCAGCACGCCGCCGAAGACGTCGAGGTTCTCGTGGCCCCAGCGAACCTCGGCGAGCGCGTCGTCGAGGTTGTTCAAGAAGATCTGGGCGAGGCCGGCGCGCCGTCCCGGGGCGGCCGCGCAGAAGTCCGCGAGCCATCGATTGTGCGCCTGCACGCCGGCCCAACGGCGTTCGTAGTCGGACGCGGTCGGTTCCAACGCGGTGAGGTGGCTCTGCGCGAAGAACGGCGGCACCGTGTTCGGAAACAGAACTTCGGCCGTGACACCCTGCGACTCGGTCTCCTCCAGCCGACGCTCGCTGTCCCAGTTGCGATATGCGGTGGGCGCGAGCAGATCGGCATACGGGTTGACGTACGCGTCGGCCCAGGCGTCGAACTCGGCGTGCCAACGCGACGAGAGGTACGGCTTGTACGCGCGCATCTCGGCGCCGGCGTGCCCGTCGACCGAGATGATGGTGTACCTGCTCTCCGGTCCGGCCGGCCGATCCGTCACCGTCACGTCGTCCTCCGCGCTCGCTCGTCGCGAACGCTACCGCGCCACCTCCGCGCCGGGTTCCGTCGTCCGGACCGTCCCCGCGCCCGATTGCGCGTCGATCCGACTGCGCAGCTCGGCGAGCGGGAGCGCCTTGGCCCACAGATAACCCTGGGCGCGCGGGCAGCCGAGCTCGGTGAGCAACCGCGCTTGTTCGGGCGTCTCGACGCCTTCGGCGACGACGTCGAGGCCGAGGTCGGCGGCGAGCGCGATCACCCTCCGGACGATCGCCGCGTCGCGTTCGTCGCGCGTGATCTCGGTGACGAAGGTGCGGTCGATCTTCACCCGGTCGATGGTCAACGACCGCAGCAGTGTGAGTGAGGAGTGGCCGGTGCCGAAGTCGTCGAGCGCCACCTTGATGCCCAGGGAACGCGCGGAGGCGATCTCGCGCGCCGCAGCCGTGACGTCGGGGAGGACCGCCGTCTCGGTGATCTCGATCCCGAGCAGATTGGGGTCGCATCCGGTGCGCTCCAGCATCCGCCCGAGCTGGTCGGCCGGCATCCCCTGCGTGAGATGGGTCGCGGACACGTTGCACCAGATCCGGAAGCCCTCGCCGTATCCGTCCGCGGCGAGGCGCGCCCGCGTCGCCGCCACGCTCGCGACGATGGCGTCGTCGAGCGCGAAGACGAGGCCCGTCTCCTCGGCGATCGGCACGAACCGGCCCGCGTCGAGCACACCGCGCTCGGGGTGGCGCCACCGGGCGAGCGCTTCCGCACCGACGTAGCGCCCGCTCGGCAAATCGACTTCCGGCTGGAACCACGCCTCGATCTGACCATTGCCGATCGCGTCGCGCAGTGCGTGCTCATCGTCGAGCTTCGATTCGATCGCGGCGCGCAGCTTCAGGTCGAAGACCTCGATGCGGTTGCGACCGCCCTGCTTCGCCCGGTACTGCGCGGCGTCGGCGTACGACATCAGCGTTTCGGGATCGTCGGTGGTGTCGAGGTTCGTCGCGACCCCGATGCTCGCCGACACGACGATCGATCGGTCACCGACCTGGAACGGTTCGACGAACGACTCGGAGACACGCTGCGCGATCAGCAGCGCCTCGCCGTTGGAGCGGAGCCGGTCGAGCAGCATCGTGAATTCGTCACCACCGAGTCGCGCCAGCGTGTCCGTGGTCCGCAACATCTGGCGGATCCGATCGGCGACCGCGATCAGCAGTTGGTCGCCGGTCGCGTGCCCGAGCGAGTCGTTGACGACCTTCAGCCGATCGACATCGATGTAGAGAACGCCGACGATCGTACTGCGCGCCCGGGCGTCGGCGAGGGCCTGTTGGAGACGGTCGACGAAGCTGGCGCGGTTTGCGAGACCGGTCAACTCGTCGCGCAGCGCACGGCGTGTCAACCGCTCGTTGACCTCGACGAGCCGCGCGTTCGCCTCGTCGTTGCGCTCTCGCAGCTGCAACTCGCTCACGACGACGCCGTGCACCTCGTGATGCAGTGACGACATCACGAAGAAGTAGATCGGCACGGCAAGACCGAGGAGCCGGGTGCCGCGGTCGGTGCTGCCGACGAACGCGATCGTGACCGGGACGAGCATCGTGACCTGCGAGGCGTAGAAGTAGCGCTTGCGCGCGGCTGTACCGACGACATACGTCGCCGAGCTGGCGAGCACGAACAGGAGGTACACGGAACGCAACTCGATGTCGCGGGACCCGGGTAGCGCGTACAACGCGGGTGCGCCCCATGCGAGCGACACGAGCATCGTGCAGACGAGGCCGGGCGTAAACGTGCGAAGCATCTCGCCGTGGCGCCGTCGGCGGAGATAGCGCACCGCGTAGTACATCGTGATGACGTCGGCGACCGACACGGTGACCACGAACACGATCCGCCGGTCGACCGGCACCGACTTCCCGAGGATCGAGACGAGCAGCAGCGATGCGGGGATGCCCAGCAACGCGCTCCGCTGGAGCGCGCGCATCACCTGGTCGAGGCACGCCGAGCGCGCGGCATCGCTGAGCGGGTTCCGGCTCATCCGCGCGATATCGGGCATCGCGGCGCTCGCCTTGACGCAACATGACCCGGGTCGCGGCGAAGTTGCCCCGCGTCATCTTCCCGCACCGGTCGGGAGCCGGGTGTTCCGGGCTCTTTGGGGGACTACAGGTAGTTCTTGCAGTCGTAGGTCGTCTCGGCGACGACCTTGCCGTTGTCGACGTAGTGGACGACGACCTGGCGCGCCGGCCGCACGATCGGCTTCAACACACCCGGCGCCTCGCAGGCCGCCTTGAGCCGCGCCGGGGAGAGCTTCCGGGAACCGGCGGCCGCGGCCGCGGTGAGGGTCTGGGTCGCGATGCCGGCGGCGCGCCCGGCCGTGACGTCGACCGTCAGGGTGGGATCGGGCTTTCGCAAAGGGGAGCCCGTGTACTGCGGCCGGAAGGACACGGGCAGGAGCGCCCAGAGATAGAGGATCCCGGGGAGCATCACGGCGTAGCGAAGTGCCCGCTTCACCCGGAGAGTGTCCCACCCGAAGGGCCGAAGTTGGTGGCAAACCGCGTTCCGCGGCGGCAGCCTTCGTAGCATTGACCGGCATGCGAGGCGACGGCGTGCGCCGTTCGACGAGCGGGATCGGCGCGCTGACCCGCCGCGACCGCGCCCGGGAAGCCACGATCAACCATCGGATCCGCGATTCGTATCGGAGCCTCTCGACCACAACGTCGAGCCGCGTCCGCCGGCGGCACGTGCGCAATGCGCGCCGGCACGAGCGCGCCCTGTTGGCGCAGCGCCTCCGACCGCAGAGCATGCTGGTCGCCCTCGTTCCCGCGCTCGGCGCGCTCGCGGTCCTGCTGTTCCTCGTGGGCGCGCCGTTGACCGCGGTACTCGTCGTCGCCGCGGTGCTCGCTATCGACGTGCGCGTGCTGCAACGTCGCCGGCGCAAGCTCCGCCGCGCGTAGACGCGCGGCGGAGCTTCATGCCCCCGCGTTCTCAGCGCCCGTGGTCGCCGAGCGTGGCCCGGTGGCGTTCGCGGCGCAGTGAACGGCGCTCGCGCTCGCTGAGGCCGCCCCACACGCCGTGCGCAACCTTCAGCCGCAGCGCGAAATCGAGACACTCGACCCGCACCGGACAACACGCGCACACGGCCTTCGCGTCGCGGACCGACTCACCCCGCGCCGGGAAGAAGTCGACCTCGCGGTGATAGACGCACGCCGCGTCCTGTTGCCAGTCCACGGCGAGATCCCGGATGTCGACCTCGACCGGCGAGCACGCGGGGTCGGTCCTGCCTCGCACGGCTGCGATTTTCTGCCGCGCCGCCTGTGCGTAGAAAGTGGACAAGGGTGTGACTTGCCTGTTGACAACCGGGCGACGTTTCCACAACGGCGCCGCACCTGCGGCGATCCGGTTCGGGGCCTCCACAGCCTCGCCGCAGCGCCTCCACACTTTCCCCACGGATCTCACAGCGGTCTTTCATGAAAGGACCGGATACTGGCCGGGCACAGGGCTCGGACCGGCATGGCCCCCACGCTTCCGCCCCGCCGGGGTCGGTCGATCCGAGCCTTCCGAGAAGCCCGTTCGACGTCAGGTTCGCCCGTGGAACAGTTCCCCGAAGAGTACGAGTGGATGCTGCATTCGGCCTGCCGAGGCGCGGAGACCCGCGACTTCTTCCCGTCCAACGGGTCGGGCGTCGAAGCGGCCCAGCGCGTCTGCCGCACCTGCCCGGTGCAGAACGAGTGCCTCGAGTACGCGCTGCTGCACCGCATCGAACAGGGCGTCTGGGGTGGCGCGTCCGAGCGGGAGCGCCGTCGCATCCTCCGCCAGCGTCGCCGGGCCGGCACGCTGACCGACGCGCAGCCGGCGTCGACGTTCGCTGCACCCTGACGCGACGCGTCAACCGTTGCGCAACTGCTCGACGAGAAAGCGGTTCAGTAACTGCGTCGTCGCCGAGGGCATCGGGTCGAATTGCACTCCCGCGTGCGGAAGGCCTTCGGCCGACCACGTGCGTACGACGATTCCCTCGAAGCGCATCGGCGTCGTCCCGAGTACGAGCTCGATCGCGAGCGGCGTGCCGACCGTGAGCGAAGACTCCGACAGCACCGCACAGCCCGACGTCGACAGGTCGACGACATGCGTGGAGAAGGTCACCAACCCGGCCGCACCCGCGCGGCACGTGACTGACGCGTCGAGGTCGACGCGCAGGCGCGGCGCCAGCCGGCGTTCGGTGTCCTCGGCCGCGTCCCGCCGGACGATACGCATGAGCGATCCGCCGGCCGCGAGCACCTGTGCCTTGGCGCTGACGAGCCGGTCGCCCTCGCCGATGAGCAACGTCACGGTGTCGCGCTCGTGGAACCGGCCGTCGACGATCGTCCATCCCCGGAGGCCCACGAGGCGATCGCTCACGTAGGTCACCTGCGCGCGCCAGACGTCGCCCTGGGCGGACTCGACGCCGACCACGGTGGAGACCGTCAGCGCGCGAGTGCCCGGCGTCGCGCGAGAACCCGGCGCGCCGGGAACGGATCGCCACATCCCAACCGCCATGGATAGTTGCATCGGCGCGTTGAACCGCGCCCGGCAGCCCGGGTGACCGAAGTCACCGAGCGGGTGGACGGTGCGTCGTCAGGCCTTGACGATGGTGAAGATCGACGCGATCAGATTGAAGCGACGAGGGTGATCACGGGGTCGGCGCACGGTCGGCGACCGTACAGCCCGTTCCCAGCGGTGAGGCGGGATACAGGCCTCCCAATGTGATCTTCGTCTCACCCGCGCCCCGAGGGCCGCTCCGTTTTCAAGCGACCGCCCCGGGATTGTCGTAGGACAGTCATGGCTCTCGCTCCTCTCTCCCTGCCTCCAACCATCAAGCGCGGCGGGCGCCGCGTCCTGTTTGCCGACGACGACCCGGGGATGCGGGCCATCGTCTCGCTGAACCTGCAGGCGGAGGGGTTCGAGGTGACGGCGGTAGAGGACGGTGACGACGCGCTGCGGGAGGCGGAGCGCCTGCTCCCCGACCTGATCGTCCTCGACGTGATGATGCCGGGCCGGGACGGATTCGAGGTGCTCCGCGCGCTGAAGGCGCAGACCGAGACGTGCGCGATCCCGGTCGTGCTGCTCACCGCCAAAGCAACGGACCTCGACGTGTGGGAGGGCTGGAAGTCCGGCGCGGACTACTACATGACGAAACCGTTCAATCCCGAGGACCTCACACGCTTCGCGAACCACATCCTCGGGTTCGGGGACCTGTGATGCGCGCGCGCTCGCTCGTTCGCGCGAGCGCCGCGCTCTTCGTCGTCACCGCGGCGTTGAGCGCGGCTCCGGCGGCGCACGCGTCGGCGCGCGCGGTACCGGCGGGCGACTCGTCGAACACCTCTGCAGTCCCGGTCATCGTCGAAGCCGCGGATGCCACCGCGGCGCGGGACGCGGTTGTCGCCGCCGGCGGAACGGTCGGGCTCTCCCTGCCGATCGTCGGCGGCGTCGCCGCCGATGTCGACGCCACGACCCTCGCCGCGCTCGAGGGGAACCCGTCGGTGAGCGTGACGCCCGACGCGACGCTGCACGCGACGAGCGGTTCGTTCCAACCGACCAAGTCGAAGGCGAGTGACGCGTCGGCACTCGATCCGCAGATCGGGGCGATCGGCGCGGCCGGCGAGTGGTCGCCGGACGCGGGCCACGGCATCGCGGTCGCGCTCGTCGACACCGGCGTCGCCGACACGCCCGACCTCCACGGTCCCCGGCTCGTGCGGGGCCCCGACTTCTCCGGTGAAGGCGACGGCATCGACCACTACGGGCACGGCACGTTCATGGCCGGCCTCATCGCGGGCGACGGCAGCGCGAGCGCGGGCTCGGCGGCGCACCACGTCGGCGTCGCGCCGGGCGCGACGATCGTCTCGGTCAAGGTCTCGGGCGCCGACGGGTCGACGAGCGTGTCGCGCGTCATCGCCGGCATCGGGTGGGTCGTGACGCACGGCGACCAGTACGGCATCGGCGTGCTCAACCTCTCGTTCGGCGTACCCGCTCCCATGCCGTACTGGGCGAACCCGTTGTCCGCGGCGGTCGAAGCGGCGTGGGCCTCCGGCATCACGGTCGTGGTGTCGGCCGGCAACAACGGCGCGAACGTGACCTCGCCCGGCAGCGATCCCTACGTCGTGACCGTCGGCGCGGTCGACACCGCCGGAACCGTAACGACGGCGGACGACTCGGTGACGAGCTGGTCGGGGCACGAGAGCTTCCCCGGCTACGCCAAGCCTGACGTCGCGGCACCCGGCGTGTCGGTGTACTCGTTGCGGGCACCGGGATCGACCGTCGACACGACCCATCCGGAAGGGCGCGTCGGCAGCGTGTACTTCCGCGGGAGCGGCACGTCGATGGCAACCGCACTCGTGTCGGGCGCCGCCGCGGTGCTGCTGAGCCACCACCCGTACGCCACGCCCGACGACGTCAAAGGCGCGCTCGTCGACGGCTCGGTCGCGATCCACGGCGGACACGAAGTGAATCTCGAAGCCGCCGACCACGCGGCTCCGCAACCCGACTGGTGGCAGCACTACCGCGTCGCGTTCAACGGCCTGGGTCGCGGGTTCGATCACGGCATGCCGTGGACCGCGACCCGTTGGACCGCGAGCCGCTGGACGGCGTCGCGTTGGACGGCGAGCCGGTGGACGGCCACACGCTGGACGGCGTCGCGCTGGACCGAGACCGAATGGGCGGCGTCGCGCTGGACCGCGAGCCGCTGGACCGCGACGCGGTGGACGTCGACCCGCTGGTCGGCGACGCGGTGGAGCGCCGAGGCGTGGCCATCGCAGGGTTGGGGATGAGCGCGGCGGCGGCTCCGCGGGCGAAGCGGCTGGAACGTCGCGTCGGCGTCGTCATCGGCGCGCAGCTGACGGTCGCGACCGGCTTTGCGTACCTTGCGGCGACGCGCGGCGCAGCCTTCGGCCACGTCTGGGTCGTCACGACGCTCGCGCTCGCGTTCGCGCTCACCGGGTTCTTCGGTATGACGCTGGAGTTCCATCGTCACCGATTCACCTTCACACTCGCGGAGTCCGTGCTCGCCGTCGGCTTCTTCTTCGCCGGGCCGATCGGGCTCGCGGTGGCAGCCGCGGTCGGCGAGGGCGTGAACATGGCGGTCCAGCGCCATTCGCCGCTCAAGGTCGCGTTCAACGTCTCCAACCGGCTCGCGGCGACGACCGCGGCCGGCGTCGCGTTCACCGCGATGACACGCCCTCATGTGCACGATGCCGCCGCCTGGGGCGCGGCGCTCGCCGCGGCATTGATCTTCTCCGTCCTCGACGTCGTCTCGACCGCGGCGGTGCTCTCGATCGTCGAGGAGACGCGGTTCCACCACGTGTTCGTCCGTTCGGCGTCCACCGGACTGCTGGCCACGTTGACGGCCGCACCGGTCGGACTCGTCGCGCTCGACCTCGCCGGGCACGGCGCGTTCGTACCGCTGCTCCTCGCGCCGATCGCCGCCGCGGTCGCCTTCAACGCCCGGTACGCGGTGGCGCAACGCGACGAGCATCTGCGCTTCGAGCGGCTGTACGAGTCGTCGGCGCGTACGGCGAGCCTGGTCGCGTTCGACGATGCGCTCCGCTCGGTCGCGGTCGAAGCGCGTTCTCTCGGGACCGGCGTCGCGGCCGTGTGCTGCGCGCAGAGCAGCGACGGCGAATGGCGAGGCGGGTATGCCGGTGACGACGGCGAGTTCCCCGCGTCGGCTCCGGTGGTGGAGGAAGCCGTCGCGCTCGCCGCTCGCGCCGGGAACACGGAGCTCGACGCGACGGGCACGCCCGAGATGACCGCGGTCGTGCCCAACGTCAAGAGCGCCGTCGTCGTCTCGGCGCAGCACGAGAACGCGGGGCGCGTCGTGCTCGTCGTCCTGCGGGACGGTGGTGCCACGGCGGGTGCCAAGAGCCGGGTGGAGACGCTCGCCGCGTTCGCGCAGAGCGCCGCGCTCATCGTCTCGAACGCACGACTCCACGAGGAACGCGCGATCGCACTCGCCCGCCAGGTCGACCTGAACCGCCAGAAGAGCGACTTCGTCGCGGCCGTCTCGCACGAGCTGCGTACACCGCTCGCGGTGATGCTCGGATCGGTGCACACGCTCGAACGGCTTGACGGACGGATGACGCCGGAGCAGCGCACGCAGTTGTTCGACATGACCGTCGACCAGGGCGGCCGCCTCCAGCGACTCATCGACGAGTTGTTGTTGGTGGCCGCGGCCGAGCACGCCGACGTGCAGGTCGAGTCCGAGTCCGTCGACGTCGCCGAGCTGTTCGCGTCGGTCGACTTCGCGACGAGCGCGTCGACGAAGGGACGGGTCGTGTCCACGGTCGACGGCATCGGCACCCTCGTCTCCGACCGGTCGAAGGTCGAACGAATCCTCTTGAATCTCGTCGAGAACGCAGCGAAGTACGCGCCGCTGGGCCCGATCGAGCTGCGCGCGACCCGCACGGCATCGGAGTACCGCCTGACCGTCGTCGATCACGGCCCCGGGATCCCCGCTCCCGAGCGCGACCGCGTCTTCGAGCGGTTCGTCCAGCTCGACCAGTCGTCGACCCGGCGCCAGGGTGGCACGGGCCTCGGTCTGCACCTGTGCCGGCAGCTCGCGGAAACGGTCGGCGGCACCGTGGCGCTCGCCGACACGCCCGGCGGCGGGTGCACGTTCACGCTCGTATTGCCCGTCACACCGCCCGTCGGGGGCCGCCCGCTCGACGGCGACGAGCTCGCGGGATTCGACGAGTTCCGGCGGTCCGCGGTGGAGCCCACGACGTTCGGGACCGTGCGGGCGCGCCCGGCGGAGCTCGGGCCACGGCGTCCGGAGCCGGCACGATGATCCGCGACCTGCGCACCGCGTACTGGCGCGCTCCGGCGCCTGCGTCGCACTCGCTCGCGTTCTCACGCGATGACATCACGCGCGCTGCGATCGTCGCGCGGGAGAGCGGCCCGGTCGACCACGCGCTGACGATCGCGATCACCTCGCCGCGCAGCATCACATGTAAGCGCGGCTTTGCCTCGATCTTCGCGGCCCACCTCGCAGCGCGCGTCGCGCCGGAGCGGTCGTCGGTGTGCGTCGTCGACACCGACATCGAGTCTCGAGACGTCGGCATCCGGTTCGACGTCACCGCGCCGACGCTCCTGGACGTCGCGAACGGCGTGACGCTGCGCGACTCCACGGTGCAGCTCTCCGAAGTCGTCGCCCGGGTCGACCCGCCCGGCGTGTACGTGCTGCCGACGCGTCTCCCCCAGAGCGCGCTCGTACCGCTGCTCCACAAAAAGACGACCGCGCTGCTCCCGCACTTGCGCGCGGCCTTCGACTTCGTCGTCATCGACGCGCCGGTCAGCGTCGGCTTGGGTGCGTACGACTGGGAGCGGGCGATGCTGCGTCAGGTCGACGTGCTGCTCGTCGCGGCGACCGCGGAGGCGTCGTCGCTCGGCGGCGTGTTGCGCTACCTCAACGCCATCGCCGCGGCGAAGAACAACGGCGCGCTACCCCCGACATTCGACGCGCACGTCGTGCTGACGGGCCGGGACGAGGACGGCACCCGCTCGCTGCTCACGGAGGCCGACATCGAGCGCAAGCTCCGCGGGATCCCCGTGATCGCGTCCGTTCCCCAACTTTGGGGACGTCAGCGACCGGAGACGCCGCTCGACATCGGCATGCAGGCGAGCCTCCACCGCGAGTTCGCCGCGATCGTCGACCGCGTCACCGAAGATCTACGCGCCCGCCGCGCCCACTGAGGCGCGAACGGGAATCAGGACTGTCGGCCGGTGCGCGCGCCGCGATGCGTGCGCACGAGGACGAGCGTGCCCGCACCCGCGATCGCGGCGCCGATCACGAACAGTTCGGTCGTGTCGCTGCCGGTGAACGGCAAACCGTCATTCCCCGCGCTCTGCACGGGCGCGGCCGTCGTGGCGGGCGCCTGCGAAGCGGCGGTCACCGGTGCGACGGTCGTCGGCGGATAGTCGGCCGCGGCGGCGACGCCGGCGGTCCCGAAGATCGCGGCACCTGTGATCGCCAGCACCGCACCGATCTTGCGCATACCCATACCCGTCCGCCCCATGCCCGTCCGCTTCCATCCGCCGGGCGATCCGCCGGCATCCACCCGAATCCACCCAGTGAGCGATGAAGAACGCTCTACGTGTTCAAACTACCAGCTGGCGACGCCCGATCCAAGGCGGCCCTCCGGCCCGTCCGGAGCGTGTCCGGCTCGTGCGACCGTCGCCCGAGGCGTTGATCAGCGTTTCAACCCCACGTCGACGCTCCACGGACCGATCTCGCCCACCCCGGCGCTGACCGAATGCGGCGTTCGCCGGACGACGGCGACCGGGAACCCCTTCGCCTCCACCCCGGTCGTGTGCGCGTGGCTCACGTCGACTTGGAGGTACACCGAGTCGATGTTGGGCAGTTGCTGCGGCAGGTAGTCGAACAGGTAGTGACCCGACGAAAGGTCGACGCTGCCCGACAGGTCGAGCACGATCGTGCGCGAGCTGTGCGGACCGATGTCGATGAAACGGGTCCACACGTTGCGGCCGAACTCGCGCTCGCCCGCGAGCGTGAGAGGTTTTCCGTCGAGGGTGGCGTGCGCGAGCGCGAGCGGCGAGTAGAAGGACGCGATCGTGCGGTTCGTGCCGTTGTACTCCTTGAAGGGACTGCCGATGTACCACCACGGCATCCCGGCTTCGCTCACGTGCGGCGAGTCGTTTCGCAGCGTGATCGTGACGTGCGCGTCGACCTGCCCACTGCGACCGTCGACGTGCGCGGTGTAGTGGATCGTGCGGTGCAGGTAATAGTCGATCTTGCTACCGTTCCCGTTCTGGTCGATCACGCCGAACGAGTCGGAACCGTCGAACAAAGCGACGCTCGCGTCGCCACCGATGCGTTCGATGAAACGCTGCCCGGTCGGGTCGCGCAACCAGAACGCAAGCTGTTGGCGGCGGACGATCGGGCTCATGGTCTGGGAGATCACGGTCGGCGTCGCCGACGTGCCCGACGTGAGCTTGTCGAACGTGACGCGCGCGAGCGAGCTGAGCCGGTCGTAACGGCGGCGATCGTCCGTGACGTTCTTGTACTGGTCGTGCAAGAGGAACGGCGAGGCGTTGTACTGGTCGATCGTTGTCGCGAGGCCCGGGACCCGGACCGGGCCGGTGAGCGCGAGCAGGCCCGCCATCGCGGCCGGTCCGACCTCGATGACGCCGTCGATCCTCTCGCCGCCCGATTGCGGGTACAGCTGCGCGATTGCCTGGGCCACGGTCGGGAAGTCGGGAGACATGCTCACGTTCTGCCAGGTGTTCGCGACGTCGAACCGGTCGTAACGGGCCTGGTACTCGGCGAGCCCGTTGAGGTGTTTGGTCGTTGCGCCGACCCGGTTCAGGTCCGGCGCGCTTCCGACGGTTTCGAGGTGGACGCGCCCGTTGCGCGCGCGCAGGATCCCGTAGTTCGCGATCAGTCCGCCCGAACCGCGGGCTTCGACCGGGGTCACGAAGGCGATGAAGTAGGTCTTCGGACCGTCGGCGCCGAGGAACGACGGTGCGAGTGCGAGCGCGTCCGCGGCGGTGTGCGCGCTGTCGCCCGCCGACACCACGACCGTCGAGAACCGGGCGATCGCGTGTTGGATCGGCGGCGCGAGCCAAACCTGCGATTCCGCGTGCAGCCGGGCGGCGATGTCGTCGGTCTTGCGGGACGCCGCCGCGAAGACCTGCTGATCGCGCGCGACCTCGGCCAGGTTGATGCGGCCGTTGACGAACCGCAGCCGGTAGGGGTCGACGCGCGCGACGGTGTCGTGCGCGGCGTCGACGGCCTCGGCGCCGATCGCGGAGACGCCGTCGAGCGCGCGCAGTTGCGGCGCGACGACCGGGATCACCCGCCCGGGGCGAGCCCACCAGGACCCGGCGAAGTGGTGGGCGCGGCGGAACTCGACTCCTGCGTCCTCGAAGTACGCGGCCGCCTGCTTCTGGTTGCCGTCGCGGGCGGCGGCGACGCCGGCGCGTGCGAAGCGCTGCGCGCCGTCGAGGATCTCGTCCGTGCGCAGCGCGATGTAGATCCCGCCGATCCCGACGATGGCGCCGGCGACCACGATGCCGGCGACGACGCGCTTGCGCAGCTGCGGCCGCCCGGTCGTCGCCCGCCAGGCACCCGAGAAGAGGATCGGCACGATGCCGATCGCCGCCGCGACCGCCGATGCCCGAACCGGTGAGGTCCATGGCAGCCGGAGCAGCGCCTGCACGACCGCGGCGCCGACGACCGCGCCGGCAAGGGGCGTCAGCCGGTCCCGGTTGAACAGGACCGCCAGGGCCACGACCAGCGCGGCACCGAGCAGGCGCAACGGCATCGAATCGCCCGCGACCAGCACCGTCAGCGCCCCGATCGAGAGCGCGACGGGCGAGGCCGTGCTCGCCGCCCAGGCGGTCGCGGCCGCGAGGAGGCCGGTCAGCACATGGTCGACGCCGGGGTTGCCGGTCGGCGCGCACGACGTGAAGGCGCCCGCCACGCCTGACAACACGACGACCGTGAGCACGACACTCGACGCGCGCAATCGTTGCGATCGCGTCCCCGCCACGCCTGAGGATGGTACCGAAGGGGTCTTCGATCTCCCGGTCACGGGCGCGCATACCTTCTTGGCGCACGCGTCGCAGCCGCGTGGGAAAGGGCATCGACATGGACGCGATCAAGATCGGCTGGCTGGGCTCCGCCCTCGACGGACCCGACGGCGGCTATGACCGAATTCACCGCATGGCGTTCGACGAGGCATCCGACGCCGGCCTGCTCGACCGGCCCGTCGAGTTCGTGCTCGACGCCGAGAACGGCCTGCCGCACGGGTCGGCGAAGAACGCGACGGACGGGTTCCGCAGGCTCGTCGACGAGGGATGCATTGCCGTGGCCGGCGCGTACAGCTCCGACAACGCGATCACGGTGGGTCCGCTCGCGAACGAGCTGGAGGTGCCACTGATCAGTTGGTGCGGCACCGAGCGGTTCCACGGCGACTACTGCTTCCGGCTCGGAAACGGCGACTGCGGCGGCGATGCTGCGCTTGTCGTCGCGTGGCTGAAGCGAAAAGGCCACGACCGCGTGGCGGTGCTGAGCGAGATCTCGCCGAACGGCGAGGAGTACTTCCGCTTCTTCCGTCAGGAGTGCCGCCGCCGGGGGGTGAGCATCGCGGCGGTCGAGACGGTGAGCCAGAGCCCGGAGAATCTCGCCGCGAACCTGGAGAACCTGCGGCGCGTCGAGCCCGACGCGCTGGTCTACATGGGGTACGGGATGCTCGCCGCCAAAGGGCTCCTGCGCGCAGCGCTCGACACGCTCGGTTGGGACCCGCCGCGGATCATGGGCACCGCGTTCATGTTCTACCTGATGGGCTTCGACAAGTTCGAGGGTTGGGTCGGCATCGACCAGTTCGACCCGCGCAACGCGCTCGTCGACGGCTTCCACGAGCGCTTCGTCGCGCGCTACGGCCACGAGCCGCCGTTGTGGCCCAACGCGATCCCGGTGCTCGCCTACGACACCGCGCGCGTCATCGTCGAAGGACTGTTCCGCGCACCGATCCTGTCGGGTCCCGGGGTCAAGGCCGGTCTCGAGGCGATCCGATTCATGCCGAGCACCACCGGCGGCGCGCGTACGCACGTCGCGTGCTCGCCGTACGAGCACGGCATGTTCCGCGGCGACTGGCTGCTGTACGGGCGCGTGCTCAACGGCGCGCTCGAATTCGAGGGTCTGTTCGAACCGTGACCGTCCGCGCGGTGCAGGTGCAATTCACGATCGACGACGAGGCCGCGCGTGATGCCATCGTCGACGAGCTCCTGCAGCGGCACTTCGTGGCGTGCGCGCAGACCCTCGGACCGGTGACGAGCCGTTATCGGTGGCAAGGAGAGATCGCCAAAGCCCGCGAGTGGCTCGTCATCTGCAAGACGGTCCCGCGGCGACTCGCGGCGGTCATCGAGACGATCCGCGCCCGCCACCCCTACGACGTGCCCGAGATCGTCGTCACCGAGATGACCGACGGCCTCGCCGCGTACTTCGAGTGGGTCGAGGCCGAGACGCGCGAGTGAACGTCCCGACCGGGCTGATGTCTTATTGCGCGGGAAGGAAACCGGCGTCCTTCAATGCCTGCTGGCCGCTGCCCGAGACGATCTCGGTCACATAGGCTTCGGCGGCGACGAGGTTCTTCGAGTCCTTCAGCGCCGCGATCGGATACGTCGCGACCACGTTCTGGTCGGACGGGATGGCGACGCCCGTGACCTTGTCGCCGGCTGCCTTGACGTCGGTCCGGTAGACGACGACCGCGTCGGCCTCGCCGCTCGTGAGCTTCTCCAGCACCGACTTCACGTCGAGCTCGTTCGACGCGGGCTTCGGCGCCGGCAGCCCGGCTCTGGCGTACGCCTGGCGCGCGTACTTGCCGGCCGGGACCGACGGGTCGGCCAGTACCAGCGTGACGCTCGGCTTCTCGGTGTCGGCCAAGCTGGTGATGTTCCTCGGGTTGCCGGGCGCGACCGCGATCTCCAGCAGGTTGCGCGCGAAGACCTGCGGGGTCTCGACCATGTTCTTGTCGACGAGCTTCTGCATGTTCTTCGTGTCGGCTGACGCGAAGACATCGGCGGGCTGGCCCTGCGTGATCTGCGTAACCAACATCTGCGACCCGCCGTAGTTCATCATGAGGTCGAGGTCCGGATTCGTCGTCGCCAGGTTCGACTTCACCGCGTCGAACGCCTCGGTGAGCGAGGACGCCGCGAACACGTTCAGCGAGCCCTTCAGTGCGGACGCCGAGGTCGCCGCCGTCGTCGAGGTCGTCGACGCGGCCGGCTTGCTGCTGCTCCCACAGGCCGAAGCGACGAAAGTGAGGAGTACGGCGACGACGACCGCCGCCCGGCGGGAAACGCGCGGCATCAAGACCCCTTGGACTCCTCTAGTCGGACTGCGACTAGAGGACCGTAGCAGGACTCACGCCGCGCCCGACGGCTCCGGGCCGATCAGACCGATGTCGTACAGCACGCGGTCGAGCAGCGCGCCCGCTTCGATCGTCCCGTACCGGAGCGGATGCGCCTCGTCGACGCACGACGGCACCGGCGCCAGCGCGAACCACGGAGCCGGATGGCAGAACTGCACGACCGAGAAGCGTTCGCCCGGCGCGTCACCCGCGACGACCCGGTGTGTGCCCGCCGGGATCAGCCCGTTGCTCAGCCGCTCGAGCATGATCCCCGAATTGACGACGACGTGACCCTCCGGAGGGACGACGTCGATCCAGCCACCGGCGGTCTGCAGCTGCAGCCCGCGGGACGTCGCGCGCGGCAGCGCGGTGACGAGGTTGATGTCGGTGTGGGCGTCGGCCCACACGTACTCGGAGGACGGCGCGCCGTCCATCGCCGGGTAATGGATCGCGCGCGTCAAGTGCGAGCCGTCGGCGAGGATGTCGTCGAAGAACGAGTCGGCGACGCCGAGCCCGGCGGCGACGACGCGCAAGAACCGCGTTTGCAGGTCGACCAACCGGTCGTGGAAGGACGCAAGCACCGCGCCGATGCCGGGGACGGCCGCCTCCGGGAAGCGCTGGTCGAGGTAGCGATGCGGGTAACGGGTGCGCAGCGGATGATGGCGCGGCACCTCGGCGCCCCAGTTGAACATCTCCTTCCAATCGGCGAGCTCGCTGCTCGCCGCGGTCTCGACGAGCAGACCGGTGTAGCCCGTCTGACCCTGGCTCTCGGGCACGCGCCAGCGCGCCTTCTCGCGCTCGGGGAGTGCGAAGAATTGCCGGAGCATCGCGTACGCGTCGTCGAGCAGGTCGGAGGGAATGTCGTGACTGGTGAATACGAACCCGGTTCCGAGGCTGCGCATGACACCGTCGACGACCGCGCGTCGCTGTGCGTCGCTCCCCCGCTCGAACGCGAGCAGGTCGACGTCGAGGACGTCGGTCACGAACGCTCCGGTGGCACCGCTTCGCGCTGCTCGGCGATGAGCGTGTACATCTCCGGTCGCCGGTACCGCTCGAAATCGAACACCGTGCGTTTGTAGTCGTTGCAGAGGTCGAGGTCGCAACTCGCGACGACGACCTCGTCACCTTCCGTCGCCGCCCGGGCGACGACCTCGCCCGACGGCGCGATGATCTGGCTGTCGCACAAACCGGCGACGCCTTCTTCGACGCCGCCCTTGGCGACCCCGACCACGAAGGTTCCGTTCTCGTACGCGCCTGCGGCCATGACGAGGTTATTGTGGAACCCGGCGAGGCGGTCCTGACTCGGATCGGGTGCGTAGTGAATCGGCGTGTTGTAGCCGATGCCGATCAGCTCGACGCCCTGCAGACCGAGCACGCGATACGACTCCGGCCAGCGCCGGTCGTTGCACGTCATGATGCCGACGACGCCACCGAAGGCGTTGTGCGCGCGGAAGCCCTCGGGACCCGGTTCGAAGTATTTCCGTTCGAGATGTTGGAACGGACGCCACGGCTCCGGCTCCTCGTGGCCGGGCAGGTGCACCTTGCGGTACCGCGCGACGACACGACCGTCGCGTTCGACGAGGATCGCGGAGTTGTATCGCCGGCCGTCCGTCGTGAGCTCCGCGTACCCGAGTTGGAAGCCGACCCCGAGCCGGCGCGCTTCTTCGAACAGCGGCTGCGTATCGGATCCGGGCATTTCTCGTTCGAAGAACGAGAGCAACTCGTCGTCGGCGAGGTCCCAGCGCGGGAAGAACGTCGTCAGTGCGAGCTCCGGAAAGATGACGAGCTCGGCGCCGCGGGCCGCGGCCTCGCGCAGCATCTCGAGGAGGCGGGCGACGACGGACCGGCGCGGTTCGGCGCGCGCGACCGGGCCCATCTGCGCGGCCGCGACCGAGACGACGCGACTCATCGCTTTTCCGTCGCCAGGCGCACCAACACGTGCAGCAGCACGTTGGCGCCGGCCTCGAGGTCGTCGTCGTGCGTGAGCTCGGCCGGGTTGTGGCTGATCCCGTTCACGCTCGGTACGAACACCATGCCTGCCGGGCACACGCGGGCGAGCATCTGGGCGTCGTGGCCGGCTCCCGACGGCATGCGCTTCGTCGAGCACCCACGAGCGAGCGCGACCTCTTCCACGAGGTCGACCACGCCGGGATCGAACTCGACCGGTGCGAACCGCGCGAGCGAACGGCTCGAGATCTCCACGCCTTCGTGCTGCGAGAGCTCGGCGCAGAATTCGGCGAGCCGCCGTTCGGCCTCCGCGAGCCGGGTGTCGTCGGTGTTGCGGAGATCGACGGTCAACGTCGCGCGCCGGGCGACCACGTTGACGAGATTCGGTTGGAGCTCGATGCGCCCAACGGTGGCGACCTGGGGCGGGCCGAGGCCGGCCGCGAGCTCGCGCACGAAGGTCGCGATCGCGGCCGCGGCGTAGCCCGCGTCGTGACGCATCGCCATCGGCGTGGTGCCGGCGTGGTTGGACTGGCCGGAGATCGTGAGCTCCGTCCACGAGATGCCCTGCACGCCGGTGACGACGCCGATGTCGACGCCTTCGGCTTCGAGGACGGGGCCTTGCTCGATGTGCAGCTCGACGTACGCGTGCGGCGGCCGGGCCGGGCACGGCTGCGGTCCGGCGTAGCCGATGCGCAGCAGCTCCTCGCCGAGCACCTTGCCGTCGATGGCGCGCACCGTGAGCGCGTCCTCGAGCGGCATGCCGCCCGCGAACACCAGGCTGCCGAGCATGTCCGGCGCGAAACGGCTGCCCTCCTCGTCGGTGAAGAACGCGACCGCGAGCGGGTGTTCGAGCTCCACACCCGCGGCGATCACCGTCTCGACCACCTCGATGCCCGCGAGCACACCGAGCGTCCCGTCGAAACGGCCGCCGGTCGCGACGGTGTCGATGTGACTACCGGTCATCACCGGCGCGTCGGTCCGTTCCGGCGGCCAGGTGCCGACGGCGTTGCCGATCTCGTCGATCTCGACGCGCAGGCCGAGATCAGTCATCCAGCTCGTGACGAGGTCTCGGCCGGCGCGGTCCTCGTCGGTGAGCGCGAGGCGCGCGTTCCCCCCGTTTTCGATCGGACCGATCTCTGCGAGGGCATCGAGGCGCGCGCACAGGCGGGGTAGTGAGATCGCGAGGTCGGCGACGCGCGTTCCGGTCATGTCACGAGGTCGCGCGGGCGTACGGGAACGCGCGTGCAGGGCGCGCCGGTCGCGGCGCGGATCGCGGCGACGACCGCCGGCGTCGACGAGATCGTCGGCGGCTCGCCGACGCCCTTGGCGCCGAAGGGCGCGCCCGGCTCCGGTTCCTCGATGAGAACCGCGTCGACGGTCGGCGCGTCGAGCGCGGTCGGGATGAGGTAGTCGGTGAAGCTCGCGTTGCGGACGCGGCCGTCCTCGACGATCAGCTCCTCCATGACCGCCAGGCCCACGCCCTGCGCGATCCCACCTTCGATCTGGCCGGTCACCTGCAGCGGGTTCAGCACGCGCCCGACATCTTGCGCGGTCGCGAGGTGGACGACGCGGACCAGGCCGAGCTCCGGGTCGACGTCGACGACCGCCCTGTGCGCGGCGCATGCGAACGAGACGTGCGCGTCACCCTGGCCGTCGGCGTCGAGCGGGTGCGTCAACCGGTGGTCGTACTGCACGGTGACGTCGACCGGTTCGGTCGCGGTCAGCATGGTGACGTCGAGGCGGTCGCCGCCCGCCCGCGCCTCGAGCTCGGCGCGCGCGGCCCGGCACGCCTTTTCGACCGCGCCGCCCGACATCATCGTCTGGCGACTCGCCGACGTGGATCCCGCGGAGCCGATCGAGGTGTCGGGCGGCGCGACGATGACGTCGTCGACCTCGAGGATCGTGCGCGCGATCTGTTGCACGAGCGTCACGAACCCCTGGCCGACCTCGGCTGCCGCGCACGAGACGGTCACGACGCCGTTGTCGATCCGGCAGTGCGCGACCGACCCGTCCATGTAGCCCTCGGCGTACATGAGGTTCTTGAAGCCGACCGCGAAACCGGTGCCGCGCCGCACATCGGCCGGCTCCGCGGTCCGGCCCGCGCCTCCCGGTCGGGCGAGCATGTCGTCGGGCGCGGCCTCCGGGAGCGGCATCGCCGCGCACGCGCGGATCACGTCGGCAACCGGGAGCGCACCTTCGATGCGCTGGCCGGTCAGCAGCTCGTCGCCGGGACCGAGCGCGTTCCTCAGGCGGAGCTCGACGCGGTCGACCCCGCAAGCGTCGGCCAGCCGGTCCATCTGCGCCTCGTGCGCGAAGCACGCCTGCACGACGCCGAAGCCGCGCATGGCGCCGCACGGAGGATTGTTCGTCCGCACCGCGATCGCCCGCACGTACGCGTTCGGGACGCGGTACGGGCCGGCGGCGAAGCACGCCGCGTTGGCGGCAACGTGATAGCTCGACGAGCGGTACGCGCCGCCGTCGAGCACGATCCGCGCCTCGAAGCTGACGAGGTCGCCACGTGGAGTCGCGCTGTGCCGCATCCAGATGCGCGCGGGATGGCGGTGGACATGGCCCAGGAACGATTCGCCGCGCGAATAGACGATCTTCACGGGGCGGCCGGTCCGCACCGCGAGCAGACACGCGTGGATGTGCAGGCTCACGTCTTCGCGCGCGCCGAACGCGCCGCCCACGCCGCCAAGCGACAGCCGCACGAGCTCGGGCGCCAGACCGAGGCACTCGGCGACCTGGTCGCGGTCGTTGTGCAGCCACTGGGTGGAGACGATGAGGTCGACGCCGCCGTCGCCGGCGGGGACCGCGAGCCCGGCCTCCGGACCCATGAACGCCTGGTCCTGCATCCCGATCTCGTACGTGCCTTCGACGACGACCGGACCGCGCGCGTCGACGTCGCCCCGCCGGATCACGAGGTCGCGGAACACGTTGCCGTCGGGGTGGATCGGCGCGGCTCCGATCGCGGCTTCGGGATCGACGAGCGGGTCGGTGAGCTCGTAGTCGACGGCGATCGCCGCGCACGCACGCCGCGCCGTCTCCGGGTGGTCGGCGGCGACGACCGCGACAGGCTCGCCCGCATACCGGACTTCGTCGTACGCGAGCACGGGTTGGTCGCGGTGCTCGAGCCCGTAGCGGTTCACGAACACGTCGTCCGCGGTGAGCACCGCGTGCACACCGGTGATCGCGAGTGCGGGCGCGATGTCGACCGCGCGCACGCGCGCCGCGGCGTGCGGTGAGCGCAACGCCTGACCCCACAACATGCCCTCGGCCCAGAGGTCGCCCGCGAACGCGAATTCGCCCCGCACCTTCGAGATGCCGTCCGGTCGCAGCGCGCGCTGGCCGATGCCACCCGTGACCCTCGTGCCGGTCTCGAGCGTCACGTTGTGACCGTCCCGCGGGTGCGCGCCGCGACCACGACCGCTTCCAGAATGCGCCCGTAACCGGTGCAGCGGCAGAGGTTGCCGGAGATCGCCTCCCGCACGGCGAGATCGCTGGGTTCGGGATCGCGATCGAGCAGCGCTTCGACCGCCATGACGAGGCCGGGCGTGCAGAAGCCGCATTGGACCGCGCCGGTCTCGACGAACGCGCGCTGCACGGCGCTCGCCGCGCCCCGTTCGGCGGGCTGCAGCCCTTCGACCGTCGTCACGTTGCACCCGACCGCGGCGGCGGCGAGTACGAGACACGCGCAGACGAGGGCGCCGTCGAGGAGGACCGAGCAGGAGCCGCACTCGCCCTGCTCGCACCCGGCCTTGGCCCCGGGGAGACCGAGGCGTTCGCGCAGCACGTAAAGAAGGCTCTCGCCCAACCACGCGTCGGCCACCGCGCGGTCCTCGCCGTTCACGCGCAGTACGTACATCTCGGTCACCCGACGCACCTCCGCAGTGCGCGCCGAGCGAGCACGCGCACCGCCGAGCGACGGTACCGCGCGGTGCTGCGGTGGTCGTCGATCGGCTGCGCAGCGGCCGCGACGCGGTCGCCGAACCGGGCGATGTCGTCGGCCGACATCGCGACCGCGTCGTCGTCCCAGTCCGCGCGCGCGGCGGCCCAGGCGCACGCGTCACGAGCCGCGAGCGGCGTGGGGCCGACCGATCCCAACCCGACGGAAATCGTGTGCGCGTCGAGGTCGACCGCGATGGCGAGGGAAGCGACCGCGATGACCATCGCGTTACGAACACCGACCTTCAGGTAATCCTGGGGTCCGCGCCGGATCGGCACACGGACGCCCGCGACGAGCTCGCCCGCCCGCAGGGCCGAGCGCTTCGGACCGGTGAAGAAGTCGGCCACCGGAACGTCGCGGCGGCCGTCGGTGCCCGCGACGGCGACCGACGCGCCCAACGCGAGCAGCACCGGCAGCGAGTCGCCCGCGGGCGACGCGGTGGCGAGGTTGCCGCCGATCGTCGCCGCGTTCCGGATCTGGGGCGAGCCGACGGTGCGCGCCGCGTACGCGAGCGCGGGCGCGAACTGCGCGACGGGATCGAGCTCGAGCCGAGAGAACGTCGCGGCCGCACCGATGTCGAGCGCGCCGTCGGCGACCCGTATGCCCGCGAGCTCGGGGATCCGGCCCACGGCGACGATGCTCTCCAGCGGGCGCCGGCCGTCGTTGACCTCGACCATGAGGTCGGTGCCCCCCGCGAGCGCGGTGGCACCGGGATGCTCGGCCAGCGCGCGCACGGCCGCGTCGACGGAGTCAGGGATGATGACGGTCATCGCCGGCACAGGTTCCGCTGGGATTCAACAAAATGTCAATGCGAGACCGTGAACGCAGCGTGAAACGGAACGCTGCGGCCGCAGACGGTTTCACGCGGGCCGAGTCACCTGTATCGACACCCGGGAGGCCCCGGCGCCGATCGCGGCCCGGGTTGCGGCGTCGGCCGCGGCGAGCACGTCGTCGTCGTCACCCTCGACCGACGTGCCGAAGGGTCCGAACTCGACGTCGACCGCTTGCGCACGCGCCGCGGCGACGGCCGCGCGCACGTGCGGCCCGGGCGCGCCGTCGGTGAACGGCTCGACCGTGAATTCGATCCGCAACACCATCGCGGTGCACCCTAACGCCGTGCTGCTGCGCGGCGGGACCGTCATCGACGTCGACGGGGAACGGCGCGCCGACGTCCGCCTCGCGCGCGACGGAGGCATTGCCGCCGTCGGCGTCGACCTCGCGGTCGAGGGCGACGAGCCGGTGGTCGAATGTCGCGGCCGGCTCGTCGTCCCCGGCGGCGTCGACGTGCACACGCACCTTCATCTTCCCGTCGGCCGGGTACGCGTCAGTGACGACTTCCTCACCGGCACGCGCGCCGCGGCGATCGGCGGGACGACCACCATCGTCGACTACGTCACGGCCTATCGGGGCGAGGATCCGATGGACGCGCTCGCCACGTGGCGGGAGTGGGCGGAGCCGGCGTGCGTCGACTACGGCCTGCACATGACGTTCACCGAGCGCGTGCCCGAAGCCGCGATCGCGGCCTGCGTCGAGGCCGGCATCTCCTCGTTCAAGCTGTACATGGCCTACCCGGAGCTCCTGCAGGTCGACGACGACGTGATCGAGGACGTCATGCGGATCACGCGCAAGCACGGCGCCTTCGTCACGCTGCACTGCGAGAACGGCGGCGCGATCGAGGCGTTGCGCCGCCGCGCGGTTGCAGACGGGCGGACGGGAGTCCTCGAGCACGCGCGCACGCGACCGGCGGAGCTCGAAGCGGAGGCTGTCGCGCGTGCTGCCGCGCTCGCCGAGCGCGCCGAGACCTCGGTGTATGTCGTGCACCTGTCGTCGGCTCCCGCGCTCGCCGAAGTGCGGGCGGCGCGCGAGCGCGGCGTCGACGTAGTCGCCGAGACGTGTCCGCAGTACCTCTATCTCGACACGGCGCGACTGACCGATCCCGACGGCGCGTCGTACGTGTGCACGCCGCCGCTGCGCGACCCGTGGCACGTCGAAGAGCTGTGGCACGGGATCGCGACGGGAGCGGTACAGACCGTCGCCACCGACCACTGCCCGTTCACCGTGGCCGACCGGCGCGCGGGCGTGAACGCGCGCGCCGGCGGTTACGCCGACTTCACCGAGATCCCGGGCGGTCTGCCGGGTATCGAGACCCGTATGGGGCTCGTGTGGGAAGGTGTCGCCGCGGGACGCATCGGCCGGGCCGACTGGGTCCGGCTCTGTGCGGAGGCACCGGCCCGAACCTTCGGGCTGTGGCCGGCGAAGGGAAACCTGCGACCGGGCGCCGACGCCGACGTGGTCGTGTGGGATCCCGCCCGGGTGCAGTCGCTCGACGCCGACGCGCTCGACATGGCGGTCGACCATTCGCCGTACCACGGCATGAACGTGACCGGCTGGCCGGAGCGCGTCTACGCACGCGGTGACCTCGTCGCGCGCGATGGTCAGTACATCGGTGAGCCCGCGCGCGGTCGCTACGTCGACCGCTCGCGACCCGACGCATTCAAGTAGTTGTAGACCGTGAATCGGCTGACGCCCATCGCGTCGGCGACGGTCTCCACCGAACGCCGGAGGTCGAACGCGCCCCGCGCCTCCAGCGTCCGTACCGCGAGTTGCTTCTGCTCGCGCGACATCTCGCCGAGTGGAGCACCGATCTCCTGTTCCACCGTCGCCATCATGCGGTCGAGCACGCCTTGCATGTCGGCCGGAAGTCGCAGGGCGCCCACGACCGCGCCGCCCCATCGGAGCGGGACGTCGCCGGGACGGATGTGCTTGGCGCCGACGAGCTCGGCGCCGAGGGCGTCGGCGACCGGTTCCAGCGCGCGGAGCAACGGGTGACGCGCCGCGGTCATGGCACGGAGGGTATCGGCGCGCGTGGTCGGGTCAGCCGGTGCCGATGCCCTGGATCCGGGCACTGATCCGCCGGTGGCGCTGCAGCATCTCCGCGGCGCCGGACGCGACGAGCGCGCCGTTCTCCACCACCACGTTGCCGTGCACCACGGTGTGCCGCGCTGCGACCGGCCCGCACCGCAACCACGCTTCGATCGGATCGGACAACGCACCCGCAAACTGGATCCCTTCGAGCGGCCAGCACACGAGGTCGCCCGCGGCGCCGGCTGCGAGCTGACCGAGCTCGCCGTCGTCGCGGCCGAGGCACCCGGCCGAGCCGCGCGTCGCGATCTCGAGCGCGTCGCGCGCGCCCATAGAAGCCGGTCCCTTGCGCAGCCGCCCGAGCAGAAGCGCGTTACGCGCCTCCATCCAGAGCGACGCCGAGTCGGTGGACGCGGATCCGTCGCAACCGAGGCCGACGGGTACGCCGGCGGCGCGGAACTCGGGCACGGGTGCGATGCCGCCGCCGCCGATGAGCATGTTCGAGCTCGGGCAGTGCGCGACGCCCGTGCCCCACCGGCCCATGCGCGCGATCTCGTCGGCGTTGGGATAGATGCAATGCGCCACCCACGCCCGGTCGCTTCCCCACCCGACCTCTTCGAATTGGTCGATCGTCCGCCGCCCGAACGTCTGCTCCGCGAACGTGTCCTCGTCGGGGTCCTCGGCGAGATGCGTGTGCAGGCGCACGTCGAGCCGCTCGGCGAGCTCCGCCGTGGCCCGCATCAATTCCGGCGTCACCGAGAACGGCGAGCACGGCGCGAGCGCGATGCGCACCATCGCACCCCACGCACGGTCGTGGTGCTCGGCAACGAGTCGTTCGCTGGCGGCGAGGATCTCGTCGTCGTCCTGCACCACCGAGTCCGGCGGGAGACCCCCGTCCTTCTGGGAGAGACTCATCGAGCCGCGCGTCGGATGGAAGCGGACGCCGACCTCGCGCGCGGCGCGGATCTCGGCCGAGATCAAGTCGCCGGCGCCGCGCGGGTGCACGTACAGGTGGTCGGTCGTCGTCGTGCAACCGCCGAGCGCGAGCTCGGCGACGCCGACCCATGCCGAAACGTACGCGGCCTCCTCGTCGAGATATGCCCAGCGCGGGTACAGCGTCGTGAGCCACTGGAACAACGTGCCGTTCACTGCGGGGCGGTAGCTCCGTGTGAGGTTCTGGTAGATGTGGTGATGCGTGTTGACGAGTCCCGGCGTGACGAGACAGTTCTCCGCGCGCAGGACGCGCGTCGCGTCGGGCATCACATCGGCCGGTCCGCCGACAGCCTGTACGAGCCCGTCCGCGATCGCGACCCAGCCGCCGTCGATCTCGCGCCGCGCGTCGTCGACCGTCGCGACGAGCAACGCGTCGCGCACGAGCAGATCGCAACGGCGCGCGTCGGGACCGTCGGCCGGGCTCACGGCGACGACCGTCGCCGAACGGTCGCGGTACCGTCAAGTCGGGCGGGCATCGTTCACACTCCTGTGATACGACAGCAACAGCGGAATCCATCCGATTGTCGACGATGAGAGAGGTGCGAGACACGCTCCCGGTCCATCCCGTCGATCTCGAGCCGTTCCGTCTGGGCGACGGCGCCGACCGCGCGGCGGTCGCGGTCGAGATCGACCGCGCCTGCCGTGACTCCGGTTTCCTGCTCGTGTCCGGCCACGGCGTGCCGCAGGCGACGTGCGATGCGGTGCTCGACGCGTTCGGTGCCTTCTTCGATCTCCCGCTCGCCGAGAAGCGGCGTTACGTCGTCGCGGACGAGTCCGCGAACCGCGGGTACAGCGAGCTCGGCAAGGAGGCGCTCGGCTACAGCCGCGGCGCCGAGACGCCACCTGATCTGTTCGAGGCTTTCAACGTCGGGCGCGACGATGCAACCGGACCTCGGTACGACGATTACCGGACGTACTACGCGCCGAACACGTGGCCCGATGCGCCGGCGGGATTACACGAGGCATGGGCCGCGTACGAACGCGCGATTCGCCCCGTCGCCGATTCCCTGCTGCGCGCGATGGCGCTCGCGCTCGAGCTGCCGGAGTCCTGGTTCACCGAGCGGCTGGAGCGCGCGATCCTGACGACGCGTGCGATCAATTACGAGCGCCGCGCCGGCGCGCCGGACCCGCTTCCTGACCAGGTGCGGATGGGCGCGCACACCGACTACGGCGTGCTCACGATCCTGCTCGCCGACGACGTTCCCGGTCTCCAGGTGTTCCGTGACGACAGCTGGTACGACGTGACCGCGCCGCGCGGCACGTTCGTCTGCAACCTCGGCGACATGCTGGAACGCTGGACGAACAACCGCTGGACGTCCACGCTGCACCGCGTGCTGCCGCCGCCGGCGGGTACGGACGGGCCGGTTCGACGGCGCTCGCTGGCGCGGTTCCTCGACTGTCCGCCCGACCTCGTCGTCGAATGCATCCCGACGTGTACGGGTCCCGGCAACCCGGCGCGCTACGACGCCGTGTCCGCGGGAGTCTGGCTGCGCGAGAAGATCCTGAGCGGCCGGGCGAGACGGCAACCCGATCTCGGTGAGGCGGTCGTATGACGCCCATTGCGTACCGGCCGGACGAGCTCGACGCCGCGTGCGCCGCGTTCGCAGCCGACGGTTTCGTCGTGCTGCGGGGCGTGTACGGCGGTGCCGAGATCGAAGGGTTGCAGCTCGAGGTCGAGGACCTGCAGCGCAAGCTCGTTGCGGGCAAGCTGCCCGAGGCGTGCGGCACCGTCATCCTCGACGATCCCGACGCGGTCATCGACGGCGAACCGTTCGCGCACTACGTCTGCGAGATCACCGAAGTCTCGGAGCGGGCCCGGGTCGCGGTGATGCATCCGATCGTCGTCGACGCGGTGCACCGGCTGCTCGGTGACGACGCGTGGCTGCTCGAGGACGACCGGTTCGGCGTCGTCTATCAGGACGCGCGGCCGGGCGACGGGTCCGCGTACTCGCGCATCGGCTGGCACTCCGACGCGCAGTCGGGACCCGCGCTCGACTGGTGGCCGTCGGTCGCGTTCACGATCCACCTCGACGCGACGTCCCCGCAGAACGGGTTCCTGCGGGTCGTTCCCGGTTCGCACCGCGGCGGGACGGAGAAGATGCCGCTCGGCTTCGAAAAGGTGCCCGGCGAGGTCGCCGTCTACTGCGACCGCGGCGACGTCCTGTTGCACCACTCCGACCTGTGGCACAGCGCGGCTCGCGCGACCGACGACGGCGAGGGCGGCACGCGCCGCCACATCCGCGGCGGCTGGTACGGCGGCCCGAAGCCCACCGAGAAACACGGCCTGCACGACTTCGTCAAGAACGCCCGCCGCTGAACCGCTGTCTCACCGACAACGTACGGTCCTCGGGTCGCTCTCGACCTCTTCCCCGGTGGCCCGGCTGCGTGGGGGCCCGTTTGTACGCGTGACGAGGACACATTGGCCCCGGCGACAACGATCGCGATCCTTTCGACCCCGTGCGAGCACACCGACGGCGTGTTTCGCAGCCGCGACGCAGCGGATCGGGGGGTGTCGCGCAACCAACTGGCGCATCTCGCGGCCGCGGGCGTGATCGAACGAGTGCTCTCCGGTACGTATCGCATGAGTGCGGTTGCGCCGTCGACGCGACAGCGCCTCAGAGCAGCGTTGTTGTGGGCGGGACCGGGCGCGGCGGCCGCAGGGCGATCGGCCGCCGAGATCTACGGCCTGTCGGGAGTGACGTCGGCGAAGCCGGAGATCGCCGTGCCGCGCACATCGCGAGTGCGATCGCCCGAGGTGATCGTCCACCGCCCGTGCGACTCGAGGGCACTGCTCGTCAGGCGCGTCGGCGGTTTCCCGGTCACGGGTGTCGAACCGACACTGCTCGTGCTCGGGGCCGGGAGCAAAGACCGCTTGCTCGAGATCGCGTTCGAAGACGCCCGTCGCCGTCGGGTCGCGTCCACGGCTTCCGTGCGGGCGTTCCTGGACGAACACGGCGCGCCCGGACGGCCCGGCGTCGCGGCGCTACACCGGATACTGGGTTCGGTCGATCCGATCCAGCCCGCGCGGTCCGTGCTCGAGGTGAAGACACGTCGGCTCCTCGTCGCCCACGGGTTCACGGACTTCGTGCGCGAATTCCCGCTCGCGTGGAACGGCCGCACATACCGCTTCGACTTCGCGTTCGACAGGAATCGCACGATCCTCGAGACGAACGGCCGGCGCGGGCACGACGAACCGACGGACTACGAATGGGACAACGAAAGTGGAGCGTGCCCGCCCGCCTCGGCTGGCGCATCGTCTTCGCGACGTGGGAAAAGGTGACGCTGTAGCCGCGCGACTTGATCGCGGAGCTCGCGGCCGCGCTGGCCGTGGCCGGTTGAGCATCCGAGGGTGGGCCGATGCGTACCCGTCAGCGGTACAGACGCGACCCAGAAGGCGCGTACGGAGCAGTCAGACGGCGACGTCGCCGCAGCGTTGGAGCACGATGTTCTCGATACCGCTGATCGCGGTGTACAGGAGCAACGAGTACGCGGTGACGAGCGCGGTCGCGGCCCAGAGCATGTTGTAGTTCGAGAGCGTCGTCGACTGGAGCATGAGGTAGCCGAGGCCCTTGCCGGTCGCCAGCCATTCAGCGAGGAGCGCGCCGATCAACGCCAGCGGCGCGGCGATGCGCAACGACGCGAACACCGCGGGCAGCGCGCTCGGGAGTTGCACCTTCCGCAACGTCGTCATGCGGCTGCCGCCGTACGCCTGGCACAGGTCGATCGAGGCCTGTGGCGTCGCGCGCAGGGCGAGCGTCACGTTCACGAGCGTCGGGAAAAACGTGACGATGCCGGCGATGACCGTGACGCCGAGCAGCCCGCGGCCGAAGATCAATGCGATCAGCGGCGTCATCGCTACGAGCGGTACGGATCGCAGCACCATCGCCATCGGCATCAGGGTCTGTTCGATCGAACGGCTCAGGTTGAACGCTATCGCGCACGTCAGCGCGGCGAACGTCCCCGCGGCCAAGCCGATGAACGCGTCGCGCAACGTCGTCAACGACGCGTGGTACAGCGTCGTGCGGGTCTGGTCGGCCGTCTCGGCGGTCGTAAGGAACCGCCAGACGTCGACCGGCGTCTTCCCGATGAACGGGTCGATATGGAAGACCTTGAGGAACAGCCACCAGGCGCCGAGCACGACGGCGAGCGACAGCGCCCACTGGCCGATCTTCCCGAGCACCCGACGGATGCCCACGCGCTCCGTCGCGGGCTCGACGCCCGTCAGCGCCGTGACGGGATCACCGACGATCGGCGGCGTGACGGTGCTCAACTCCGGCCGCCCTGCGGTGCCCACGGCGTCAGCCACCGGCCGATCAAGGCCGTGATGCCGTACGCGATGCCCGCGAGCGCGGTCGCGACCAACGCGATCGCCCACGTGCGCTCGATGTTCACCGCGGTCTCCGACGCGATCATCGCGATGCCGAGTCCCGACTCACCGCCGAGGTACTCACCGATGATGGCGCCGAGGATCGCAGCGGGCGCGGCGATCCGCAGCGCGGCGAAGAGACTCGGCAGTGCCGCGCGTATGCGTATCTTCGTGAGCATCTTCGTCGGACCGCCGCCGTACGCGTGCACGACGTCGAGCGCGGTCTTGTCGGCGCTGCGCAGACCCAACAACATGCCGACGAGCGTCGTGAAGAACACCGACATCGCGGCGAGAATGATCTTCGGCGTCTGGCCGTTGAACGTCACTGTGAAGATCGGACCGATCGCGATGACGGGAAGGCAGAACGACGCCACGCCGAGCCGCATGAGCGGCCGTTCGAGGATCGGCAGCACGAGGAACGACAGCGCGAACAGGATCGCGAGCGCGTTCCCCCAGAGGTAGCCGATCGCCGCCTCGTGCATCGTCACCTTCGCGTTCTTCCAGTAGAACTGGAAGCCGTCTTCGCGCATTTGTTGGATGATCGCCGTCGGCGGCGGGATCACGCCGCTCTTTTGGAACATCGTGCGCCCGATGATCTCCCAGACGACGAGCAGGCCGCCGAAGCCGATCAGACCGCCGAGCCATTGCGGCATCTCCCGCCGGCGCGGCTGGACCGCGACCGTCGCCGTCATCAGCCGTCGATGTGATCGATGTGCCCGAATAGCAGCTCGCTGAACCGGTCACACAGTTCGTGGAAGTGCGGGTCGCGCAGCATCTGCGGCGTGCGAGGCCGCGGGAGATCGATGTCGACGCACGCGACGATGCGGCCCGGGCGCGCGCTCATCACCGCAACGGTGTCGGAGAGGAACACCGCCTCGGCGATCGAGTGCGTGACGAGCAGCGTCGTGCACTGGCGCTCCGTCCAGATGCGCTGGAGCTCGAGGTTGAGCCGCTGCCGTGTCATCTCGTCGAGCGCGCCGAACGGCTCGTCGAGGAGCAGCACCTTCGGCAGCACGACCAGCGCCCGCGCGATCGCAGCCCGTTGGCGCATGCCGCCCGACAGCTGGCTCGGGCGCGCGTCCTCGAAACCGTCGAGGCCGACGAGCTTCACGAGGTCTTCCACGGCACTGTCTTGCACCTTCACGCCCGACAGCTCGAGCGGCAGCTTGATGTTCGAAGTCACCGACCGCCACGGCAACAGCGCGGCTTCCTGGAACGCGATGCCCAGGTGGTGGTTGCGTCGCGCGGCCTCGGGCTCCTCGCCGTGCACGAGCGCCTGACCCGTCGTCGGGGTCTCGAGGTCGGCGAGGATCCGCAGGATCGTGGACTTGCCGCAGCCCGACGGCCCGAGCAACGCGGTGAAGGACCCGGCCGGAGCCGCGAGGTCGACGCCCTCGAGGGCGACGACCTGCGACCGCCGGACACGGAAGACCTTGCCGAGCTTGCGCAGCGCGATGCCGTCGTCGGCGACGACGACAGGGTCGTTCGACGGAGCATCGGTGCTGTTCAAGATCGGCGCAGACGTCATACCGGACTGGTCTTCAGCTCCGGGTGCTCCGAGTACACCTCATTCAGCACCGACATGTCGAACAAGTCGTCCTTGGTCATGTCGATGCCGGCCAGCTTGAGCGTCGCGATGTTCTCGTCGATCAGCTTGTCGGTGATGGTGAACACGCCGTTGGTCTTGGTGTCGTCAGTGAGGATCAGCGTGTTCTGGGACTTCGACTCGAGGACCTGCTCGCCTTCCACGAGGTTCTGGTCCTTGCCGTAGACGGTCGCGGCGAGGTGCGCGCCGAGCTCGGGGTTCTTCAGGTTCTCGTGCCAGCCCTTGATGTCGGCCACGAGCATGGCCTTGACCTTGTCGCGGTCCTTGGAGAGCGTGTCCTTCTTCACGACGTACGTCTCCGACACGAGCGGGTAGTTGTAGTCGGCGAGCAGGAACGTGACCGTGTCGAAGTTCTTGTTGTACTTCAGGTCGTTCGGCTCGTTCGTAATGAACGAGAACCACCCGTCGACGTCGCCGGTCGTGAGCGGGGTCGGGTCGAACTGCACGGGCACCTTGGTGATCTTGCTCGCGTCGAGGTTGTTCGCCTTCAAGAACGCGTTCCACACCGCTTCGTTCGTGGCCTGAACGCCGATCTTCTTGCCGTACATCTCCTGCGGCGTGTGGATCGGCTTGCTCGCTGCGCTCATGATGCAGAACGGGTTCTTCTGATACTGCGCACCAATGGTGATGATCCCCGCGCCGTTCTTGATCGCGCTGCTCGTGATGTCGGGCGCGGAGATGCACACCATCGCCTTGCCCGCGGCGACAACCGAGTCCTGCGCGACGCCGGGCCCGCCCGACAACAGCGTCACCTTCGAAAAGCCGCCGTCTTTGTAGTAGCCGTTCGTGTCGGCGATGTACTCACCCGCGAACTCGACGTTCTTGATCCACGAGAGCTGGAACGTGAGCTCACCGAGATCGGCCGCACCGCCCGGTGCCGTCGTGCCGCTGCTACCCGTCGACGACTTCGACGAACTTCCGCACGCGGCAAGGATCGCCGACATACCTCCCGTGCCGAGCAACGCGACGCCCATGCCGCCTACGGCGCCGCGCCGCAGGAAGGTTCGCCGGTCGAGCGAAAGCTTCTGGAGATCGAAATCGTCGGACACAGCGCCTCCCAGTTCTGGCCCCGCCCCGTTCGGGGAGCCCCCTCGCGTCTTGTTGAAAGAACCATAGAAGGTGGGGAGTTTCGGCGCTGTACGTCAACCATGAACGCAGCGTTTCCGTCGCGGTCATCTCCGCGTCGCGGAACACGGACAGGTGCCATCATCTCCCGCATGCGTGATCTCCGCCGCCTCCCGAAAGCCCATCTGCACGTCCACCTCGAGGGCGCGATGCGTCCCGCGACACTGCACGAACTCGCGGACGGCGCCGGCATCGCCGTGCCACCCACCAGGGGGTTCGGCAACTTCGCCGCGTTCTCGGGGATGTACGTCGCCGCGTGCCAGGTGTTGACCACGCCCGAGACGATGGCGCGACTCACGCGTGAAGTCGTCGAGGACGCAGCCGCCGACGGCGCGGTCTGGGTCGAGCCCGCGGTCTACCTGCCGCACCACAACCGGCGGCTCGGGCCGCCGGAGGACACGCTCGAGATCATCCTCGGTGCCGCGTTTGACGCCGGGCGCGCGAACGATGTCGGCGTCGGCGTCGTCGTGGCCGCCGACCGCACGCTCGATCCTGCGGACGCGCTCGACCAGGCGAACATCGCCGTGAAGTACGCCGACCGCGGCGTCGTCGGGTTCGGCCTCGCGAACGACGAGACCGGCCACCCGCCGGAGCCCTTCGCCGAGGCCTTCGCCGTCGCCCGCGCCGCGGGCCTGTTGAGCGTGCCGCACGCGGGCGAGCTCGCCGGGCCCGAGTCGGTGGCCGGGGCGCTCGACGCGCTCGGCGCCGACCGGATTCAACACGGCGTACGGGCCGTCGAGGATCCGCAGCTCGTGCGCCGCCTCGCCGGGTCGGAGGTGTGTCTCGACGTCTGCCCGACCTCGAACGTCCTGCTGTCCGTGGTGCCCGACATCGCGTCGCACCCGCTCCCGGCGTTGCTCGACGCGGGTGTGCGGTGCAGCCTCAACGCCGACGACCCGCTGCTGTTCGGGCCGAACCTGCTCGAGGAGTACGAGCTGTGCCGCGCGACGCTCGGGCTCGACGACGGCACGCTCGCGCGGGTCGCCACGTCCTCGATCGACGCGTCGGGTGCGCCCGACGACCTCAAGCGCGAGACCCGCGCCGCGATCGCGAAGTGGTCGGCGAGCGACTCGTAGTCAGGACAACAACGCCGACGGCACGATCTCGCCGGTCGTGCCGTCGATCAGGCCCACGTCGGTGACGTGCGGCCCGGGCAGGCACGCGAGCGAAGAGAGCATGACCTGGAACAGCGGCTGGGTCAGCGTCGGCGCGTCGAGGCCGATCTCGATCGCCGCGTCCTGCACCCGCTTCTGCACCGCCGCCAGCTCGGCCGCGGGCAAGGGCGAGAGGATCCCCGCGATCGGCAGCGCGACGTGGGCCAGCACCTCGCCGCGGCGCGCCACTGCGACGCCGCCGCCCGACGCGATGACGGTGTTCGCGGCCAGCGCCATGTCGGCTGCGTCGCGACCGAACACGACGAGGTTGTGCGTGTCGTGGGCGACGGTCGTGGCGACCGCGCCCGTCCAGTTGCCCCAGCCCGACAGCAGCGCCGCGAACGGGGTCGGCGCGATCCGGCCGTGACGGTGCACCGTCACTTGGACGATGTCACCGTCGGGGATCTCGACGACGCCGTCGCGCACGGACACCTCGCGCTCGTCCCAGCGCGTCATCACCGAGTCGGCGATGACCCGCATGCGGTGCGGCCCGTCGGGGGCATCGAGCCGCAACAGCATGTCGGAAGGCTCGAGCGGCGCGAGCCTCATCGTGTCGAGCGGCGGATCACTCGGGCCCTCGACGATGCCGGCCAGCATGCGGCCGCCGCTCGCGACGAGATTGCCGTCGGTCAGGACGTGCTCGGCCCGGAACGACACGAGGTCGTCGAGCACGACGATGTCGGCGCGCCGGCCCGCGGCGATCTGACCAAGGTCGGAGCGCTGTAGCCGGTACGCAGCGTTGTACGTCGCGCACCGCAGGGCGAACACGGGATCGAGGCCGTACGCGACCAACCGCCGGAGCAGGTGGTCGATGCCGCCGTCCGTCAGCAATGTCAGCGCGAAGAGGTCGTCGGTCGCGGCGACGAGGTGCGACGGCGGCAACGGAAGGCTGTTCACCTCGGCGACGATGCCGGGGAGGATCGGGTCGATCATCCCGCGCAGCTCGACGGTCATGCCCGCGCGCAGCTTCTCCAGACAGTCGGGCTCAGTGAAGATCTCGTGGTCTGATGTCATTCCCGCCGCGAGGTACGCCTGCAGCACCGGGCCGGTCAGTCCCGCGGCATGACCGGACACGAGCTTGCCGCTCTCGATGCCGGCCGCGACGACGTCGACCATGCGGTCGGCCGCCCCGAGCACGCCGATCATGTCCATGACCTCGGCCAGGCCGCCGACCTCGCTCCACGAAAGCATCTTGGCGATGTCGGGCCCGTACAGATCGGCGCCGGACAGCTCGAGTCCGGGCTGCGGGGGGACGCACGACGGCGCCTGCACGATGAACCGCACCGGCAGGCCGCGGCTCGCCTCCACCGCGTACCGCACACCCGCGACGCCGGCCACGTTGGCGAGCTCGTGTGGGTCGATGAAAACCGTCGTCGTGCCGCGCGGGCAGACGGCCTCGGCGTATCCACCGGGGGTGAGCATCGACGACTCGAAGTGCACGTGCATGTCGACGAAGCCGGGCGCGACGAACCGCCCGGCGCAGTCGAGCGCGTCGAGTGCGTCGGTGCGCGTGCCGGGATCGTGCACGCTCGCGACGAGCGGACCGACGAGTCCGACGTCGGCCAGCCGTAGCTCACCGCACCCGACGTCGACGAGCGTGCCGCCGGTAAGGACGAGATCGAACGGTTGCGCACCCTGCGCCGCCGCGACCGCCCGGGCGCGGACTTCGGGCTCGACGGGATCGTTACGCATCGGACGCTCCAGTGGTCGTTGCCGTTTCGGACCGCGTCACCAGATCGGCGAGGATCCGGCGCAGTTCGACGGTCATCCGGTCGGCCTTGACGTGCACCTCGGCCGTGACGTCGAGCGGCAAGCGCCGGTCGCGGTAGCGCTCCTGCAGCGCGAGGTCCTCGTCGAGGATCTTGCGCTCGAACGCGATGCACTCTGCGAGCCGCGCCTCGTCGTCGCCGATGTCGTTGCGATGCACCGTCGTGTAGATACGGCACGTCTCGTCGTCCTCGGGCTGCACGTAGAAGTCGAGCACGTTCGTTCCGCCCGCCTCGACGTAGTCGATGCGCAAGCAGATCGAATACGGGGCGCGGTAGCGGTACTCGAGCGCGCGCTGCTGGACGAGCGGACGGATGCCCGCGGCGACACCCGGGTCTTCGCGGTTCGGGAACGGGTGACGGCTGTGCACGCGCATCCCCAGTCCCTCGCGTTCGACCGCGAGACCGAACGTCGTCGACTCGGGCGTGCCGATCGTCGCCGCGTGCACGAACGGGAAGTGCGCCATGTCGCAGAAGTTGTCGATCATGAGGCCGGCACCGACGCGCGCCCTGATGGGCTCGAGCGCGCCGTGCACGAACGCCGTGTCGTCGGCCTCCGGGATGTCGAGCAGCTCGGTGAGCGGCGGCTCGGGCGAGAGGAAGACCATGCCGTGCCGCTCCGCCAGCGCGGCGGGGACGGTCGCGACCGCGCGCGGCGGAATGTGCTCCCGATCGCCCAGCGCGGGGATCTCGCGACACGCGCCGGTCGCGTCGAAACACCACCCGTGATAGCCGCAGCGCAGTGACGACCCGTCGACGATGCCGGCCGAGAGCGGTGCGAACCGGTGCGGGCACCGGTCGAGGAACGCGGCGAGCGTTGTGGAGCCCGACGG
>Ga0335085_10001172_pt1 | contig 59694 bp, 51 predicted proteins | sample Lox_Sample_45_FD_206712 | JGI IMG/M metagenome (GOLD analysis project Ga0335085, IMG submission 206712) | Soil microbial communities from Loxahatchee National Wildlife Refuge, Florida, United States - Lox_Sample_4.5 | ecosystem: Environmental > Terrestrial > Soil > Wetlands | place: USA...
TTTGCCTTCTTTCTGCCCTGGCGCTTGCTTTTTCTTCCTGCGTGAAGGATTCGTGCAAACAGTTTTACACGTACACGCTCTTCAAACCGGTTTACATGTCTTATCCTGATTTAAGATCAGCAGTGAAAACAACTGCGGCTGCCGATCTGCAGGACGTCGGCAAGATTTATTACAAAGCGCCTTACATTTTTGTGAATGAAGTGAACAAAGGCATTCACGTGATTGATAACACCGATCCTTCTTCGCCGCAGAATGTGGCTTTCATCAGCATTCCCGGCAATCTTGATTTAGCTGTGAAGGACAATGTGCTTTACGCTGACAGCTACATTGATCTCGTAGCGATTGACATTTCCGATCCGCTTCACGCAAAAGAAATCTGGCGCGACCAGGGAGTTTTTTCGCAGCGCACTTACAATGGCTGGTCCGCTGATCCCACAAAAGGTATAGTGACGGATTGGATTCAAACGGATACAACAATTGAACAGAGTTGTTCGAATCCTACTCCATGGCTTTATTTCGATAATTACTACGGCGTTGCCTCAGTAAGCACATCAGGAGGAGGCGGAACCACCACCACAGTGAATCCCGGAATTGGCATTGCGGGATCGCTTTCACGTTTCGCCATTGCAAGCGATCATCTTTATTGTCTCGATGTTTCCCAAATGAATCTTTATGATGTTACGAATGCTACGCTGCCGGCAAGCCAGGGAAATGTTTTTGCCGGATGGGGCGTGGAAACGCTGTTTCCCTATGGAGATAAATTATTCGCAGGAACGAATACCGGTGTCAGCATCTTTGATAATTCAAATCCTTCTTCACCTTCACTGCTCTCAACATTGTCGCACATCACCGGCTGCGATCCGGTGGTAGTGCAGGGAAATTATGCGTACTACACCATTCATTCGGGAAATTTCTGCGGACAAAGTTTCAACGAACTTGGAATTATTGATGTGAGTAATCCTTCATCGCCTTACACACTTAAAACTTTCAGCATGACGAATCCTTACGGGCTTGGCATTGACGGCAACCTTCTTTTCATCTGCGATGATGTTTCAGGATTGAAGATGTATGACGCTACAGATCCATCGTCACTCATTTTAAAACAGGATTATTCTGCGGGAACTACGCGCGATGTGATTGCCTATTCAGGATGGTTGCTGTTGGTTTCTGTTGAAGGAATTTATCAGTTCAACTATTCTGCTTCAGGATTGACACCGCTTAGTTTCATACCCGTGAGCAAGCAATAAAAATTCAAGACTCCTGAAAGAAATATCTTTAGCGCCTCTTCGTCCTTTTATATATAGAAAAATGATGAGCGAGGCGCTTTGTGCAGTATAAGATTTATAATTCCATTACTGAGATAGCAACCTGCTGGGATTCGTTTCTTCCCACCGGTCATCATTTAAAATCGCAGCATCTTCTCGTTCTCGAAGAAAGCCAAATTCCTAACCTTTCATTTCGGTATCTGATCCTTGAAAATGCCAGCAATGAGATGGTTTGCGTGTGCTACTTCCAATTAATCCATTTCATAAAAGAACACTATGACTTTCCTCTTACTAAAAATCACCTATTGAATAGGTTGGAAGAAAGGGTAATGAAAAAAGGGTTTCAAATTCTTGTCTGCGGAAATCTCCTTAGAATAAGTTCTGAGGGAATTTTTTTTGATTCTGAAAAAATATCACCACAGGAAATCTTCGAACAGCTCGAAAAATTTTACGGCACACTCAAACCATATCCACATGCAATTCTAGTGAAAGACTGGAAGCTCAATCAGTACGAATCCATTTTGAAGAAATTTCAATTTCAATCATGGCAACCAGATCTCACGATGAAACTTAAGTTATCGTCAGAATGGAGAAGAATAGATGATTACGTGAAGACGTTACGCCATCGTTATGCACAACGTTACCGAAGAATAAGAAGCATGCTTTTTCCAGTCGTAGCGCGCGATCTGGACGAAGATGAAATCTCAGGGCTTAAAAGCGAGATTGAATTTCTCTATCTGAATGTGGTAAATCGACAACCGATAAGAATGATTATTGTTGACGCGAAATATTTCCTTAGCATGAAAAGGAGGTATGGTGAAAACTTCAAAATGATAGGTTACTTTCTCGACGAAAGACTAGTGGGCTTCAGCTCAAACATTGTTCACCGTGACTTTTGGGAACTTCATTATATTGGATTAGATTATAAAATTAATCAAACAAAGAGCCTTTATTTTAATATCCTTTATGATGCTCTCCAAAATTCGATAGCAAACGGATCTACAGAACTTGAGCTGGGAAGAACAGCTAGAGCAACCAAACAGATTATTGGCGCCTCACCCGTTTATTTCTCTAATTATGTAAGATTAAAGGGCAAAGTTACGCGTTTGATAGTACAGCTTTTATCGAATAGATTTAACAAGCGTAACTCTTCGGCAGTAATGGAGCTAAGACCTTTCAGGAATTCTTAAATCCGTCCTCAGTCCCAAAGTTCAGAATCCTCTCTCCAAGGTGAAATCGCGCCGGCGAGAGAATAAATTTTATTGATGCAGCTTAATGGCTTAAGATTCCCCGGATCTTCATTACCACCTTCCCAAAGTGGTTTCAGGTGTTGAAAACACCATCCGTATATTGAAGTTTCATTGTTGAAGTCCAATTTACGAATAACAGATCCTTGTTCGTCTCTCCTAAAGAGCCCAGGATCCATGCCCGGAACTTGAGTTGCTTTGTTCCAGACGACATCAAGTAGATTCATTTTAAGTTCAAACATGTCTGTGGTCGTTTTATGAACTTGATAAGTAAAATCTGATTGTTTTTAGAGCTCATCGGCATCGATAATTACTACTCCGTTCTTTTGAACAGTGAACCCATTATCGTTGTAAATCTTTTGAGCCTTCTGGGTGTAATTTCCCGCTCCGTAAAGCAGGCTCAGCGCCAAAATGATTTGCGAGATGATAGTTGACATGGTGCTACGATTTTCTGATTCAAAATTAGACTCTGCATTATTCAGTCAGATGTACAATACCAAGACCACAGTAACATTATACGCTCCCCTATCCTTATTGTTTCAGTTAGAAAACTTATGATTTCGCTATGAGAGCCCCTTCTTCCACAAAGTTGTGGTGAAAGAGCAAATAAAGTTGATCTGAGTCAACAATAATAGAGAGTTGGGCTTGAAAGTGCCTAATATAAAAGCTTTCAATGAGTTTTAAGATAATTTGTCCCTGTTATAAGGGGGGATTTTCTTACGCAGGCCATGAGTTTAATAACAACCAGCGATCTAATAGAACAATTGTCCAACAATAATTACAAAGGATTAAAACAATATGAAACTTAAAAAATGACACAAAGTGCCCAGAAGTAACAAACAGCAATCCTCGTTTCTTTGGCTAGCTCAATTTTGAGCGCTTTCGATCTTTTCAGGAAAGAGTTAATTAAAGAAACTTTTTAGATGGACAATGCCGACATTTAAATAACTCAGGATCACCGCTACAAAAATATGCTTGATGCAACATCTTTGGAAGTACAAATACTTGGCAAGAGTAACATCAAACTTTTTTTAACTTTCCGTACGCTTAACCATAAAGAAATTATTGCTTCACTACTAAGTTTGACACAAAATATCATTGTTCATTATGAAAGTTTTTAAAGAAATGGCGGCAATAGTAACAAATCAACATCTGCAAAAAATTGATTTGATTGATGAGAGTCAGTCGAACGGAAAAGAGAATTTATATCTGCAACTTTTCAAAGGAATTTCGGAAGGCAGATATTCAAGCGATGAAGAAGCCGCGATGGATATCTATCAGACTTCTGCGAAGGATAAGAAGTACCAGATGCTGAAGAGTCGGTTGAAGGATCGCCTCGTAAACACATTATTTTTTATAAATCACAAAAAGATACAGGATTCGAAATATCAGCAAGCAGTCTATCAATGCAACCGAAACTATTTCTGCGCAAAACTTCTAATCACTTATGGAGCCCGCACCAGTGCAATTAACCTTGCCAAAAGCACATTGGCCCTTGCGCAAAAGTTTGACCTTAATGAAATCACTCTTTTATGTGCCAGAATGTTGCGTTACCATTATTCTTTGCTTGGTTCGAAAAATGAATGTAACCGATATAATCGAATTGCCGCAGAAGCAATCAAAAAAGTGAGAGCAGAAAGTCGTGCCGAATTTCTGTATGAAACTATTGTCAGCTTCTATGCAAGAACCAAAGCTTTCAGGCCTGAGATGGCAGAAACTGCCAAGGAATGCTTTAATCAATGTAAGGAATTATCTAAGGAGTATAAATCATTTCATCTGACTCTTCTCTATTACAGAAGCGGCATGCTTTATTATCAAATCATAAGAAACTACCGATTGTTACTAAACTTGTGTAACAATGCTCAAACATTTCTGCGTAGGCATCCTGACTTCTATGTAGCCTCGAGAGAAGGAGAAATCGCTCTGCTGAAAATGGTTTGCTTTCTTTATCTAAGAGATTACGAAAACGGAAAAATTAATGCCGAAGAAGCACAAAGATACTATGCAAAAGGAAGTAACAACTGGTTCGTACTTATGGAAAATTATTTCCTTCTCACTATGCACACCGGAAAATATGAAAATGCAATTCGAGTCTTCGAAGAGGTCATTCATCATCCCCGTTTCCAATATCTTTCTGCAGAGAAGCAAGAAGGGTGGAGAATTTTTGATGCCTATTTAAATTATCTGTTTCCTGGTCAACTCAAATCAAAAGAGTTTAAACTCATGAAATTTCTGAACGAAGTGCCAATATTTTCGAAGGACAAAGCAGGATTCTATCCTGCTGTTCTCATTGCACAAGTTCTCTTTTTGATTGATCGGGGTGAAGAAGATCATCTTGAAAAAATTATCGAATCACTTCGCATTTACTCTTCTCGTCACCTCAACGGAAAAAAAGCTCCCCGCACGACTCTATTCATAAAAATGCTGAGACAACTAGTGAATTACCACTACGATGCTCAAAAGATCAAGTCGAAAACAAGGCTCCATTTAGAAAAGTTAAAAGCACATGATATCACCAGTGCTATCGAAGTCGATGCTGTTGAAATAATTCCCTTTGAAAGCATTTGGGACATAATTATGAGCCGCATTGAAGCAAAGAACCCGCCTCCGAGGTTCCAAAAAATTAATTAAGTTTGCTAGCTAACCTCAGGATTATGAAATTGACCAAATACCTCTCCCGAACGGGCATATTGTTTTTAGCTATATCACTATCGATTCTCTCATCGTGCAGCAACACGAGAAAAGATTGCCATGGAATGAAGAAGCACAGGCAATCAAACGGCACTTACCTCTAGTGACTGCGATTCAGCAGGGACTTAGAGAAGAGAATTAATTTTCCCTTTCTTTCATTTGTGATCTTGGCCTTTTGAAGGAGGCTCATCGCTTTCTTGAAATGATTTTCCGATTCCAACTTTGTCAATTCTTCAATTTTCAATTCAGTAAAGATTTTCAAAATCTCATTGACCCGAGTTCTGTCCTGAACCGAAGCTGAAGCAGAAGAATAATATTTAAGGAGCTTTGCAGCAGTTTTATCATCGGCAACCTGGAGCGCTTTAAGAAACAGGAATGTTTTCTTGTTCTGAAGAATATCTCCGCCTCGCTGTTTCCCTGATTTTTCCGAAGTGCTGAATACATCAAGCAAATCATCACGAAGCTGAAATGAAATACCCAATTCCTTTCCGGATAAAAACAAAAGTTCTGAATCTTTTTCATTTGATCCTCCCACCAAAGCACCGATCTTGAGCGATGAAGCAATGAGTGTTGCTGTCTTCAATTCAATCATCTTCATATAATCGCTGAGGCTCACATTTTGTTCAGATTCAAAATTCATATCGAATTGCTGTCCGCGACACACATCAATTGCGCATTGATTGAAAACCTGAAGAAGTTTTGGAACTAATTGCTCATTGGCTTGCACAAGATATTTGTAAGCAAAAACGAGCATTGCATCGCCGGAGAGAATGGCAATCGTTTCTCCATACTTATTGTGAACGGAAGGTTTTCCTCTCCGCAGCGGCGCACGATCCATGATGTCATCATGAATCAATGTAAAATTGTGAAACAGCTCAATGGCGAATGCCTGTGGCAATGCCTTCTTCGCATCAGTTCCAAACGCTTCGCAAGCTAAGAGGGCCATCACGGGCCGCAGGCGTTTCGCAGGCAAACGCAGCATGTAATTGAAGGGCTCAAACAAATTCCTTGGCTGATCATTGAACTTTTGGTTCAGGAGATACTCCTCAAAAAGTTTCTGCAATTGTTCAGCACGACGCATGAATCCGACAAAATTTTCTCATCAATAATTTTTGCTCTCGATTAACTCGAAATCTATTGTTCTGCGTTCAGGATTGGCATCAAGTAGTTTCACCTTTATCTCATCGCCCAATCGATATCTCTTGTGTGTATTAGCTCCACGAATGCTGTGCTTTCTTTCTTCAAACACATAATAATCACTCTTGATTGTATTTAGCCGAACCATTCCTTCGCAATATGTATCCTTCGTGATCACAAAAATTCCGAACTCAGCAACTCCTGAAATTATTCCGTCGAAAATTTTCCCGATTTCATTTTGCATGAATTCAACCTGCTTGAGCTTTATTGAAGTCCGCTCCGCTTCCGCCGCTTTCCTTTCCATTTCCGAAGCGTGAAGACAGCGCGCTTCGAGATTCGGTTCATTTACTTTTTCACCATTCAAAACTTTTTCGAGAATACGATGCACCATGAGATCGGGATACCTCCTGATCGGTGAAGTGAAATGCGTGTAAAATTCAAAGGCCAATCCGTAGTGCCCGATGTTCTTCGATGAGTAAACTGCTTTTGCCATCGTACGAATGGCCAATGTTTCAAGCATGTATTCTTCGGGCTTCCCTTTTATTTCCTGCATCATCTTGTTGATTGAAAACGCAGTCTTCTTCGGTGTAGAAAGGTTCAGTTTGTGGCCAAACATCATAGCGAGATCAGCGAGATCCTTTAGTTTTTCCGGATCGGGTAAATCGTGCACGCGATAAACAAACGGAATTTGCTTTCCTTTTTTCTGGCTCACAAATTCCGTAACTGATCTGTTGGCGAGCAGCATAAAATCTTCAATAAGCATGTTCGAATCCTTTCGCTCTTTCAAATACACTCCCACTGCCGCGCCCAATGCGTCAAGGCTGAATTTTACTTCGGTGGATTCAAAATCAATCGAGCCATTCTTAAATCTTTTTGCGCGAAGTTGCTTCGCAGTTTCATTCAAAGTATCTAGCGGCTTCGATAATCCGTCTTCTTTTCCTTCCAGAATTTCCTGCGCTTCTTCATAGGTGAGCCTGCGATTACTATGAATGATTGTTTTTCCAAACCACCGGTTTTTTATTTCTCCGTTTTTGTTCATTACGAAAACAGCAGAGAAGCAAAGCTTGTCACTTTCCGGAGAGAGTGAACAAATTCCGTTCGACAATTTTTCAGGAAGCATGGGCACGCAGCGGTCAACGAGATAAACGGACGTGGCGCGCAGATACGCTTCGCGATCGAGCGGAGAATTGGGTTTAATGTAATGAGAAACATCAGCGATGTGAACGCCGGCTTCAAACCATTCTTCATCAATTTTTCTGAATGAAATAGCATCATCAAAATCCTGCGCATCGGCAGGGTCGATTGTAAATGTGAGTGTGTCTCTGAAATCGCGCCGCCGGGAAATTTCTTCTGCCGTGATTTCTGAAGGATAATCTTCTGCTTCTTTTATAACTCTCTCCGGAAATCGCAATCGAAATCCATTCTCGACAAGAATCGATTGCATCTCCGTTTCATGCGCGCCTGCTTTGCCGAGCACTTCAGTAACTTCTGCTTCAGGAAATTCCATCCCGCGATCCCATCGCAGTAACCGTATGATCACTTTATCATTGACACGTGCTGCTTTTGATTTTTCATCCGGAATAAAAAAATCGACGTCAATGGATTTATCATCGGGCTTGAAAAATAGCTGATCACCGAAACGCTGCACCACTCCGACAAACGTTTCTTTCGCACGCCGCACCACTTCAATCACTTTTCCCTCGAGCTTATTTCCTTTGCGCTTTGTTAGCATTATTTTCACCACATCGCCATCAAGCGCATTCGAAACATTTCTTTTTTCAATCCAGACATCTTGTTTCGATTGTTCCGAAACGAGATAAGCATGACCGCGCTGTGTAACGTCGAGCACGCCTTCTATCACATCTTTTCGGTTGGCGCTTTCTGAATCCGGCAATTTTGATGCGGTGTGACGATACTGATTACTCCGTTCCTCGAGAAAACCGATGGAAACAAGATCATGTACCGCATCATACAGCTCACCTTTGTGAAACCGGCTGCCGAATTTTTTCTTGAGTTGCTTGAATGAGACAAAGCGACTTTCTTCATTGAGAAAGAAATCAGCAAGAGCTGCTTCCGCTTTTGAATTTTTCGATGAAGATTTTTTCTTTGACGCCATTGTAGAAATCAACTCTTCACTTTCATGCTATGTTCAATGATTCCGCTCAATATTTCACAAATGAAAATTCTTTGAAGCCGCTTTGATTGAGTGCAATAGTAAGCAGAAGCAATTTAAGGGCACAAGCCAAACTTTGATTCTTCTGAATTCGAAAATTATTTTTCAACAGAAGACAGCTCCACCTCTTCCGGTTTGTCGCGATGCAGCCAGGTCATCATCAGCTTGTAACCAAGTGAAAGAAGGATGGCTCCCGTGAAAAGCCCGATGAATCCACTTCTGATGAATCCCCCAATGGCGCCGAGGAATACAACCAGCATCGGCACGGGCGCTTTTCTACCCAGTAATATCGGTTTAAGAATATTGTCAATCACTCCCGCAAAGCCCATCCAAACTGTAATGAAAATTGCCATGCCCGTGCTTTCATTCACCCACGCATAAATGATTACACCCAGTGAAACAGGGAGCATCCCAATTTGCATCATGGCAAGAAGCAAACACAGCAGGGTCCACAATCCGGCAAAGGGAATTGAAGCGATGAACATTCCAATGCCGGCAAACATGGACTGAATGAAAGCGACTCCGAGAATTCCTTTCGTGACATTTCTCACGGTCACTTCTGCCACTGAATACATTTCCTTGCCGCGATCACCGGCAAGCCGAACAAAAAGAGCTTCTCCGAATTTTCCGGCCGGCTTTCCGAAGGCAAGTAACACTCCGCTAACGATGATGGCCAACGCCAGCAGCAACATTCCTTTGCCGATGCTCGCAATCAAGCCCACAAATTTTTTTCCTACTGAAATTATTTCATCCTTATACTGAGAAAGCAATTGTTCAAGGTTAGTGTTAGCGAGCGTCCAGGTTTCATAGATCGGTTTTCCGATCACGGGAATTGTTGATACATTCTGCGGCGGAGGAGGAATTGTAATGTTACCTGCTTTGATTTGGTCACTCAGGTTACCTAAACTCATACCTGTAGAAATTGACATCCATACAACAGGCGTAATGAGAACAGCCAGCAGCAGCACGGTGATGATCACCGCAGCAAGCACGCCTCTTCCTCCAAAAAGTTTTTTCGCTGAGTTATAGAGGGGCTGAAGCGACACCGCCAAAACAATTCCCCAGATGAGAAGCGAAATGAACGGCTCCAAGACCTGGTAACAAAAGATAAGCAACGCCGCCAAGGCAGTAATGCGCAGACAGATGTCAATAATGTATTCGACACTGATTTTTTTTTCAGAAGAAGAATTGTTTGTCGATTCCATGCTGATGAGTTTTCCCGCCATGAAGATAAGTTGCCTTTTGCCATAATTTATGAGCCATCTCATCTCAGGCACTAATGTATGTCGTCATAATTTTCATATTGAACTGAGGCCATTCAATACTCAATCACCAGCAGCGTCCGATTGAAGGATGGAACTGAGGGTTCATATTCGTTAAAAATCTGCTAAAGGAATTTCGCCGGCGATAGAAAATATTAGAGCGATTATTTTTGCGTCCCCGAATAAAAAAACTATGGATACAATAGCCACAACTGCTGCCACCATTGACATCTCTGCACTCAATGAGCGAATTAAGCAAGAGAGCGCCTTTGTCGATCTGCTCAACATCGAACTCAGCAAATCGATTGTTGGGCAGAAATACATGATCGAGCGATTGCTCATCGCCGTGCTTTCGAACGGGCACATTCTTCTCGAAGGTGTTCCGGGACTTGCAAAAACTTTGGCGATCAAATCTCTCGCCGCTGCGATACATGCAAAGTATTCGCGCATTCAGTTCACGCCGGATCTTCTTCCTGCCGATTTAGTCGGAACAATGATTTATAACCAGAAGGAGAATGAATTTTCGGTGAAGAAAGGTCCTGTATTCGCGAATTTGGTTCTGGCAGACGAAATCAACCGCGCTCCTGCAAAAGTGCAAAGTGCGCTGTTGGAATCGATGCAGGAAAGGCAGGTAACGATCGGAGAAAAAACTTTTATGCTTGAAGAACCATTCCTCGTTCTTGCTACACAAAATCCCATTGAGCAGGAAGGAACCTATCCTCTTCCTGAAGCACAGGTGGATCGTTTCATGCTGAAAGCCGTAATCGGCTATCCGAAAAAAGACGAGGAGCAACTGATCATCCGGCAAAACATGACGCTTACGCCAAAACCAATTTCGGCCGTAGTACATAAAGAAGAAATTCTGAAAGCGCGTGAGACCGTTCGCGAAGTGTACATGGATGAAAAAATCGAGCGCTACATTTTAGACATTGTTTTCGCAACACGCAGCCCGCAGGATTACAAACTCGAAAAACTTAAACCGCTCATAAGTTACGGGGCTTCACCGCGCGCAAGTATTTTTCTTGCTGTGGCGTCCAAAGCGTATGCATTCATCAAACGTCGCGGATACGTAATACCTGAAGACATCCGCGCGATTTGTTACGATGTGATGCGGCATCGAATCGGACTCACCTACGAAGCTGAGGCGGAAAACATCACCACCGAAAACGTGATCAGCGAAATTTTAAATGCTGTTGAAGTGCCATAATGAGCGCCTGAATTTTTTGAGGATTGAAAAATGGCAAAGAAAAATCTCTCCAACGGTTCAGAGGATAAGCGCAAAAAGCTTCGCCGCATTGAAATCAAAACGCGAAAGCTTTCGAACCAGATTTTTTCAGGAAGCTATCACTCTGCCTTTAAGGGAAGAGGAATTTCATTCAGCGAAGTGCGTGAATACAGCTACGGCGACGATGTTCGCCAAATCGATTGGAATGTGACGGCACGTTCAGGAAAGCCTTTCATAAAAGTTTTTGAAGAAGAACGCGAACTCACGATGATGTTGCTGATTGATGTGAGTCAGTCCTCTTTTTTCGGAACACAAAATGAATTCAAGAATCACATTATCGCCGAGATCAGCGGCATTCTCGCCTTCAGCGCCATCACGAACAATGATAAAGTCGGAGTCATTTTTTTCAGCAGTGAAGTAGAGAAATTTATTCCGCCGAAAAAAGGAAAGACGCATATCCTGCGGATCATCTCCGAGATTTATGATTTTCATCCCAAGCATTCAGGAACAAACATTGCTGAAGCGCTGAAGTATTTGAATAATGTAGTGAAGAAAAAATGCATTGCATTTCTGGTTTCTGATTTTCTGAATCAGAATTCTTCAGAAAATTACCTGAATACATTTCGCAAGTCACTCAACATCGTTGGCAAAAAACATGATTTGCTCGGCTTGCACATCTTTGATGAGCGCGAAGCGTTTCTTCCCGATGCAGGGCTGATTCGGGTGAAAGATTCAGAAACTGGCGAAGAGCTTTGGATCAACACAAGCAACAAATCGCTCCGGGACAAATACGCAAAAGATTTCAGAGAGAATTTACGGCTTGTGAAAGATTTGTTCGGCAAGAGCGGTGCGCAGCTCGAGTCTTTCAAAACGGAAGACAACTACGTGGTGGGATTGATGCGCATGTTCAAGAAGCGGGAAATGAAAAGATAGAATTGAGAATTGAGAATTGAGAATTGACAGTTGAAAATTGAAAATGAGACTTTGTAAGAGGAAATTTTTCGCAAGCATTTTTATTGCTGTTATCCCGCTTCTATTCTTCGAAAAAACAAATGCACAGGAAATTTCTGCTGCACTCAAGCCGGATTCCACGCATATTCTCATTGGTGATTTTCTCTCCGCAAGACTCATCGTAAAATTTCCAGACGACTCAAAGGTGATGATTGCACCCGTCGCGGACACAGTCGGGAGAATGGAGTTAGTCAAGCAATCGAAGATCGATACTTCGAAGAGCGATGGCAACACGGTATTCACCCAAATCTTCACAGTTTCAGCGTACGATTCCGGAAACTTCCGTCTCGGACCGCTTAAACTTTTTTTTACTGATAAGAATGGCAAGGTTGACACACTCTTCACTGACGCCCCGCTCATTTCTGTGAATACGATTCCCGTGGACACAACAAAAGCAATTAAACCCATCAAGGCGCCGCTCAGCGTTCCGTATTCATGGCAGGAGTTTATTCCATATATCATCGGAGGAATCGCTCTCATTGCAGCAATCATCGTTGCGATATATTTCTTGAAGAGAAGAAAAAAGAAACCGAAGATTTCGAAGGAGCGCCCGCGTCCGAAAGATCCGCCGCATGTTTGGGCGAAGAAAGAATTAAAGAAACTCGAAGAGGAAAAATTATGGCAGAAAGACGAAGTGAAGCAATATTATTCGCGCCTCACTGACATTCTGCGCTTGTATCTCGAATACCGTTTCAACTGGTTTGCACTGGAATCAACCACAGAACAAATCAGAGATGAGATTACGGAATACGATATTCCGGAAGAAGGAAAAGAAAAGTTGCTCGGCATTCTGCAGAGCGCCGATCTGGTGAAATTTGCGAAGATGCTACCGCTGCCCGATGAAAATGATTTAGCAATGAAGAATGCATTTGCTTTTGTAGAAATTACCGAGCAGAAAGAAGTTCTGAAGGCAGAAGTGATAAATAAATGAACTCTGAATTTGAAAACAATTCATAAATAATAATTCGATTGTTCGAATGTTCTGATTTCAGAATACATGAACAATCGAATTCAGAATGCAGTATCATAAATTATGTTCAACGATCTCGATCACCTTCAATTCGCCGATCCCTGGGTGCTGTGGCTCATCCCGGCTGTGGTGGTGATTGCGGTGCTTTGGTTCTATTTTCTGTCGAAGAAAAATTATTCTTCGCTGAAAGTTTCTTCTTCACAGTCCTTTGCTTCATTCAAAAATCCGTGGAAGGCGATTCTAAAAAAATTTCTACCTGTGCTGCGTGCGCTCGCTCTCATTTTGTTACTCATAGCGCTCGCGCGACCGCAAACTTCCTCATCCGAAGAAAAAATTTCTACCGAAGGAATTGACATTGTGCTGGCGATGGATGTTTCAGCTTCCATGCTCGCTAAAGATTTTTCACCGAGCAGAATCGAAGCGGCGAAAAAAGAAGCGCTGGATTTCATCGACGGTCGCCCGCACGATCGCGTAGGGCTCGTGATTTTCGCTGGAGAAAGTTTTACGCAATGTCCGGTGACGATTGACCGCGCTGTGGTGAAGAATCAACTTGCGCAAATCAAAAATGGTTTGCTCGAAGATGGAACGGCAATAGGAATGGGGCTTGCCACAGCTGTTCAGCGATTGAGGGAATCACAGGCAAAAAGCAAAGTGGTAATTCTGATGACAGATGGCGTGAACAACAAAGGATTGATTGATCCGCTCACTGCAACTGACATTGCGATGCAATTCGGCGTGCGAGTGTACACGATTGGCATCGGCACGAACGGGAAAGCAATGACGCCGGTGGCAATGACGCCGAACGGAGAATACGTCTACGACTATCAGGATGTGCAGATCGATGAAGATTTGCTGAAACAAATTGCGCAGAAAACCGGCGGGCAATATTTCCGTGCAACCGATAACAAAACGCTGAAGGAAATTTACCAGCAGATTGATAAGCTCGAGAAAACAAAAATTGACGTGAGCAGCTTCGAGCACAAGAGTGAAAAATTTTACGTGTTCGCCATGTTCGCCGGGTTGCTGGTTATGATTGAATTTTTACTTCGTTACACCATTCTCAAAAGCGTTCCATGATAAAAACTTATTGATAAGAAATGTTCCGCTTTGCACATCCTGAATATTTGTATCTGCTCTTTGCAGCAATTCCATTCGTCTTGCTGTTCGTTTGGTTTTTATTCTGGAGAAGAAAATCAATCCGCAAATTCGGAAACAATGCACTTGTGCTACAACTCATTCCCGATTTCTCGAGAGGAAAACCGGCACTTAAATTTTTTCTTTTGCTCTTTGCATATTGCTTTATCGTACTTGGTTTTGCAAATCCGCAAATAGGAACCAAGACGGAGAAAGTGAAGCGGCAGGGAATCGATGTTTTCATTGCGCTCGATGTTTCTAATTCCATGCTGAGCGAAGACGTGAAACCAAGCCGGCTTGACCGTGCAAAAAATTTCATCTCTAATTTCATTGATGAACTCACTGATGACCGCCTCGGCATGATTGTGTTCGCAGGCAAAGCCTATTTGCAAATGCCGCTTACAACTGATTACAGCGCTGCCAGAATGTATTTGGGAACCATCAATACCGGGATGGTTCCTACGCAAGGAACTGATATCGCTGAAGCAATTCAACTTGCAGACGACAATTTCATGAAAGGCGACACTACGCATAAAGCGCTCATCATTATTACTGACGGAGAAGACAATGAAGGCGGCGTTGATGATGCTGTGGCTGAAGCAGTAAAGCACGGGATGAAAATTTTTACGATCGGCGTCGGCAGTGAAAATGGTTCGCCGATACCCATGGGGAATGATTTCAAGCGCGATGAAGATGGCAACATTGTTCTTTCGAAACTTAATACAGACATGCTGAAGGACATTGCGAACAAAGGCGACGGCAAATCATTTCTGCTTGGCAGCGGAAATGAGGAAGTGAATGCAATCCTGAAAGATCTTAAAGGCATAAGCACCAAACAACTCGACGAAACTATTTTCACTGATTTCGACGATCAGTTTCAATGGTGTCTTGCCGCTGCTGCAATTTTGCTGCTGATTGAATGGTGGGTAAGCGAAAGAAAAACGCGATTGCGCTGGAAGATTTAAAGACAAAAATTTCATTCTTCTTAAGAAAATCTTAAATCCGGTTGTAACTTTTTCCGAATGTGTCCGCCACGTAAATTTGCAAAGAGATCTTAGTATGAAGTTGAATAAAATCTCAGTCCGGGCAATTGTTTTGTTCGCTGCATTTTTGTTGCTGAGCATGCGCTTTTCTTTTGCGCAGATTCTTCCTTCCACGCAAAAAGAAAAAACAGAAACCCGAACGGGCAACAGTGAGTATAGCAAAGGAAGCTATTCCGATGCGGAAGGCAGCTACAAGAAAGCGCTCGACATCAAGAACAATATGCCCGAAGCAACTTTCAACCTGGGTGATGCTGTTTACAGCCAGAAACGATATGATGAAGCAGGAAAACAATTTCAGCTTTCTGCACAAACCAATCCTGACCAACAAGTGAAAGCGGGTGCGTATCACAATCTGGGTAACTCTTTAGTCGAACAAAAAAAATGGGAAGATGCAGTGAATGCGTACAAGAATGCACTGAAGATAAATCCGAATGACAAGGATACAAAGTACAACCTCGCCTATGCGAATGCTATGCTTCAGCAGCAGAAAAACCAACAGCAGCAGAATCAGAATGACAAGAATAAGCAGGACCAGAAAAAAGATCAGCAACAAAATCAGGATCAGAAGAAAGATCAACAGAAACAGGATCAGCAAAAGCAACAGCAGCAACAACAAAATCAGCAGCAGCAAAAGCAGCAGCAAGGTGAACAGCCAAAGCTGAGCAAACAAGAAGCAGAACAATTGCTGCAGGCATTACAGAATGAAGAGCAGAAGACAACACAGAAGATGCAGCAGAAAAACATGAAAGCGGTGAGAGTGAAAATCAAGAAAGACTGGTGAGAAGAAGACTTAAGATTTATGAACGTAAGACTTGCAGACTAAAAACTAATTTCGAAATAAAGTGAGGGCTGAATTTCATAGAGGAAATTATGTGCAGATTGCATTGCTGCTATTTCTTGCCGTGAATTCGGATTTCGTATTTGCTCAGGGTCACTTCTATGCTTCGGCTCCGAAGACTGTGGCCGAGAATCAAAACTTTCAATACACACTTACTCTTGAAAACGGAAGCGGAAAAAATGTGAAGACGCCGCCATTTTCAGATTTCACACTGATGGGCGGACCGAATACTTCGTCGAGCATGCAGATCATCAATGGTTCCATGTCGCAGTCGGAAAGCTACACTTACATTCTTCGCCCGAACAAACAAGGGACATTTACGATTGGGCCCGCAAGCATCGATGTGAATGGCGTGACACTTCAAACAAATGCTGTTACGATTACAGTGACGGCAGCATCTTCTCAACCGCAGGCGCAACAGAATGGACGAAATCAGGGTGGCGGACAACAAGCGCAATCAACACAGGATTTGCAGAATCAATTGAAGGATGATGTGTTTATCAAAGTTTCTCTCAGCAAAAATTCAGTTTACAAAGGCGAGATGCTTACGGCTACTTTCAAACTTTACTTCCGGCAAAATCTCACCGGCATCAATCTCAACAAATCACCGGAGCTCGACGGATTCTGGAACAAGGAACTTGATCTTGACCAAAACAGAAAGCAAAAAATGGAAGTGGTGAACGGCAGGCAGTATTACACGATCGATGTTTTGAAATACAATCTGTATCCCGAACGAGCCGGAACACTTCAGATCGGTTCATCAGAATTCAACACAAATGCTCAGGTTGTTGTGCGCTCGCAGTCGAATGATCCGTTCAATGATCTGTTCAACGATCCTTTTTTCAATATGGGACGCACGCAAAATGTTCCGCTCACATTGAGGACTGATCCCCTTACAGTGAATGTGAAAGATCTTCCGGAAGCAGGAAAGCCGAATGATTTTGCAGGGGCTGTCGGAAAATTTGATTACAGCACTTCACTCTCATCTAAAGAATCGAAGACGGATGATCCGGTCACTTACACGATTAAAGTTTCTGGCGAAGGGAATCTGAATTTGATCGATGCGCCGCCGCTGCAGCTTCCATCCGGATTTGAAGTATATGATCCGAAGGTGAAAGAAAACATCAGCAACACCGAAGAAGGAATGAGCGGCTCAAAGCAATTCGATTATCTCATTATTCCGCGATTGCCTGGTGATTTTAAAATCGGCGGACAAAATTTTTCGTACTTCGATCCTTCTTCAGGAAAATATGTGACGATCAATACTCCGGAATTCCCGCTGAAAATTACGGGCGAGCCGTCCAAGGCGGGTAATGCCAATGCGAATGCATCCTACACGGGTCAGCAAAATGTTTCTGTGCTCGGTGAAGACATTCGCTATATAAAAACCGGAACACCGATGCTCACGGTGAGCAAACCATTTTTCGGTTCACCGGGATTCATTGCACTTTATGCATTTCCATTTCTTGCTTTTATCGGATTGATTGCGGTGCGAAGAAGAAATGAAACACTTGCTGCCGACATCACTGGCACCAAGAGAAGAAGAGCATTGAAACTTGCCAGGAAACGCCTGACGCATGCAGACAAATTCATGAAGCAAAATGATCGAAAGAATTTTTACGATGAAGTTTCGCGCGCCATCTGGGGATACATCGCAGACAAACTCAACATTGACCTCGCTGACCTTTCGAAAGAAAGTGCAGAAGGTAAATTGATTGAAAGAAGTGTGAGTGCAGAAGCTCTTTCAAAGCTGAAAACACTTTTATCCACCTGTGAAATTTCACTCTACGCTCCTTCTGTCGGTGCTTCTGAAATGAAAAATGATTATTCTGCGGCACTCAATCTGATCGCAGATCTTGAAGACGAAATCAAAATGAAAAAAGAAAGTTATGCTGCGCCGATTTAGTTTTTCATTGGTTTTGATGTGCACGTGCTTATTCAATTTACACGGGTTTGCTCAAAGTGCATCTGAATTGTATCAGCAGGCGGGGCAACTCTACAAGGCGAAACAATTTCAGCAGGCAGCCGATTTGTACGAGAAAATTATTTCGCAGGGATATAAAAGCACTGATGTTTATTACAATCTAGGCAACTGCTATTTCAAAATCGACAGCGTTGGAAAATGCATTTTGAATTATGAACGCGCACAAAAACTCTCACCTGACGACGAGGACGTAAAACACAATCTACAGCTCGCATCGCTTCACACCATTGACAAAATTGAACCCGTGCCCCAGCTCGCCATAATTACATGGTGGAACAACTTCATTTCATTTTTTTCCTCAAAGACCTGGGGAATATTTTCTCTCGCTGCACTTTGGCTGGCATTAATCATTGCCGCGATCGGAATTTTTTCAGGGATGCGTCGGTTCTTCTTTGGTTCCGCGGCTTTGATTTTCCTTGTTTCAATAATTTTTCTTTCGCTCGCCATATTTAAGCAAACGCGCGAAAAGCGAAGTGATGTCGCCATCCTCACGGCCTCTTCTGCGAACGTCAAGAGTGCGCCCGATGAAAACTCGAGCAATCTTTTTCTTCTTCATGAAGGAACAAAACTTCAGCTCCTCGACCATGTCGGCAACTGGAATAAAATTCAATTGGCCGACGGAAAAGTGGGTTGGATTGATCAGGGAAGTTTTGAGAAGATTTAGTCGGGAAATTCTCACCATCCTCCACCCAAACTCCTGTACAAGCTCACAATCGAATTAAGCTTACTCTGAAGAACGAATGATTCCTGCAACTGAGCATTGAAGAGATTATCCTGCTGAATGATTACTTCTGTGTAGTCAGTGTAGCCGAAATTGTAACGGGCTTCTGAAAGATGTAGCGCACTGTCAGCAGCAGCAACCTGCGTGTGAAGAATGTCATACTGTTTCGTGTAGCTCTCGTAATTCTTCAATGAATTATCTACGTCAGTAAATGCTTCGATTACTGTTTCCTGATACTGATAGGAAACTTCCTGCAAACGATATTTTTCTGCATTGGTCAAATGCTGCAGTTCATTGAAATGAAATAGCGGCCCGAAAATTCCTCCGAGTCCGGTCGCCACCAAACCACTGCTCGAGAACAATGTAGATAGTTCAGGACTTGCAAAACCAAGAATTCCCGTGAGCGAAATGGTGGGAAACTGATTTGCTTTAGCAATACCGACGCGATCAAACTCGGCTTCTACAAGATGATTTGCTTCGCGTATATCCGGTCTTCTTTGCAAAAGCTGCGAAGGAATTCCGGAAGGAAGATTGGGAACAAAAGTTTGATTGATATTTTCGAGCCCGCGCGGAATTTGTCCGGGAGGAAGTCCCTGCAACACTCTCAGCGCATTTTGTATGATGTTGATTTGTCTCTCAAATTCAGGTACGGCTGCTGCAGCGACACTCTCCTGTTGTATCGCCTGGTACTTGTCGAGTGCCGAAACATATCCTGTATCAAATTTTGCTGTGATCAGCAAAGTATTTTGATGGCGCGCATCGTAGGTTTGTTGTGAGATGGCCAAACGGTTGTCCAGATCGCGCAGAATGAAATAGTCTGTAGCCACTTCGGCAATCAGACTCACCTGCACCGCATTTCTGTTTTCCTGCGAGGCCAGAAATTCAGCCTGCGCAGATTTTTTCTGATAAGTGAGTTTGCCGAAGAGATCAATTTCCCAGTCAAGCCGTGCCGATACACCTATTACTCCGCCATTGATTCCTGCTCCCACTTTCTCTGCATCGGTACCCACGGATCCGTAGCCGCCCTGAGCGCTGTACGTGAGTGAAGGCCACAGTTGCGCTTTTACCGCACCGGCAAGTTCACTTGACTCTTCAACACGCGATGCAGCAGTCAGTAAATTCCTATTGCTGTCAAGTGTCGTTTTGATGAGTTTTTGCAGCGTTGGATCCTGATAAATATCGGTCCACTTCAGCAAGGTGATTGAATCCGTGGATGCTTGATTCGGATAACGGTAAGTTGAATCAATTCCTGAGCGCGGCGGAGCTTCATATTTTCCATTGATGAGGCAACCGGAAATTGTTATCGTTATTGCGAGAAGCAGCGTGCAGGCAGCAATGGCGCTTTGATGTTTTGATTTCACTTTTCTTGCGCCTCCATCGCTGCTTTATGTTTTTTATTTTTTCCCTCAATCAAAACAAAGAATGCCGGAATGAGCAACACGCCAATGATCGTTGCGGTGAGCATTCCGGCAAACACGGCCATGCCCATCACCTTTCTTCCTTCAGCTCCTGCACCACTTGCCGTAAGCAGTGGCACCACGCCGAGGATGAATGCAAATGATGTCATGAGAATCGGTCTGAAGCGAAGGCGGGCACCATCCAGTGCTGCTTTCGTGGTCTCCTCACCTTTTTCATAATTCATTTTTGCAAACTCAACAATCAGAATGGCATTTTTCGCATTCAACCCAATCAGCATCACCAGTCCAATTTGTGAGAATACATTGTTTACGTAGCTGAGAGAAAAAATTCCTGCGATGGCGAGACCGAGGAAGGCGCCCATCACTGCCCACGGCGTTCCCATCAACACACTGAATGGAAGTTTCCAGCTTTCATACTGCGCAGCAAGAATGAGAAACACAAATAACAGCGCCATCAAAAATGCTTTCCCTCCTGTGCCTGCTGCTGCTTCTTCCTGATAACTCATGTTGCTCCATTGATAACTCATGTCAGGTGGCAACGTTTGTGCTGCGACTTCTTTTAATGCTTCCAGCGCCTGCGATGAACTGTAACCGGGTGCCGGCACGCCATTTATTTCTGCAGCGCGATAAATGTTGAAGTGATTCGTATACTGAGGACCACTGGTGTCTTTCACAGTCGCAACCGTTCCGAGCGGAACCATTTCTCCGTCTTTATTGCGGGCATAGTACTGCTGCAAATCTTCCGGTCGCATGCGGTAATCCTGATCAGCCATTACATACGTTTTGTACTGGCGACCGAACTGATTGAAATTGTTCACAAACGTTCCGCCAAGCATCGTTGAGATCGTGCTGTTCACGTTGTCAATATTCAATCCGAGCTTGTCCACTTTTTCTTTGTCAACCTGAATGCTTTTCTGCGGAACATTTGCACGAAAGAGTGTGTAAACTTTTCCGATCTCCGGTCGCTTGCTGGCTTCAGCAATGAATCGTTGTGCTTGCTGTGCGAGGTACTGCGGCGAATTTCCTGCGCGATCCTGCAACATCATCGTAAAGCCGGCACCGTTTCCTAATCCAAGAATTGGCGGCGGACCCACAGCAATTACCGTTGCTTCGGAAATATTTTTCATGCACAGAGCATTTACTTCCTGTACAATGTCGAGAGCGGTTTTACTTCTGTCATGCCATGGTTTCAGTGTGATGAAGAATGTAGCAGCATTCGGAGCCACTGTATTGTTCAGAAGATTGTTTCCATTCACTGTAGTGTACAAATCAATCTCAGGAATTTGAGAGAGGATGGCTTCAATTTTTTTTGTGACCACATCCGTGCGCTCCAGCGATGCAGCATCCGGCAAGAGGGTGCTGATGATGAAGTAGCCCTGATCTTCCTCGGGAACAAACCCCGTCGGAATTTTCATTCCGAGAAGAACTGCAACGCCGACAATGATTCCGAGAATGGTGAGTGATACAATCATCTTTCGCACAAAAAATCCTGCCGCCTTGATGTAACTATTCGTTAACCGGTCGAAAATTTTGTTGAACCATTTGAAGAACCGTGCCAGTAATCCTTTTGATTCTTTTTTCGGTTTGAGAAGAAGAGCAGATAACGCCGGAGACAGCGTGAGTGCATTGAATGCAGAAAAGCAAACTGAAATTGCAATAGTGATCGCAAACTGCTGATACAATCTTCCGGTAATTCCTCCTGTGAAAGAAACCGGAACAAATACGGCAGAGAGAATCACCGCTATGGCAACGACAGGACCTCCCACTTCCTTCATGGCTTTACTCGTTGCATCTTTCGGTGTCATACCGTGCTCGATGTTATGCATCACCGCTTCCACCACCACAATCGCATCGTCAACCACGAGACCAATGGCAAGTACCAGACCAAGCAGCGAAAGAACATTCACAGAAAATCCGAGCAGCGGAAAGACGATGAATGTTCCGATGAGTGAAACAGGCACGGTGAGCAGCGGGATCAAAGTAGCTCTCCAATCTTGCAGGAAAATGAATACAACGAGAATCACAAGCACAACTGCTTCGAGCAGTGTGTGAATGATTTCATCAATTCCCGCAGTGACGGCAGCAGTGGTGTCGAGCGAGAAATCCATTTTCATGTCCGGCGGAAATCGTTGCTGCAGTTCGTTCATCTTTTCGCGGACGGATTGTGCAACTGCGAGTGCATTCGAACCCGGAATCTGGTAAATGGCAATAGTTGTAGCCGAACTCCCGTTGATGCGGCTGCTCATCGTGTAGTTTTCAGTTCCCAATTCAATTCTTGCCACATCACTCAGGCGAACGAGTGCGCCGTTTGGATTTGATTTTAGAATGATGTCACTGAATTGTTGCTCAGTGATGAGTCGTGATTGCAGCAGTGCAGTGTACGTGTTTTGTGTTCCCGGAGCGGACGGCTCTCCTCCAAAACTTCCGCCGGGTTTAATCACGTTTTGTGCTTTCAACGCGTTGATGACATCCTGTACCGTTAGGTCATACTGAGACAGACGATCCGGCTTCACCCAAACCCTCATCGCATATTCTGATCCGCCAAACACAAACACATCACCAACTCCATTCAATCTCTTCAACTCATCGACCACGTTGATGAATCCATAATTGTTCAGAAACTTGGAATCATAAGAATTGTGAGGGGACGAAAGCGAGACGAGCATGAGTGGGAACGTAAGCGACTTCTTTGTCGTCACACCGAGCGCCGTTACTTCAGGAGGAAGAAATGGTGAGGCCTGCGCCACACGATTTTGTGTGAGCATGTTCGCATTGTCAAGATTGGTTCCAACATCGAATGAAACTTCAAGTCGGGTGGTTCCGTCATTTGCATTCACCGAGCGCATGTAAATCATCTTCTCCACGCCGTTTACCTGCTGCTCAATGGGCGTTGCCACCGTCTGCTCCATGTTCACTGAGTTTGCACCGGTGTACGATGCATTTACCTGGATCATGGGCGGGGTAATTTCAGGATATTGCGAAATTGGAATCCCGCGCAGCGTGATGTAGCCGAGGATCACCATCAGAATGCTGATGACCATGGCGAAGATGGGACGGCGGATAAAAAATTCAGACATGTGACTGTGGTTCCCTCAAATTTGTATTTGAAAATCCGGATCTTAACATTGGAGATTTGATATCGAGACAGCTCACGGTGTTGTCAATAATTCTGTCCACCATTCTTAAAAGATGAAGAGAGCGTCAAATGTAAAATGTTTTTTTCGCTGCAACTCATGACTTCAATAATATTTCTTTTCTCAATTGAAATTATTATGTGCTTATTTAATTCTAAGGAGTTCGATTTGAGTTCAATCTCATCTTGCATAGTGAGATTAGTCATTCCAATTTAAAATCAGACGTAATTACTTTCACGAAATGAGCCGAGGTGCGTAATGATAGAGCAACTAAGACCATCCCTGTTTTGCTTTCTCCTGTTGACATTCGTATCGGGATTTTTTACTCCTGTCTCGCTGAACGCACAAAACTCTTCGCCGAATGATTCAATTGCAGAAGATAAAATTCCCGATGATCCTACGGAGCTCATCACGCGCATGGAATTGAAAAATGAATTTTACCAAACCAACACAGAAGGATATTTGAATCTTACCACACTGCGGCTTGTCTATCGTGTGGCAAAAAGATTATCCATTCGTGCTGACCTTCCTGTTGCATACAGTGCTCCGGGGGTGGAAGGAGTTGAGCCGAAGTTCGGATTGAGTGATGTTTCTGTGCGATTGCTTGGATGGAGAATCATCAACCGGTTACCATGGGTGGCTGTGGCGTCAGCGGAAATGGCATTCAATACAGCATCAGATCCGCTTCTTGGAACGGGAAAGAATCAAATCATTCCTTCATTCGCCATAGCGCGTTTTCTTCCGAAGCAAAAAGTAATCAGTGCAGTTGTGGTGCAACAATTTATTTCATTCGGCGGTTTTTCTGACCGGCAGAATTTCAATTATTCGCGCTTGACATTTGTAGAACTGCGTGCATTCAAAGGCGGATGGATATTTGTTGCACAACCAAAGCTCTTTTATGATTGGGAAAATGGTACACACTTCTCCATGGTGCTTGAAGCGATCGGGGTAAAAATGATGAGCAGAAATTACAGTCTTGCCATGCAGGCGGGTGCGGGGCTGTTCGGAGATCTTCCGACGCGGTATGACTGGAAGCTTGAAGTTGATTTGCGAAAAACGTTCAGGTAAATTCAGCAGGATTCAAGATCAATTTGCGGCCGCCACCTGTCCTATCATGCCTGAGTTTTCGATATTGTTTTTTACGTCTTGCTGCACTACATCTTCTTTCACCGCAAGCTTTCCGTCTTTTATTGCCTGTATGAATTCGTTGTAATCTTTCTCTGTTTGATCGGCATATGCAATGGAAAATTTGCAAACAGCATCGAGAAACTGATTCCCCTGACCTATGTATCCTGCAATGAACGGACCTTGCGCGGACTTGCAATGTGCGCGCGCCAAAATGTTTCCGCACAATTGAGCATAAAGCGTGAGCCCGAACTTGTCAAAGTTGTCAATATCAAAAGAAACTTTCTTGTCGCGCAATTGACGCAGATAAAAATGCCTTCCAGCCGGCCCCATTGACCAGCCGAGGAAAATATCGCTTGCTGCCTGCAGGATTCTCTGGCCCTGAACCACACGTTCCCCCTGATGTGAGTAGGTACCTGCCTGTGTGTATGGTGCAAGAACGGATTGACGTGCTTCTTTCACCTGCACAAAAATCGGTTCATCATTATCATTCATCAGCAACACTACGTAGCATCGCGTGCCAACACTTCCAACTCCCACCACTTTCAGTGCCACATCGACAATTCGGTACTGATCCAATAATAATTTTCGATCCGGTTGCAGCGTATTCTTGTATTGCTGAATGAAGTTACCGATTATGTCCATCGATTCCTTCATGTCGAATGGATGATAAATCAGCGGCGGCTGGTCAGAGATTGCACGTTGTTGAAGCGAACCTGAGGTGATCTTGTAAAAGACCTTTTCATGCGATTGTTCTTCCGCCTTTCGAAGCGCCTTCGTTACTTTATCCTGGAGCTTTTTACTGGGCGATAATTTCCTTAAATCTCCAAATGCAAATTTCGTGTACCACAATTCAAGGAAATTCATTTGAGCGTACTCCCTCATCTTGTCACGATAAGAACTCAGAAGCATCCTCATCACATCTTCGCTGTCTTCCGTACTGAATTTTTTCTCGCGGCATGCGAGCATAAAACTTGTCGATAGTCTCTTCACATCCCATTCCCACGGACCGGGATGCGTTTCATCAAAATCATTCATGTCAGCTACCATGATGCGCTCGGGTGTGGCGAAACCGCCGAAATTCATCAGGTGGCAGTCGCCACAGGCTTGCACGTTTATTCCTGTTTTCGGCGTTGATGCGAGATCACGCGCCATAAGCGATGCCGTGGCGCGATAAAAAACAAACGGTGATTTACTCATTCTGAAATGGCGAATAGGAATCAGATCGGGAAGCCGATCGTAGTTTGAAAGTTCAATCATCTGTACCACAGAAGGACGATCAACCGGTGCTTGCCAATCAGCTTGTGAGATGCGCGGAGTTTTGCTGCGGAGTTGCTTGCCCGCTGCGTATTTTTCTTTATACATAGCAAAAAAATTTTGGGAAATGAGAAGACGACTACCTTCTCACGGAAGGGATGTTTTTGACTACAATTAACGCCCCCGTGATAATCATCATCGCTTGGATATAATTTACCAACACAATTCTACCTGCTCATGGAAGTTGAATCATATGAGTATGGCTGCACCACCGGCTTAATCACCATTCCCGGCTTTATGATTGCATTGCCCACGAGCGCTACCTTTTCGCCCTGTTTCAACCCGCCGGTAACAACCCAATTGCTGCCGATGCGCTGACCTACCTGCACGGGCCGCGGCTCTATCTTGCTGCTGTCGTTTACAACAAAAACCCTGAAGATGTTCTGCAACTGATTTACGGCCTGCTGCGGAACCAGCATTGCATTTTCTATCTGATCAGAAACAAATCGCACTTTCACATACTGTCCCGGCTTAAGCAAATGAGTTTTGTTTTCAACGAGCGCCTGAACAAGCAATGAACCAGTTGAAGGGTCCACCTCGCGGTTGGCAAAATCAAGTTTACCTGTTTCTGGAAAAATGGAACCGTCGCTCATCACAAATTGCACCTGAAGATTTCTCAATTTCTGCGTGTCCATCGTTTGCCGGAACTTGAGATAATCATTTTCAGAAATAGAAAAACGAACCCGCATGGCGCCAACGGCAGACACAGTGTTGATGGAACTTCCTCCCAGGCTTTTGCTCACATAATCGCCTACCTGAACTTTAGAAACGCCAATGATTCCATTAATCGGTGAGGTAATGCTGGCATAGCTCAATTGCGTTTGCGCATTGCTTAGTCCCGCCTGTGCGGCAACCACGGCCTGCTTTTGCGCATCGTAGTTTGCCTGTGCTGCATCAAGATCGCGCTTGCTGAGTGCATTCATTTTTACGAGAGGAATCACGCGATCAAGATCGGCCTTTGCTTTGGCAAGCATCACGTTTGCCTGTGCAAGATTCGCTTCAGCCTGTTGCTCCTTGTCTTTTAATTCATCATCCTGAATAGTATAAAGAAGTTGTCCTGCTGTTACAGGACTCCCTTCTTTGAAGTTGACAGATTGCACCCAACCCTCTACGCGAGGCTTAATTTCAACATCAGACTGCCCATAAGTTTGCCCAACGTATTCTGAGTAGACCGGCACTGTTTTCAGCCCCACAGCCACCACGTTCACATCGGGAACCACGGCGGCTTTCTCCGCCTTTTTGCAGGAGTACAAAAGCATTGTTGTGCAAAACGCAGCAAGAAGGAAATTTTTGAAGGGAACTTTCATAGAAGTAACTTGAATCGTGCGGTGAAGTTATGAAAATGGTCAAATCAAAATAATGAGAACAATCAGTCAATCGGTAGAGATACTCCAGTTGCGCTATGAAAATCGTCATTCGCGAAGCAGTGATCAGTAATTAATATTGCGTACTTGTTATCATGAACCCGACCAGAAAAAATTTTTGGGTGAGCATCGTGCACCGTACCGGTGGCAGAATTGATGTAGTCGAGCGCATCAATGAAGTAATATTCGGATTGATCATGGTGCTCACGTTCACATGCACGATGAGCGCGGCCACACAATCACGCGAAGAGGTCGGAACCATTCTTTGGGCCGCACTCGGTTGCAATGTGGCCTGGGGAATTATTGATGCATTCATCTATATCTTTTCGCTGATGATGTACCGCGGTGAATCGCTGGAAACGCTTCATGAAATTCACAGCGCTAAAAATGATGATGAAGCAGACGAAGCAATCAAAGACATCCTGCCGCCGCTTATCGGTAACCTAATCAAGAAGGAACAGCTTCGCTACTTACGCACTGAGATCAAAAGACTGCCCGAGCCGCCTAAAAAAACAATTTTCACCTTCACAGATGTTTGGGGTGCGGTAAAAATTTTCTTCCTCGTTTTTCTTTCCACGTTTCCTGTTGTCATTCCCTTTTTCTTCATAAACGATGTTCATCTTGCCACGAGAGTTTCAAACGGCGTTGCATTGATTTTACTTTTTATCACAGGAGTTTACTTCGGAAGAAAGACGCGGCACAAACCGGTGCTTACTGGTTTTATACTGATGGGCATCGGTGCAGTGCTCGTTGTAATGACAATTGCATTAGGCGGATAATTATTTTTGATGCGAATGAACTTACTGCTGAATATTCTTCCTGCATGGCTGCTTGAACTCTTGACGCCCAATGAAAATCCTTCCATTGCTTCATCACTCGTGTTGATTTTTGTGGTGATGGCCACGGGCATCATGCTGGGAAAAATCAAAGTTGCCGGTGTCTCGCTCGGATCTGCAGGAGTGATGTTCACAGGAATTTTTGCCGGGCATCTCGGCTTCCGGTTGGAAGAAGGTACGCTGAACTTTCTCAAAGATGCCGGTCTCATTCTCGTCGTGTATGCGATAGGAATGCAAGTGGGTCCTTCTTTTTTTTCATCATTAAAAAAAGACGGATTGATCTACAACGCACTTGCAGCGGGCACCGTTTTGCTCGGCGCAGCAGGCACGATCATTTTATTTAAAATCACTTCAACAGGAATGGACAATCTCGTGGGTATCATGTCAGGAGCAGTAACCAATACTCCGGGACTCGGTGCGGCACAGGCGACACTGCTTGATCTTAAAAATGATTTTCCGGAGAAAACGTTCAACGATCCTGCGAATGCGTATGCCATCACCTATCCATTCGGAGTGATTGGCGTGATACTCGTAATGCTGCTTGGAAAACGACTGTTCAATATTTCTGTTGAGAAAGAGATGGAGCAATTTGAAGAGGGCATCCGCAGAAATTATCCTGCGCCGGGTCATGTGAAGTGCCGGCTCATCCGTCCTGATTTTTTCGGAAAAACAATTCAGGATTTGATTGAAGAAACTAATCACACGGTGATTGTTTCGCGATTGAAGCACAGCGGCAGCACAATAGTTGAGTCGCCTCATAACGACACTGTGCTGAAGGAAAGAGATGTGCTCATGCTCGTCGGACTTCCTGCCGATATTGAGAATGCAGTTCAGCTCATTGGCCGCGTTTCAAATGATCGTTTCATTGAATCGCAGGCCAACACCATGACGAAAGGATTTCTTGTCACCAATGATGAAGCCGTACGTAAATCAATCGGGCAATTGAATCTTGAAGACCGGTACGGTGCACGCATCACCCGCGTATATCGCGCAGGACTTGAATTGCTCGCTTCGCCAAGTCTTGTGCTTCATTTCGGAGATAAGATCAGAGTGGTGGGTGATCAGACTGCGCTCGACAACATAGCAAAACTTGTGGGCAATTCGGAAAAAAGATTAAATGAGCCTCAGTTGCTTTCCATTTTTTTAGGAATTGTTTTCGGTGTTCTGCTCGGTTCCATTCCCTTTGTTCTCCCGGGACTTTCTGCTCCTGTGAAATTAGGAATGGCGGCAGGGCCGTTACTCGTCGCGCTGGTAATTAGCCGGTATGGCGGAATCAGAACCATGCATTCGTATCTCAATCAAAGCGCCATGCTTTTCATGAAAGATTTCGGGATGTGTTTGTTCTTCGCTGCAGTGGGAATTCATGCAGGCGATAGTTTTTACCAAACATTCATCACCTACAATGGATGGCTTTGGGTGGTATATGGCATGTGCATCACAATGCTACCGCTCTTGATCACCATCATTATCGCGCGTGTTTTTTTAAAAATGAATTATATGCCGATGATGGGATTGGCTTCCGGCTCTTACACGGATCCGGCTGCCCTCGCCTTCAGCACCAACTATTTTAAATCTGATTTACCTATGCAGGCATACGCAACGGTTTATCCCCTGGTAACGATTCTGCGCATTCTCGTCGCACAAGTACTTGTGCTCTACTTTACAACGTGAAATGGATGACGGCAAACTGCATTTTCATTCCTCTGATCCTTCTCATAATAAATCATGAAAGAAATCATCTCACCTTTGATGCGCAAATTTTTTTCTTAGTGATTCCAAAATGCTGAATCCGCATGGCCACTGCCTCTCAAGAGTACTGGGTAAATTACGTGAAAACCACCGGTCGCGGGTTGGATGTTGTCGAACGAATTGATGAAGTGATTTACGGATTGATTGCGGCGCTCACTTTCACCTGTTCCATCAGCATTGCAAATTCAGGAAAAGAAGAAGTGCCTTCGATCTTGTGGACGGCAGTCGGTTGCAATTTTGCATGGGGAATGATTGATGCACTGATCATTATTTTCTCAACACTTATGTATCGCGGAGATGCACTGCACACCTTGCATGCCATCAGGGAAGCTTCTACAGATGCAGAAGCGGAAGAAGTTATGAAATCCACCATGCCGCCGCTGGCAGGTCAGTTGCTGAAGGGAGAACACTTCAAGCATCTGCGTGATGAGATCAGCAAACTTCCGATGCCTCCAAAAAAAGTTTTTGTGACATGGAATGACATCAAAGCAGGCATCACAGCGTTCATCCTTGTTTTCACCGCCACGATTCCGGTAGTAGCACCATTCCTTTTTATCACTACTCCGCACCTTGCCGTTCGTGCTTCTAACTGGACAGCACTGCTATTGATTTTTATCACGGGATATTATTTCGGAAAGAAAACCGGTTTCAATCCGTGGCGAACAGCTTTCATCTTAATGTTCATCGGCGGCGCAATTGTAATCGCAACGATTTATCTCGGCGGATGAAAAAGCTTTTCATTCTGATCGTGATTTTTTTAGTGAATGAAGATTTTTCCTTCGCTCAGCAGATGGATTCCGTTGCTAAGAAAGCGTCATGGGATTTACACGGGGAAGTTTCCGGTTACATTATTCCTGATGAGTATTTTCTTCTTCCGATTGTATCCGCGGATCACAATCAACTCCATTTGGAAGCACGATATAATTATGAAGACGATAAAACGGCTTCTTTATTTGGCGGATACAACTTTTCATTTGGAAACAAATTATCAGTTGATTTCACACCGATGGGTGGCTTCGCTTTTGGAAACACTGACGGATTTGTTTTGGGTTATAACGCGGAGTTCAGCTACTGGAATCTTGGTTTCTCCACTCAAGCCGAATATCTATTCGATTTCAGTGACCCTGACTTTAATTTTTTCTATAGCTGGAATGAGTTGTATTACTTGCCTGCCGATTGGATATGGTTCGGCGTTTCTGCGCAACGGTTGCGTGAGCATCAGACTTCATTGGATTTTCAGCGAGGCATTTTTCTGGCAGTGCAGAAAAAGTGGCTTACGGTTTCAGGATATTACTTCAATCCATTTACCAGTGATGACTTTTGGGTGGTGACGCTTGGTGTAGATTTCTCAACTAAATAAGCATTGCATCTGATTTTTATGTCGGTTGATAGAGTTGCAACCTCGGGATAAAAAGTTCTGACCCTTTCTTCGTCATATTTGATGCGTGGATAGTATCACGCACATCGTTTCAGGTGCTCTTATCGGTGAAGCCATCGCCGGGCGGCAGTTGAAGAAGAAGGCCATGCTATGGGGAGCGCTCGCTCAAACCATTCCTGATCTCGATGTGATTTCATCACTGTGGATGTCGCCGTCACAAAGTTTGCTCGCACATCGCGGGTTTACTCATTCATTTACTTTTTTGCTTATCGTGGCGCCACTGCTGGCCTTCATTGCAAAAAGGTTAAGCAGGAAAAACACAATTAGCTTCTACCACTGGACAGCGCTCTTTGGTGCTGAACTCCTGACTCATGTGCTCATTGATTCGCTCACCACATACGGCACAGCATGGTTTGAACCGTTCAGCCACCAGCGGATTGCGTTCAACGTGATCTTTGTGGCCGATCCGTTTTACACGATTTGGCTGCTAATCCCTGCCATCGTGTTGCTCATAATTAAGAACACGAGGAAATCACGGCTGCGATGGGCAACATTTGGTTTGGTCACCAGCACACTGTATATCTTTTATTGCATAAACAACAAACAGATGATCGACCGCGTGGTGAAAAACGAATTGAACAAACAGCACATCAGTTATTCACGATACATGACCACGCCGTCACCATTGAACAACTGGCTGTGGTACATCATTGCCGAAACGGATAGCGGGTATTACCTCGGCTATCATTCTGTGTTCGACAAAACGGATACAGTGGCTTACCACTTTTTTCCACGCAATGATTCATTGATTGATTCCTTTCGCAGCAATAAAGAAATACAATGCCTGTTACGTTTCTCACAAGGGTATTATACCATCGAAGGAAGGAATGACACACTTGTGTTTAATGATCTGCGTTTCGGGCAGGTGATGGGCTGGGAGGATCCGAAAAGCCGATTTGTTTTTGATTACTACCTGAAAACTCCCAACGCCAATAGGATGGTGGTGCAGCGCGGCCGGTTTGCAACAACGGGTGAAAACCCGTTCCGTTCATTGGTGAGCAGAATTAAAGGAAGGTAGCAACGTTGCTTTCAGTGCAATAGTGTGTGGACTCGGCAGGCCTCTACGTTTTCATCTCAAGTGATTGATGCAGATACCACCCATGCATAGAGAACATTACTACTTTTAATCCGGCTTTTTGAATCAATTATGTTCAATCTTAGGACACTTCAATTTACATCGAGAGTACTCACTATTTTATTCCTGCTGATATTCCTTAGTCCTCATAAAGTCATTTCCCAGGCTAGGATAAAAAATGTAGTGATCTTTTTTTCTTTCGGTTCCAATGTGCCGGCTTTCAATAAAATTCTCACTGGGTTAAATAATACCATCGGAGGAAGTACGAATGATCCTGTAAACATCATGACCGAATATCTTGACCTCAGCAGGTCGGTCAATGATGATTATGCAAAGTTCGTCATCAACATGTACAACCAGAAGGTGAACGAGTTCATGGTGGATTTATTAATTACAGTGGGTCCGGGAGTCAATGATGCATTACTAAAATACGGAAGCAGCGCTTTGAGAGATCTGCCCATGATTAATATTGATCTGGATATACCGGGGAGGACTTCGCTTCAGGATGCGGGAATTAAAAACGGAAAAGAAATTATCATAAAGCTTCAGCCGGGAAAAACCATGAAGCATGCCTTTGACCTGTTCCCTGATTACAAAGATGTTTATGTTATCAGCGGTGTTTCCAGGTTAGATTTATTTTTTGCTTCACTGGAAAGACAGAGTAAAAATGAATTTGAACCTGATCACCATTTTAATTTCATTTCCGGTATCACGCTGGATTCCACCCTCCGGTTTGTGAAGACCATCCCTCCGAAAAGTATTGTATTTGTTCCACTGTACTTTCAGGATGCTGCGATGGTCAGCTTTTCAACACCCGAAGTAATGGAGCTGATTTCTAAAAATTCCCGAGCTCCTGTATTCACCGGCATAACGGATGGTGGCTTTAATGCACATGGAGAAGGTATCGGTGGTTATCTCTTCAGTTACACCAATCTTGGTGAGGAGACAGGAAGAATTGCAAATGAAATATGGAGTGGGAAGCCAATTCAGAATATCAAGGTAAATGAAGGTGATTTCTATGAGCATATGTACGACTGGAATGAATTAGAAAGATGGCATTTGATTGATTCGAAAGCAATCCCTGCCAATAGTGTATTCTTCAATAAGCCCACCTCATTTCTTGAATTGTATAAATGGTACATCTTCGGGACATTCTTATTCATTCTATCGCAAACGATCCTGATCATTTATTTATTCCGTACCAACAAAAGACAGAAAGCGATCAACGAAAAAATGCTCGTTACCGAAAGAATGCATCGGGAGTTGGAGCACACTGACAGGCTTTCAAAAATGTCAATCTTAACGGCCTCGTTGTCGCATGAATTATTTCAGCCATTGGCCGCGATACGATTTACTGCACAGGCCGCAAAACAATTTATACAAACTAATAAATTAGATGCACACAAAGCATCACAAATGTTTGAAAATATCCTGGAAGATGAGACGCGGGCAACAAAACTTATTCGCAGTGTTAAAGGCATGATGAAAGAGGAGACGGCGGATAAGGAAAATGTAAACCTGAATGCGCTTATTGTTGAAACCATTGACCTTATCCGCCTGGAAGCAGAACAGCATAGCATCAGAATTCAAATGGTATTGGAAGAAAATCCTGTTTTTGTGAGTGCAGACAAAATTCAGTTGCAACAGGTGCTGATGAATTTTATAAGGAATGCCACTACCGCTATGGAGAAAAATGATCCGGAAAATAAAATGCTGGAAATCATTTTAAGATCGACCAAGGATGAAGCGATTGTTTCGGTGCGTGATTCCGGACCGGGTGTTGACCAATCCTTAATGGAAAAATTATTCAAGCCCTTTGCTTCCACAAAGAAAGATGGATTTGGAATTGGACTTACACTCTGCAAATCGTTGATCGAAAAACACAATGGAAAAATTAGTGCAGAAAACATTCCCGATGGCGGGGCTATGTTTGCATTTAGTCTTCCTATAATTAAGAATAAATAAGATGAGTGCAATCGTTTTCATAATAGATGATGATGCTTCGGTAAGAAGGTCTCTCTCGCTCCTTCTTTCTTCTTATGATTATGTTGTTGAAGCTTATTCGAGTGCTGAAGAATACCTTGAGCGGGAAGCGCACACAGGCACCGGCTGCATCATACTCGACATAAACATGGAAGGAAAATCAGGGATAGAACTTCAGGATGAGCTAAAAAAAATTGAGCAACACTTACCAATCATCTTTGTCACAGGTGTTGGAAATGTGCATTTGAGTGTAGAGACCATAAGAAAAGGCGCCATTAATTTTCTTGAAAAACCTTTTGATGAAAAGGAATTATTGAATTCTGTTTCAGAAGCCATCCAACTGAGTGGAAAACTTAAAGAGGAACATGATAAATCTATTGCGGCAAAAAAACTGATTGATACACTGACACCAAGAGAAACGGAGATTTTAAAATATCTGATTACCGGCCTGCTAAACAAACAGACTGCGGGGTTGCTGAATATTTCTGAGCATACGGTGCAACTTCACAAACTTAGCATCACCCAAAAGCTGGGCGTGAAGTCCATTCCCGAAATGATTGCGATTGCGAGAGATGCAGGAATTATTTCTTAATTGAATATATTTTCTCTCATTCTATAATTAAAATTAAGAAGGATTTACCCTTCTTAATTTCTGCTTAGCGCTATGTCTTATGTGTGCTTTAATAAAATCTGCGGTGCCACGCTTCATAAATCCTGAATTGCCTTCAACTCAGCCTTATAGAATAAACATTCTATTGACACGGCTTTTAGGCCACTCTAATTTTGTAGTGTGATTTATATAATCGAAAACGATAGTTCGGTGAAACGGTCATTTGAAATTTTACTCGAAGCAGCAGGAATGGAATTTAAATCCTTTGGAAGTGCTGAGCTGTTTTTGTCCGGTGCAACACCTACCGTCAATGATTTGCTTTTGCTTGATATCAGCCTACCGGGAATGAGTGGACTGGATTTACTGTGCAAGCTTCAGAAGGAAAATAAAAATGCGCCCGCCATCGTGATTTCAGCATTAGATGATGCGCATAGCCGTGAGGGCTGCAAAAAATACGGAGTAAAAGCATTTCTGCGTAAACCTATCGATAGCGAGGCACTGATTGACCTGATTAAATATCACAGTCATTCATAGTGAAAATAATAAACTCGATTTCAAAATGAACAGCTTTAGAAAAACAAAATTTCTTAATCCTCAAAAATCAAAACCAATGAACAAAAAATGGCTTACACTACCTGCTATCCTATTGATGGCGGTTATGTGCTTTAATGTGTCGGCACAAAAAAATCAGAAGTCCGCTTCCACGACACAAAGCGGCAAACCAAACATCATCGTCATTTGGGGAGATGACATAGGTCAATCGAACCTCAGCGCTTATACCAAGGGCCTGGTAGGTTACAGAACTCCAAACATTGACCGCATTGCGAATGAAGGAATGATCTTCACCGATTTTTATGCAGAACAAAGTTGTACTGCCGGTCGTGCTTCCTTCATCACAGGACAAACAGGTTTGCGCACAGGAATGACCAAGGTAGGCCTTCCGGGTGCTGATCTTGGTTTGCAAAAACAAGATCCCACCATTGCTGAAATGCTGAAGACAGAGGGATATGCTACAGGGCAATTCGGGAAAAATCATTTAGGAGATAAAGATGAATTTCTTCCCACCAATCATGGCTTCGATGAATTTTTCGGCAATCTCTATCATCTGAATGCAGAAGAAGAACCTGAGCTTCCCGACTATCCGAAAGATCCTGACTTCCTGAAAAAATACGGACCACGTGGTGTGATTCACAGCTGGGCCAATTCTGACGGCACACAGAAAATTCAAGACACCGGTCCTTTGACTGCAAAAAGAATGGAAACCATCGATGACACCATTGCGGCCTATGCAGTTAAGTTTATGAAAAAGCAAGTGGATGCCGGCAAGCCAATGTTTGTTTGGGTTTGTTTCACACACATGCATCTGCGCACGCACGTAAAACCGGCCAGCAGAGGTCAGTCTGGTCTTGATGATTACGCTGATGCCATGATTGATCATGATAAAAACGTGGGACAAATTTTGAAAGCCATTGATGACCTGGGGCTCACGAATAATACCATCGTGATGTACAGCACGGATAATGGCCCGCATGAAAATTCTTGGCCTGATGCAGGGCTCTCACCTTTCCGCGGTGAAAAGAATACGAATTGGGAAGGCGCCTATCGCGTGCCGTGTATGATTCGTTGGCCGGGTCACATTGCGCCGGGGTCTGTTTCAAACGATATCATTTCGCATCTTGATTGGATGCCGACATTGCTTGCTGCAGCCGGCGACACTTCCATCAAAACAGAATTGCTCAATGGAAAGACAGTTGGCAACATGACGTACAAAGTGCATCTTGACGGTTACAACCTTCTCCCTTATCTCACAGGGCAAACAAAAGTTGATCCGCGCCATGAGTTTTTCTATTTCAACGATGATCAGCAATTAGTAGCGCTGCGTTATGATAACTGGAAAATAGTTTTTGAAGAGCAGCGTGTGCAGGGTACGATGCAAATTTGGGCCGAGCCATTTGTCACGCTTCGTGTCCCGAAGATTTTTAATTTACGGGAAGACCCTTATGAAAAAGCAGACATCACTTCGAATACCTACTACGACTGGCTGATCAATCATGTATTCCTGCTGGTGCCCGCACAGGACTATGTAGGGAAATTTCTTGCAACCTTCAAAGATTATCCTCAACGGCAGAAAGCGTCCAGTTTTAATTTAGATGAGGTAATGAAAACACTGCAATCGCAGACGGGCAGTCACTAACAATTTTTTATTTGAAATCAAAAAAGCAGTTAGCGGGGTTTCGCAAATAGAACCCCGCTGACTCAAGAATCGAAATCAACACGAAAACATAAAATAATAATAATTCATAAAACGGACAAGCCGAACACCGTTATTACAAAGTAGGCTAACAAAAACAAATAAATCATGAGTTACTTTAAAGCGTTTACGTTTTTAGGAAAAAACGAAGCCCGAAAGGCACTTGACAAGCTGGAGTGGAATGATGCTTCCTACTACTGGCTTGATGACATTGCAGAAGTTTCTGTAAACAAAAGAGGGACCTATCGCGTTCACAGCACCTGGGCACAGGACAGCAGCAATGTTGCCGGGGGAATCGGCTGGGGAGTACTGCTGGGTGGTTTACTTGGAGCTCTTTTGGGCCCTGCTGGTGCTGTTGCTGGCGCTGCTGTTGGAGGAGCGACCGGAGGTGCAGTTGGAGCCAGTATCAATGTAGAGTTCAACGACCCCGTGCTCGACAAGTTCGCTGCTTCATTGCTTCCCGACACTTCTGCACTGGTAATTCTCGGCGATCAGGCGACTGTTGCTGCAGTTACAGCAGCCCTGGTTGAGTACAAGGTTCAGGCTTTCGAAACACAACTGGACAAGGATGAAGAAAAAGCCCTGAGAGCGGCTCTGAAAAAATAGTGTGTCCATTTAAATATCGGCTGGTGAAGGCACCAGCCGATATTTAAATCAGCAACCCTATTTAGACTTTGATGAAAAAATTAGACAAAGCGGACAAGCCGAACACCGTAATTACAAAGTAAGCAACCTAATAAAAATAAAAATGGGACACCAATTGTCAGATGCGTTAGCCACTTTATCCGCTAAATCAAAAAGTGTAGAAGACAACATCGCCAAAGCAAAAACTGAAAGCAAAGAAAAACTGGACGTTCAGCTTGCTCAAGCTAAATCGTATGCTGAACAAAAGAAAAGCGAATTCATCGCTAAGGAGAATGCAACGAAAGCTAATGTCGATGGAAAAGTATCAACAGCAAAAAATTCTTTCCAAGAAAAAGTAGCGCAATTAAAAGCACAGGCCAGTGCTAAGAAAGCTCAGATTGAAGCAAAAGTGGCTGCTAAAAAACAAGCGATCACTTTAAAGGATGCTGAATGGCGATACAACGACGCTGTTGATTATGCTCAAAATTGCATTGACTGGGCTGTCATCGCATTAGCAGATGTTGAAGAAGCAGCACTTCAAGCATTGGAAGCAAAAGCAAAGTATGATAGTTTAAACACTGCCGGTGCAACAAGCTGATTCGTGTTAGCTCGCATTTGGAAATTCATACAAAGCAAGCAGCCACAAAAAGTTGCTGCTTGCTTTAAAATATTTCGATAGGAAATTCATTTAAATAAAGGACAAGCCGTGAAACACAAAATCAACTTCGCAAGGTTGTTCCTCGTTGTATTAACACTGATTACATTCAGTTGCAATCAGCCGCAGCAGAAAAGTGATTCGAAAGAAGCAACTGCAACTACAGCGATGACTGACCCGCTTCCTTCGTGGAATAATGGCGCCTCAAAGCAAGCCATCATGGATTTTGTTAAGAACAGCACCGATAGCACAAGCAAAGGATTTGTTCCGGTTGCAGATCGAATTGCATGCTTTGATAACGACGGAACGTTGTGGACGGAGAAACCACTGCCGTTTCAGCTATACTTTATTATTGACCGGATCAAAGCGGTGGCGCCGCAACATCCGGAATGGAAAAACAAGCAACCCTACAAAGGAATTCTCGAAGGCGATTTGAAATCAGCGCTGGCAGGAGGAAATCAAGCATTGGTGGATATGATGACGCCGGTATTTTCAGGAATGACGGCGGATGAGTTCAACAAATCAGTGAAAGATTGGATGGCAACAGCCACACATCCGAAAACCGGCAAGCATTACAATGAAATGGTTTATCAACCGATGCTGGAGTTATTGAATTACCTGAGAGCAAATGGATACAAGACATTTATTGTTTCAGGTGGTGACATCAACTTCATGCGGGCATGGGCAGAACAAGTGTATAGAATTCCACCATACCAAGTAGTAGGAAGTTCTTACAAAGCGGCATACGATACCACTCTCAGGCCGCCGGCAATAGACATGCTTCCCGAATTTAATTTCAATGATGACAAGCTGGGAAAACCCGTGGGAATTTATGAGCACATTGGAAAACGTCCGGTGTTTACTGCGGGAAATTCTGATGGTGACTATGCGATGATGCAATACACCAGCACAAGCAGCGGCCCTCACTTTGGAATGTTTGTTCATCACACCGATTCACTGCGCGAATATTCCTATGACAGGGAAGACGGTCTTGCACGATTGAACAATGGATTAAATGACGCGACAAAATATAATTGGATGATTGTGGATATGAAAAGCGACTGGAAAAAGATTTACCCTTATGACAAATAATCAATCAGTAAACATAAAGTGGTACACCGTAACAGCTCAAAGAATTGGGAAAGGCATTGTTCAGTTTTTACTTCCCATCGTGTTATTGCTTTTCATTTTCGAGAAGGCCATTTCAGTCGTGCAAAGCATTATTCTCCCTATAAAATCGCATTTACCGGATCAAAGAATTTTAGGTGTTGGAATGTTTTGGCTGATAAGTCTCATTCTTACTCTGCTGATCTGTTATATAGCCGGACTGCTCTCAGACAGAAAGAGGATAAAATCATTTCTTTCATTTATTGAAGATAATCTGCTCGTATATATTCCTGGTTATGCTATGATGAAATCCAGTGCAGATACGACCATTCAGGATGGTAATGAAAACTGGAAAGTGGTTTTGATTAATGAAGGTGATGATTGGAAATTAGGTATCGAGGTTGACAAACGCTCTGATGGTTACAGCATGATATTTTTTCCGGAACCACCGGATGCGCAATCAGGTGATATCACCATTATGGCGGAATCGAAATTCAAACGAATCGATTTTCCTGTAAACAAGTTCATGAAAATTATCAGGAACTATGGTCATGGTTTCGCAGACATTCCAAAATAAAACACAACCAAAAAAATGAAAACGTCTTTAATTAAAATTGTTTTTTTTCTCGCGCTATTCGGAATTCTAACAAAATTCAATTCAGTAAAAGCGCAGTCAGATATTCTCGCCATTGATGTGCTGCTCAATCCTGATCAAACCATGTTGGATTCAGCAAAAGTTTATAATGCACTGATGCAGAAAAATTATTCCGGAGCCGGCAGTTACTCGCTCGATGAATTACACACGCCGCACATTACCGTGCTCCAGTGTTTTGTTAGAAACGCTGATTTGGAAAAGGTGTACGCTGTTGTAGCAAAAGTTGTGAAGAGTGAAAAACCAACGAAGGAAAAACTCACAGCAAAAGGTTTCTACTATTTCCCATATAATAATTTGGGATTGGCGGGGATTACTATCGATACAACACCGGCACTGTTGCGTTTCCAAACAAAAATTATTGATGCACTCAAACCATACATCGTTCAGGGAACATTGGATGCGTTTGTGCCCAATGCAGATGGAACACCAATCGCTGCGCCGAGTAAAGATTACGTGAACGGATTTATTCCAGACCACAGCGGCGCTAAATACAATCCGCATGTTACGATTGGACTGGCACATGAAGATTTTTTGAAAGAGTTAATAGCGAAGCCCTTCAACAGGTTCACATTTAAGAGTGCATCTGTTAGCATTTATCATCTCGGTGATTTTGGAACGGCAAGGACAAAACTTTGGAGTTCTGTGAAATAAATTTTTTAACCATCATAAATCCCTTTTAAAATGAACACAAGTCTTTTTCGCAACTGGTGGGTAATACTCATCCAGGGAATTTTAATGATTGCTTTAAGCATTCTCATTTTCGATAATCCCGGCGCTGTGCTGGCCACGCTCGCACTTTGGTTCGGTGTCCTCATACTGGTCTCAGGCCTGTATGGAGTGATCGCCTATTTTGCTACATCTAAACAAGACCGCGAGGGCGTCATGCTTCTCTATAGCATCATCATGCTCCTCATCGGCTTTCTGATGATTTCAAACATGCTTGTCAGCATGATCGCCATTACCATTGCATTCGGTTCCATGGTGTCAATAGTGGGGTTGATTTTGATTTCAGGAAGCTGGAGCGGAAGAAAAGATTGGCCGATGTGGTGGCTGATTGCACTGCTTGGTGTGGCAACTTTAGTCGTAGGAATATACAGCATGATTGATGTTTTCGCAGGTGCCGCAGGTATCAGCACTTTCATTGGGCTTTCCGTTCTTTTTGCAGGATTCGGATTGATCTTCTTCGCCTTTTTGAAAAGGAAAGTGGTGAAGACGGTAAAGAATGCAGTGAGTGGCGCGTAAATATTTTCTGAATGAATTTCATTTTGACGTTCTGAAATATTGCAGGCGCAGCGAAAGAGATTGAAGGGTTGAGTGTCGCGCCTGCAATAATTTCCTAAACCTCCACACCGACATGCCTCTGTATTTGAAATACGCAGCATCAATAGTTTATACACTGGTGTTGCTGTACACCGTTATCCGCATTTTACTCGATACGCATTCCACTTCAAAAACGCTGGCGTATCTGCTGCTGATCGTTGCATTCCCGGTTGCAGGAATCATTTTCTATTATGCATTCGGCATTAACTACCGGCATAAAAAAATAACCAACAAGGGCATTTCTTCGCTTAAAGAATTCGGTGATGCGTTTCGAAAAAATATTCCGGATGAAACCCTTGAAATTCTGAAAACAAATTCGGCGGCATTAGGTCAGTACACTGAACTTGTTCACTTCATTCACAAAATCGGTGACGAAGATCTCAGTAGGAATAACTTCAAACTGCTCATCAATGGAGAAGTAAAATTTCCGGAAGTATTGAGGACGCTGGAAACAGCAACGCACTTCATTCACATGGAATATTATGACTGGGAAAATGATACAAGAGGTAACCAGATCAAAGAAGTGTTGCTGCGAAAAACTGCTGAAGGTGTAAAAGTTAGAGTGATTTACGATGAATACGCAAGCAGAAAAATAAAAGGAAACATTGTTAGAGAATTAAAGAAAGGTGGTGTCGAAATTTTTCCTGCATTGAAAGTAAAGTTCATACGGTTAGCATCCGGATTGAACCACCGCGATCATCGCAAGGTGATTATTGTTGACGGGCTGATTGGTTTTGTCGGCGGCATTAATGTCTCGGACCGCTACGACAATTCTATTGACACCGGATTGTATTGGAGAGACACGCACGTGAAAATTTCTGGACCCGCAGTGCTAAATCTGCAACGGCATTTCATTGTGAATTGGAATGCGCTGCAGCCGAATAAACTGCAATTTGAGAAATCACTTTTTCCGAATAAAAAAATCAGCGGAGAGAATGAGGAAGTACAATTAGCACAAATCGTTTCAGGAGGTCCTATCTATCCAACCTCCAACATCATGCTTACGTACTTCAGAATTTTTTCCCTTGCGAAAGAAAAACTCTACATCACCAATCCCTATTTTATTCCGAGTGACAGCATTCTGGATGCGTTGAAAGAAGCGAGCATCAGCGGAACTGATGTGAGGTTGCTTATGCCGCTGAAATCAGATTCGGCTATAGTTGGTTTGGCGTCGCAATTTTATTTCAAAGAGTTGCTGCAGGCCGGCGTGAAAATTTACCTGTACAAAAAAGGATTCGTCCATGCAAAAACAGCGGTGGCGGATTCTTTCGTGAGTGTGGTTGGCACCGCTAACATGGACATCCGGAGTTTCGATCTCAACTTCGAGATCATGTCAGTGATCTACGGAAAAAATTTTGGACGACAGCTTGAAGATGCTTTCCTCGATGATCTGAAAGAATGCAAGCAGTTGACTCTTGAGGAATGGAATAAAAACAGCAAAACAAAACAACTGACGATTGCTGTGGCGCGGTTGATTTCTGAATTCTTATAAAATCTGAATTCAGTTCTTAAAAATTTCATGAGCGAACAACTAACAGACAATTTAGAACCAAAGCGGCCAAGCATCCAAGAACGAATGTCCGCAGGAAAAGTGCTGCGGAAAAAATTTCCACGCACGATGCACGGCGAATACAAACCCGCTGTCAACCGTGCTGATCCGGTTTCCATTTTAGAACAGCAGTCAATAACGCGGTTGCAGGAATTAGTTCCTATCCGCTATGCAAGAATGCTTCAATCACCGTTTGCATTCCTTCGCGGCGCAGCAGCAATTATGGCTGCGGATCTTGCAGCTAATGGAGAAACCACCGGCATCCATGTGCAGTTGTGTGGCGACATGCACGTGGCAAACTTTGGCTTATTCGCTACGGCGGAACGCAATCTTGTTTTCGGCATTAATGATTTTGATGAAACAATACCGGGACCGTGGGAGTGGGATTTGAAGCGACTTGTAACGAGTGTGGTTGTGTCCGGAAGATTTCTCGGCATGAAAGAAAAACTGTGCAAAGACGCAGTATTAGCTACTGTAAAATCGTACCGTAGGCATCTGAAAAAAAATGCTTTCATGGGAAATTTGACGTTGTGGTATTCAACAATCAGCAATGATGATTTAATCAAAAGCATTCCTGCTTATGACAGAATTCGCGCAGAAGAAATTTTTAACAAGGCACGCACTCATACAAACCTGCAGATGCTTGAAAAACTCACTGATGTGATGGATGAGCAGCACCGGATTCGCGAAAATCCTCCTTACATCATTCATGAAACCCATACCGTAGCAGGAAGGCCGGTCAAAGAAGCGCTTGACTTGTTTCTTGCTTCTTATTCCGCATCATTAGCTCCTGATAGAAAGCATTTGTTCAATCAATACAGAATTGTTGACGTGGCCCGCAAGGTGGTTGGCGTCGGCAGTGTAGGCATGCGGTGCTGGATAATTTATTTGGAAGGCAACCAGGATGAGGATCCGCTTTTTTTGCAGATGAAAGAAGCACAGTCATCAGTGCTTACACCGTTCGTTTCAAAATCCTCCTATGAAAATCATGGACAGCGCGTCGTTGCCGGCCAGCGCTTGATACAAGGCGCCCCGGATATTTTTATCGGCTGGGGTGAGGTGGATGGAATTCAGTTTTATGTCCGGCAATTGCGCGACATGAAAGGCGGCATCGAATTCGACCCTGCAAAAGTGAATCCTGAAGAGTATCACGTTTACTGCGAAACGTGTGCATGGGCGCTGGCGCTGGCACATGCAAAGTCCGGCGATGCAGCTATGCTCGCCGGTTATGTTGGCAGCAGTGATGTTCTCGATCATGCAATGGTTCGTTTTGCATTTGCTTATGCCGATCAAAATGAAAAAGATTTTCAGCTATTGACCGCTGCAGCTAAGAGTGGAAAAATTAAGATTGCAGAAGCCGGGACGTAAGCTCAAAAACTGAAGAACACTTTTCATCAACCGCCGAGTGCAATGGTCATGAGCGTAAGTCCAAAACCAATAGCGGCAAATCTGAATCCACTCATCAGCGGTTTCTCACGCGTTCGCTTTCCGAAAATAAATCCCGCGATGAAGAGCGAAATAATGGCCACGCTGTTTGAAATGCGCATGGCAACGTAAACATCTTTCGAAAAGATGAAAGGAATAGCCACCGGTAAGGCAGCAAGAAAAACCGTTAAGAAAATTTTGAATGCGGCTACATAATCGCCCCCGGTGATAATTGTTTTTTCAGGCGGCTCCGGTAATTTTTTTATTTCATTTCGAAGGAAACTGTATTGCTGTTCACTGAAAAGCGTTGCCATCACTCCCGGCAAGGCATCTTTGAGTGCTTCATCTGCCTCGGCATCGCTCTTTGCATTGCGAACGACATGAATGGTATTGAATGATTCTCCTCTGTTCATGCCCACGGAAAACAAATACATCACTGCATCAATAATTCCCCATGCAACAGTGCTTCCCAGCGCACCCCACAAAATAGTTTGCACTTCGCCTTCACCAGCACTCGCTGCGTTGATCGTGCAAGTGAATGTGAGCGTCATGATGATTCCGAAGATGGCTTCATTCAAGCGATCGACTTCATCAAGCTTGCTGCTCGATTTGCTGATAAGGTTGTTCCAGCTTGATGATTGGTTGTTTGACATGAAATTTTTCGCCCCAAATGTAATTGGGTGCTTCGTGTTTACCATTTATCCTGCATAGAAAGCAATTCAACCTCTAATTTAAAAGCATTTCAATGCGTGAGGACAGATTCCAAGTGCGCGAATGAATGACTCTCATCATGTTCAGCAGCCTTCACTCATTCCTCTCCTACTATTATTTTGTACGGAGTAACGCCATGATAACGCAATATGATAAAACTCAATTTCGTGAGTTTGAAAATTGCCTTTGCACAGAAGTGAGTGCAAACGCAATTTTATTTTTGTGACAGGTTAACATCGTCATTGACTTTTTTGCTTCCCATCTTTGCACGGTGAATGGCCAGGACAGCTGCACCCAATAATTACACAATGAAAATTTTCATTCCCCTATTACTCGCCCTTTTCTTTTCTGCAATTTGCCTGGATGCTGCAGCACAAAAGCCTTCCAAAGAAGAGCGCAAAGCGCGCCGCGACAGCATCAAAGCAGACAAGATCGCGAAAGGAAAGCTGATGATCACTCCGCTTGCCGGCCCTGGCTACACTCCGGAGCTCGGCGGATTGATTGCTGCAACCACAATGATCAGTTTTAAAACGAATGGAAAAGACTCTCTCATTCAGCGTTCATCGCTGCCCACTGCAATCGGAGTGACCACTACGGGGGCTTATTTCTTTTCCTCCATTCTCACCTCTTACTGGCTGCAGGATAAACTGCGAATCAATTGTGATTTGTGGTTTAAGAATATGCCTGATAATTATTGGGGAGTTGGCTATGAAGCCGCACGATTTACTGAGAAAGGTGATTCGTCCACTGCTTACACAAGAACGTGGTGGTGGTTCAATCCGCGATTTCTGTGGCAGTTCAAAAAATATAATTTCCTCGGACTGAATCTGGATTTGAATTACACGAATGCAACTGACGTAAGTCCCGGCGTCGACAGCGACTATTATTATCAGCAATTCGGACCGAAGAATTACAACAGTGGAGTGGGATTCATTTATCAATATGATTCACGCGATATTCCGGTAAATGCATGGAAAGGTTTTTACTTGAATGCTTCCGCAATCTTTTACGGAAATTTCCTCGGAGGAAAAAATGATTATCAAATCTATCAGCTTGATGCCAGAAAATATTTCAATCTCTTTTCGCGCAGGGCGAGCACGTTGGCTACGCAGCTAAAGTTTCGTGCTGGAACAGGCGATGTCCCATGGGGAGAATTATCGCAGCCGGGAACGCCATTCGATTTGCGCGGATACACGTGGGGACAATACAGAGACAAAGACATGCTCTTTGCCATTGCAGAGTATCGCTACATGTTCATGAAGAAGAATGGAAATCTTTCGAAAAGCGGAGTGGTTGGTTGGGTTGGCGCCGGGACACTTGGTGAAACCGTTAGTAGTTTTACCGGAATTCTTCCGGATGTTGGCGTTGGTTATCGTTTCGAAGTACAACCACGGATGAATTTGCGAATTGATTTCGGCTGGGGAGTGGAGACGTTTGGATTTTATTTCAATTTCAATGAAGCATTCTGATCACACCATCATTGCGAGTCCTGATTTTTCATCAGAACGAAGCAATCCCCTGATGTATGGAGATTGCTTCTCTTCGCTCGCTATGATGGCATAGCATCTCAAAATAACTTTTTCAAAAATGAAAACGCTAACCTTCACGCTCGTCATTCTTTTTTTACTCTCTGATTGCTTCGCACAGGTCACTTCAAATAGAGTGATTGGTGAAAAGAATCAGCATTACCTCGACAGCGTGAAGAATGCGAAGTATCCGTATCTGCTTCCCATCTGGGGGCAGAAGGCCTTTGAGAGAGGATTTAAGTTGCAGCTTCCTGCCGGGTTGAGCGTAAATTACATTGGGCAGAATTCTGACATCATCATCAACAATCTTCAAGTCGGATTTAACGATGGGCCGAAGTACAATCTTGATCAGATCATTCGTTTCAATTCCGCAACAGCCACAACAAACGGATTGAACATTCGCCCTGACATTTGGCTGTTTCCGTTTTTAAATGTGTATGGAATTTTTGCACGGTCAAAAACTTCCACTACAATTGATGCAGGTGTTTGGATTCCGCAAAACGACAGCAGCTGGACACAAATTACTTCGCTAAATACGAAAGCAAACTTTGACGCCACCACTCTCGGATTTGGTTTGACACCAACAATGGGTGTCGGCGGATTTTTTCTCGCATTCGACATGAATTTTACGTGGAGTGATATTGATGAACTGGAGAAGCCTGCTTATGCTTTCATCTTCGATCCGCGCATTGGGAAAAATTTTGCGCTCAATGACAAAGACATGAATCTGGCGATTTGGGCCGGCGGTTTCAGAGTGAAAATAAATTCAGGCACGAGCGGCTCTCTCAGTCTTGGCGAACTTTTCAGCACGGACGATTTACAGGCAAAGATTGATAACGGTTTTGCGAAAGTCGACCAGAGTCAACAGGCGATTGATGATTGGTGGAATAGTTTATCAAGCATCGAACAAAAAAATCCTGTGAACATTGCAAAGTACGATGCAGCTAACAAGGCACTTGAAACTGCGGGAAACATTCTATCTGCCGCTGACGATGCCGTGAATAATATCAGCAATTCCACTGTGCAGTATTCACTCGATAAAAAACAAAAGCAGATGTGGAATTTCATTGTGGGAGGACAATATCAGTACAACAAACACTGGATGATTCGCGGTGAAGTTGGCTTCCTCGCTTCACGCACACAGGTGCTGGGAAGTTTGCAGTACCGGTTCGGATTGTGAGAATCAATTCATTTAAGAGATCATTTCACTACTCAAAATTTTAAATTCAAAATGAAAATGAAAGTAAAAATCACTTACACATTGATGGCAGCGCTCGTGCTCATCACCTTCAGTTGCAATCAACCACAACAGAAAAATGAAACGACAGCATCATCACCCGCAAGTTCAACTTCCGACGGACTTGACCGTTCCGTTCTTCCCGTCAAAGAACCTTCACCGCAAACATTTACTGAGCTCGATGCGCGCGATGCAAAAGCGCCGCCGCGTTTTGAAGTGACTGCACCTAAGGGTGCGCCCAATGTGGTGATAGTGTTGCTTGATGATATCGGCTTTGGCGCATCGAGTGCTTTCGGCGGACCGATTCAGATGCCGACCCTCGATAAACTTGCTGCTGACGGAATCCGATACAATCGTTTTAACACTACCTCACTTTGCTCGCCAACACGCACAGCGCTGCTCACGGGTTACAATCATCACAGCAACAATGCAGGAGCCGTCATGGATCTTGCCACTTCATTTCCGGGAAACACAGGAGTGAGGCCGCAAACCATTACGCCGCTGGCGGAAGTGCTTCGGCAAAATGGATTCTCTACAGCTGCATTTGGAAAATATCATGAAACACCGCCGTGGGAAATTTCTGTTTCAGGTCCGTTCGATCGTTGGCCAACGCATTCGGGCTTCGATAAATTTTATGGATTCATAGGAGGAGAAACCAACCAATGGTCTCCACTTATTTATGATGGAACCACTCCGGTTGAACCGCCGCACAACGATCCGAAATATAATTTCATGACCGACATGACGGATCAGGCCGTTGCATGGATGCAGTTTCAGCATGCACTCACTCCTGACAAACCCTTCATGATGTATTTCGCACCGGGTGCTGTTCACGCGCCGCATCATGTCCCGAAAGAATGGGCGGACAAATACAAGGGAAAGTTTGATCAGGGTTGGGATAGCTTGAGAGTACAAACTTTGAGAAGACAAAAGCAAATGGGAATCATTCCGCAGAACACGCAGCTCGCACAAAAGCCCGACTACATAAAAGACTGGAGCAAACTTTCGCCGGAAGAACAAAAAGTTTTTGCAAGAGAGATGGAAGTGTACGCCGGCTTTGCATCTTATGCTGATGATGAAGTGGGTCGCCTTGTGAAAACCATTGAAGACATGGGAGAGCTGGATAACACACTTTTCATTTACATCGTAGGTGACAACGGTTCAAGTGCTGAAGGAAAAGCCGATGGCTTATATAATGAACTCACTGTTTTCAATGGCGTTGATGAAAGCATACAGGATAAATTGAAACACATGGATGATTGGGGCGGACCGAATACCTATCCTAATTTCGCTGCCGGATGGGCAGTGGCAACCGATTGTCCGTTTGCATGGGCGAAGCAGGTAGCATCCGATTTTGGCGGAACAAGAAATGGCATGGTGATTCATTACCCTGCTGAAATAAAAGCGAAAGGAGAAATACGCTCACAGTTCTGCCACGCGATTGATATTGCTCCCACAGTTTATGAAGCATGCAAAATTCCTGCGCCGAAAATCGTGAACGGAATTCAGCAGCTGCCCATTGAAGGAACGAGTTTGGTTTACACCTTCAACGATGCAAATGCGAAGGAGCAGCACACCACACAGTACTTCGAAATGTTTGGCAATCGAGCCATCTATTCTGATGGCTGGGTGGCAAGAACCATTCACTCAGCGCCGTGGGAATCAATGCCAACAAAGAAATTGGCCGATGACGTTTGGGAACTCTACAATGTGAATGAAGATTTCAGCGAGTCAAAAAATATTGCTGCTGAAAATCCGCAGAAGCTGAAAGAGCTTCAGGATGTATTCACTCAGCAGGCCGAAAAATATCACGTGCTTCCTCTCGATGACAGAAAGATTGAACGCTTCGACGCTGAAGTGGCCGGCCGTCCCGACCTGATGAATGGCAGAACAAAACTTGAATTGCATGAAGGCATGAAGGGCATGTTAGGCGATGCATTTATCAATGTAAAAAATGCTTCGTTCACCATCACTGCTGATGTGGATGTAGCGGCAAATGCAAACGGAGTTCTGCTGTGCCAGGGCGGCAAATTCAGCGGATGGACGTTGTATGTGAAGAATGGAAAACCAACTTTCACTTACAACTATCTTGGGCTAGTGAATTATGATGTTGTGGCCAATAAATCTTTGAGTCCGGGCAAACACAACATCGTTTTCGATTTCAAATATGATGGAGGAAAACCGGGAGCGGGAGGAACAGGAACGATTACGGTTGATGGAAATAAAACCGCTGAAGCACGTATTGAAAAAACAGTTCCGTATTCATTCGGTGTGGATGAAACTGCAGACGTTGGAACTGATGATGCAACATGGGTTGCAGATTACGGATCATCGGCGCACTTTACCGGTCACATTGAAAAGGTGGTGATTGAAGTTCATCCAGCACAAATGAGTGATGCAGATAAGAAGAAGGCAGCAGCAGAAGAAGAAGCGGAAGAATCGTCAGAAGAATAATCATTCACTATTCATTGCGGACGCTGCATACTTGCCAACCAAAAGAGAAATGATGGTGGCAATGTACAACTGACCTGAGGCCGCTGTGAAAATGGAAAATGAATTTGCGATGGGAATAACCGGAAGCAAGTCGCCGCAGCCAGTGGTAGTGAATGTCGTGAATGTGCATTGTCATTAATTCATCCTCTTTCACCCTCAGAGGGTGATTCGACTTATCTTCATCCTCAATCAAATTATCTTACTCCGCTTTTATGATACTCAGTAACGATCAAAACTTTCTCAATCCTCACCGGACACTTTCCGACGAGATCCGCGACTCGCACAAAGTGCAGGCAGACTTGTGGCAGGGGTTAACAGCATTCGGTGATATCAAAAACATGGTGACCGTATATGGCTCGGCACGATTTAAAGAAGGACATAAATACTATGAACTCGCACGCGCGATCGGGAAAGAACTTGCGAAAAACGGATTTGCTGTAATGACGGGTGGAGGCCCGGGCGTGATGGAAGCAGCCAACCGCGGAGCGAAAGAAGGTGGCGGCGTTTCACTCGGATGCAACATCATTCTTCCATTCGAGCAATCAGCGAATCCTCATGTTGACAAGCTCGTGTCGTTTGAATTTTTCTTCACCCGTAAAACCATACTGCGGAAAAACTCTGTTGCTTATGTGTTGATGCCCGGCGGCTTCGGCACCATGGATGAAATTTTTGAAGTGCTCACACTCATTCAAACGCATAAAATTCCACAGCGCCCGATTGTGTGCCTGGGGAAAAACTACTGGAGCAAACTTGGAACATTTATTCGTGAAACTATGATTGAAGAGAAAACCATTTCAGAATCTGATCTCAATCTTGCTTTTATCACGGACGATCCGGCAGAAGGCGTAGCACACATCAAAAAGATCATGGCGCAGCATATTATTCCGCAGGAGGAAATTCCGGAGGATTAAGAAATGAATTAAGCAACATTAGCGATGAATATTTCAACGGAATCCATGCTCCCTTACTATCTCAACATCGCATCCATCATTGCATTCGCCATCTCCGGTGCGCTGGCTGCCATTCAGTCAAAGAAAGAGATGGACATCATTGCCGTGATTATTCTCGGTGTGGTGACAGCAGTCGGCGGCGGAACGGCGCGCGATGTGATTTTGAATCTTCCTGTTTTTTGGGTGCAGGATCCTTCCATGCTGGTGGCTGCCGTTGGTGCTTCGATTGTCACTTTCTTTTTTCGTTCAAGCATCAAGAAAAGTTATTCGCTTTTACTGTATGTGGATGCTGCAGCGAATGCTTTGCTACTGATGAGTGTGATGAAAAAAGTTTTTGCTGCCGGATTCCGCTGGGAGATTGCAGTGACGAGCGGTGTGCTCACAGCAATCGGAGGTGGATTAATTCGTGATGTGCTGACCGGTAGAACAAACCTGCTGCTCTCACGTGAACTGTATGCAACGCCGATTCTCATTGGCGCATTACTCTATGTTTTATTGCTGCAATTTATTTCTGACTCCACCCTGCTTCAGTTGGGCATTGTCATTTTTGTTTTTCTATTCCGCACTGCAGCGATTCGATTTGATTGGTCGCTTCCACGATGGTTGATTGCAACTGAAAAAAAGCGAGAAGGATAATTGTTGATTTTTTTCGCCGATATTATTTTTCTCATTTTCTCTCATGCTTTGTTAGGTTTAGGTTAATTAAGAATCTATTCCGCCAAACTCATGTCAATTAAACGAGCAGAGAATTTACAAGGAGCGGATCAACTAATTACGGATGAAAAGGTTACCGGATGGAGGCGATGGGTGCCCGGATTGCAGACTATTTCAACTTATAAATTATCATGGCTCTCGAGCGATTTAGCGGCCGGTTTGGTACTCACCACCATGCTTGTGCCCGTGGGAATTGCTTATGCCGAAGCATCCGGTGTTCCCGGCATCTATGGTCTTTACGCTACTGTCATTCCCCTGTTGGCCTATGCGATGTTTGGTCCGAGCCGCATTATGGTGTTGGGGCCTGACTCTTCGCTGGCACCAATTATTCTTGCTGTATTAGCTCCGCTATCACTGAATGATCCGAACAAAGCTGTTGCCTTAGCGGGAATGATGGCTATCGTATCAGGTGTCGTCTGCATTCTGGCGGGAATATTCCGTTTGGGATTTATCACTGAGTTACTTTCAAAGCCAATTCGCTATGGCTACATGAATGGCATTGCACTTACAGTTTTAATAAGCCAACTCCCGAAAATGCTCGGCTTCTCAATTGAAAGCAACGGCCCCGTACGGAATGTTATAAGCATCACTCAATCCGTTGTGGATGGAAAAACAAATAGTACTGCATTCCTGATCGGACTCGGAACATTCATCATTATCATGTCGCTTAAACGATTCAAACGTGTTCCCGGAATTTTAATTGCTGTGGCGGGTGCAACGGTCGTCACCGGTTTCTTTAACCTCGACCAAACTAACGGAGTGAAAGTGTTGGGCTCACTGCCTCAAGGATTACCTTCTTTCAAATTTCCCTGGACCAGCTTTGACAACCTCAAGGATGTAATCATCGGCGGATGCGCAGTGGCCTTGGTTTCATTTGCCGACACGAGTGTGCTCTCACGCATCTACGCTGCGAAAACAAATACAACTGTTGACCCGAACCAGGAAATGATCGGCCTCGGCGCAGCGAATTTAGCAGGCGGATTCTTCCAGGGATTTCCAATCAGCAGCAGTTCATCACGCACGCCGGTGGCTGAAGCATCAGGAGCGAAGACGCAACTCACCGGAGTTGCAGGCGCACTCGCAGTTGCCATCCTGTTATTCTTCGGAGCAAATTTATTGAAGAGTCTTCCGAACAGTGCACTCGCTGCAGTGGTGATATCAGCCGCTATCGGACTTTTTGAAGTCGGTGACCTTCGCAGAATCTTTCGCATTCAGCAGTGGGAATTCTGGCTATCCATCGTTTGCTTTTTAGGTGTAGCTGTGTTTGGCGCCATCCCGGGAATCGGAATCGCCATTTTGATTGCCGTGATAGAATTTTTATGGGATGGCTGGCGCCCTCATTCTGCTGTGCTCGGCAGAGTGGAAGGACTGCGCGGTTATCACGACATCAAGCGCTATCCCGATGCGCGTCTGATTCCGGGACTCTTACTCTTTCGGTGGGATGCGCCTTTGTTCTTTGCCAATGCTCAACTCTTCCATGAAGAAGTCTTAAGCCGCATTTCAGAGTCGTCAACACCTGTCAAGCGCATTGTCATAACTTCAGAACCGGTCACGAGTGTTGACATCACCTCTGCCGACATGCTTGTCGATCTGAAAAAGAAATTGGATGAGTTACATATAGAATTACATTTTGCAGAAATGAAAGACCCGGTGAAGGACAAGCTGAAACGTTTCGAGTTATTTCCGGTGCTTGGTTTCAATATTTTTCATCCGACGATTGGAACCGCCATCGATAACTATCTTGATGACTATAAAATTGATTGGAAACCATGAGGACATCGTGAGCCACGACGACTTGAGGTATTCATTCACGTTGGAGAATTCAACAAATAATTATTGCCATTGCCTTTATGCTTGCAGCCATTCACGATAATTATGATCAGATCGCTCTTGCGTCATCCACTTGTTTACAACCTGTGGATGGTGTTTGCAGATTTCATGGCTTACAAATTCGCCAAGTTGGAAATCATCTGCTCTTTCTGCCATGAGTTTATTAAAAGAAGAATCGGATTATCGATTGATTTTGGCTCCGCGTGATCATCGGCGAGAATGTTTTCTTCCTGAATGAGTCGCCATATTTTGCTCAGCAATTGAATGGAACACTCCTTAGTATTAATGCGAGAACTGTCCGCGGCGGTTTCAACCGCTTTGCATGACTCTGATTTATCTTTTACTTTCATTGTCAGAAAACCAATCACATGAATGCCGATTCACCCGAAAATGAAAAGCGATCTTCACGAAGAACCATCGACACCATTATCAAGGTTGCGGCTCTGGCGCTGTTGCTTTTCTGGTCATTCAAAATTTTAGAACCATTCATCGGAATTTTTGTTTGGTCAGTCATCCTCGGTGTATCAGAATATCCGCTCTTCAAATCTTTGACAAAAAGATTGGGAGGGAGTAAGGGATGGGCCGCTACCGTCCTATCACTCATCTTTCTCATAGTATTAATTGGGCCTGCCGTATGGCTTGCTGTTTCGACGGCTGACGATGTGGTTGCTCTTAAAAATAGAGTGAGTGAAAAAGGAGTTGTAATAAATCCGCCACCGGAAAGTGTGAAAGGTATTCCCGTGATCGGTAAAAAACTTGATCAGCTTTGGACAGAAGCCGCCACAAACTTTGATCAGTTCTCTCAGAAAAACAGTGACAGGATTAAAAGTATTACACTCCAGATTCTGGGAATCATTTCATCCGTAGCAAAAGGATTGCTTCTTCTCGCTGCCGCAATTATCGTGGCTGCTGTGCTGATGGTTTACGGACAATCGGCAGGAAATTATGCAAAGTCATTCTTCACTCGATTGGCAGGAAGTGATGGAGCAGAAATGGCCAATGTTGCCGAAGTGACAATAAGAAATGTGACTCGCGGAATTCTCGGCGTGGCTGCGATTCAATCACTGCTTGCCGGAATAGGAATGGTAGTCGGTGGTGTGCCGCTCGCAGGATTGTGGACATTACTTTGGTTGATCCTTGCCATCGTGCAAGTGCCTCCAATACCCATTGCTATCGGCGTCATCATTTATTTCTGGACCAGTGACACATCTACCGTGATGGCGGTCATCCTCACAATATGGATGCTTGTGGTAGGTTTGCTCGATAACGTTCTTAAACCGATCATGCTTGGCAAGAGCGCACCGGTTCCTATGCTCGTAGTTTTTCTTGGTGCCATTGGAGGATTCATTTTTACCGGCTTCACCGGATTGTTTACAGGGGCGATTGTTCTTTCGCTGTCTTATAAGTTATTCGATAAGTGGTTGAACAATCAACCATCAACATAATGACTGGTTCAATGAGGAATTCATTGGCAGCAATTATAAGAAAGTAATTTTCCCGGTTTCCAAATCGTAAATCGCTCCGACAATTCTTATCTCACCGTTCTTCTCCATATCTCTGAGAATTTCGCTTCGTTCGCGAATGTTGTTTACGGTAAGTTCCACATTCTTTGCAGTAACCGCATTCACGTAATCCTTGTTCTTCGAACTTTTTTCTCCGCTAAAATTTTTAGTGCTGTCTACTGCGGGTTTGATTTTGGAAAGAAGCGCCGTAAGATTTCCGAGTTGCACATTGTCAATGGCTCCTTTGATAGCGCCGCATTCAGTATGACCGAGCACCACAATCAGTTTTGCTCCGGAAACTTTGCAGCCGAATTCCATGCTGCCGAGAATGTCTTCATTCACGATGTTGCCTGCTACTCTTGCCACAAAGAGATCACCAATGCCTTTATCAAAAACATCTTCAACAGGAATTCTTGAATCAAGGCAAGAGAGAATCACTGCTTTGGGATATTGACCCTTCGCTGCATCGCGCACCTGCGCCGAGTGAAGTCGTGCCGTTAAGTTGTCATTTACGAAACGGGCGTTTCCCTCTTTCAGCATCTGCAACACTGTGTCAGGAGTGAGTTTCGCCTGTTCTTCTTTCGTCAAAACTTTGTCGACGAGAGGAACCTCATTTGCCAACTGGGTCTGCAATGAATCTTTTGTGCTTGCTTGCTGAGGGCCGGCGTTGTTGCAGGCAGATAGCAACGATGCGAGAGCAATGATGAATAGAAGGGATTTCATTTTTTATGTGATTGGTTTGATGCAGGTCGATTTTCCTAATTCGTGATGGTGAAAATAACGGAGAAACTTCTATAAGTGAACTACTGATTTCTCTTATGCCTAAGAATTCGCGCATTGGAAATTCTGCCCATGCATAACGAATATCATTGGGGTTGTTCAATGCAACTGCTTTCTTTGCATCTTCTTCATGAACGCTCGAATTCTCAGTTGTATATTTATTTGTTCACTCGCATGTGTTGTTTCGCTCGTTCATGCCCAAAGCAGTTCAACAACACAATTCTCCAATGAGCTAAGGTTTTCACGACCGTTAGCAAAGCGATGGTCAGGCGAAATAGACTTTACGAATTTGTGGATGCAATCTCCTCCGGCCGACGGTTTATTTAACCAATATTCCCAATGGTCGCTCGGCGCATGGGGACATAATTACATTTCAAGCAAATGGAGAATCTCGGCCGGTTTCACTTACTATCACAAAATCGAATCAGAAGAACCGGCACAGAGTAAGAGCAACGAGTTTCGTTTAAGCGGTCAGGGAATTTACTACGTAAAAAAAATCGGTTACACCATCACCAGCCGTTCGCGACTGGAGTGGCGCAACTTGCAGGACTCGGCAAACAACTACAATAGTGTGCTTCGGCTGCGTGAACAAGTGAGACTCATCGTTCCCATCAATGCTAAGAGTATTCGCGAGAAAGTTATTTACGGCTTCATTTCTGAGGAAGTATCCTTTAAAACACATTCTGATGTCAGCGGCAATGAAATTTTTGACCGCAATCGTTTCGATATCGGTGTTGGTTACGCCTTTACGAACGATGTGAATGTGGAACTCTATTATGCCAGCGAATTTCTGCCGCGGGACGTCAATCAAATCAATCACCTGTTCAATCTTGATTTTATTTTCAGGAATTTGATCGACAACTTAAAGAAACAATTCTCTCCACCGCCTTCGGCTCCTGATGAGTAGCATTACTTTTGCTTCTTCTCGTCGAGACTCTCCATGAGGCAATCGAGCTGATCCTTTACCGCTTCTTTGTGCAGCTTGAAGGTGTACAATCTCTCGCCCTCATCACCCATCATGATTTGCACTTTTTCCACCTGATACTTTCTGAAAGCGGGAAGAAGTTTTTCAGGAATGATGTACATGAACAGAAGAGAAGTATCATAATCCATGTAACGTGTGTCGAAATGTTTGAGCACATAAAGCGAATCGTTTGAAAGCGTCACCTTCAAATCATCTTTCAGTTTTGTGCCGTGGGGTTTTTCCGGAAACGGCTTGGGCTTGAGCGCAAGAAAATAATTTTGTTCATCTGTCATTGCACCCCCTTTCAGTTCTTTCGTTGATGTCCAGTAGAAGGGAACGTAGTCAACGTAATAGTACATTACGTCATCTGCGCCGAGGCGATTCTTCACTTCGCATTGACTGAAGGCAAAGTTGCAGAGATGAATCAGCAAAAGAGCTGAAATAATTTTCTTCATACCAAACGACAAAATTACAATATCAAATTCCGGATTCTTATGATAAAACTTAGGATCCCATTTACAGCATCATCAGCGAAACAATCACCGGTCCCCAGGCAGTGAGTAAAATATTTCCAAGTGCGTAAGGGATGGTGTAACCGAGCACCGGGAATTTACTGTCGGCAGCATCCTGAACTGCCTTCAGTGCCGTAGTAGTTGTTCCTGCTCCAGCCTGAGCGCCGAGGAGAATGAGCGGATTCATCTTCAGAACAAATCTTCCGAAAAACAAACCAAAGATGTGCGGCAACAATGCAACCACAAGTCCGCTGAGCACAATTCCGAAACCTACTTTCTCAAGTCCGGAAATAAAACCGGGTCCTGCAGCAAGACCGACAAGTCCGAGAAAAGTGGCGAGTCCGAGCGTATCGAAAATCCAGAGTGCTTCATCCGGAATATAACCAACTTGTGGCCTCCGTGAGTGAAGCCATCCAAATATCAATCCCATCACAAGCGCGCCGCCGCTTACGCTGAGCGTGATCGCGATGCCACCCACCGTGACTGAAAGCAATCCAATCAATCCTCCCAGCACAATTCCTGATGCAACGAAAATGAGATCCGTCTCCATTGTTTTTCGCTCGACAAATCCCAATTCCTTTGCGGCTCGTTCCACATCCGTGACACGACCGGAAATAGAAAGCACATCGCCTTTATTTACAACTGTGCCGGGTTCAAAGGGCATCTCCTGCCGCGAGCGAATCAATTTGTTGAGCATGATACCACTTCCATATTGCTCTGCGAGATCGCTGAGCGTTCGTCCGGCAATCTCTTTTTTCGAAATGAAAATATCCTTGCTCGTCAGTGGAAAGTCAAGCAATTCTTTGTCGTGAATTTCTTCACCTGCATCGCGCAGAAGACCGAGTATCACATTCTGACGTGCGGCAATCACGATTATGTCATCAGTATGAATGATTGTTTCAGGAGCAGGATCCGTGATCACTCCGTTTTTCCGGATGCGTTCGATAATGCATCTTACATTAGGAATGCTGTTTTCGATTTGAACCACTGAAAGTCCGTTCCATTTTTCATTTGAAACTTTTATGGCGCGGAAAATCCATTCGGAATACGCGGAATTGATTTCTTTCGACTTGGTTTCGCCCGAGTACAGTTCGGTGAGCTTTTTACTTTCTTCATGCAGATTAGCCCCGATCAACTTTGGTGCGAGCGCCGAGAGAAACCAAACGTTGGCAGCCGTTCCGATCAGATAAGTTACAGAGTACGCAACAGGAATGTTATTCACCAGTTGTGCTTTCTCTTCCTCAGGCAACGAAAGTTTCTGAATGGCATCTCCCGCCGTGCCAATTACTGTTGATTCTGAAAATGCGCCAGCGAGCAAACCGGAAGCAGTGCCCACATCGTAGCCGATTAGTTTCGACAAGGCAAATGCGAAGAGCAGACAAGAAACACAAATCACTACTGTAAGAATTAATTGTGGCACCGCGTCTTTCTTCAGTCCGTAAAAAAATTGCGGGCCGACTTTGTATCCGGTGGCGAAAAGAAAGAGATCAAAAAAAATGCTCTTCACCACCGGTGAAATCTGGATTCCCAATTGACCGACCAACACTCCGGCGAACAAAGTCCCGAGTATGGGGCCGAGTTTGAAACTTCCAATTTTTAATCGTCCGATAAAAAAACCAAGAGCGAGTGTGATGAATACCGCCAGTTCAGGGTGCTGGCGAAGAATATTGACAAGTGTATTCATTGACAAAAAATTTGCTGATAACTATTCTTCACCGGATTCATGTGCCGCAGGTTCCTTATCCTGCCTCCATCCAACATTGTAATAAAAGAACAGACGCATGGTATGATTCATGTCATACTGATATCCTGAGGATTTCTGCTGAAAGACATTCATGTATCCAAAATCAAAATTCAACCTGGTATTTATGTTCTGCTTTATGCCGAGAAATAATCTGTTCTGATCGAATGAATTGTAAACAACTTGCTTTCCAAACTGAAGTAATATTTCATCTGCAATTACCAATGATGGTAAATAATTGTTTTGGAACACTGCATAATTAAAACTGAAAAGATAGCGAATCCGATCCGTGAAATTGTATTCACCGGTTGGTACATCATTTTCAATTTCCTGCTTCCATCGCTGCTCATTTCTCAATCGTTGCAATACAGATGCCCTGCCACTTTTTGTGTTTACCT
>Ga0335085_10001173_pt1 | contig 59693 bp, 41 predicted proteins | sample Lox_Sample_45_FD_206712 | JGI IMG/M metagenome (GOLD analysis project Ga0335085, IMG submission 206712) | Soil microbial communities from Loxahatchee National Wildlife Refuge, Florida, United States - Lox_Sample_4.5 | ecosystem: Environmental > Terrestrial > Soil > Wetlands | place: USA...
AGCCTCACCATCATCATTTTCACTGCGACCAGTGCAGCCGCGTATTCGATCTAACAGGATGTTTGCCGAATATCAACCGGCTTGCGCGTAAGCGATTTTCGGTGGCCCGGCACGAATTGGTCCTCTACGGAACGTGTGCCGACTGCCGGGATGTTAACGCCTGACACATGACCTGAGTTTGAGCCGCTGGAGGACATTCTCTATGACCAAGGTCGTGCCCCAGTCCCCATGGACCGGGTATATGCCAACTTGGTGATGGCAATTCGCATGAGTTTGGTCGAACTGAAAGCGATCTTCGCTGGCCTCGTTCCAACTTCATTTTCCTCCTGCATGCAGCAGGCGAGCAGGAGGAAAACCTGCTTGAGAGTCTGGTTGCCGACTGGCGATCTTATGTGTCGCCCCAGGACCGATGCGCAGAGGATTGCGTATCGGCCGAAGCTCCGACTGGGGGCGTCATGCCGGCCCCGAAGCGGTCGCCTCCCGCGCTTGCGCGCAAGCCCGCATTTCCTCCTGCTCGCCGGCTGCACGCAGGAGGACGCGTGCGGCGGCGCGGCCCCGGACGCATCGAGCTCGAGTTGCCGCAGTAAGCGAACCAATCGAAACTCAGACAGTGTGCGGAAAAGGCCTTTCGACTGAGAGCCCGCTTCTCGATCGCCTGTTCCTGGGCTGACAATGTAGTGAGGTGGCATGAACGGCGTCATCCAACTGGAGGAGATTTCAATGACTATGCAAACCAGCCGCTGGGTATGCTTGGCATCCGCGCTGATGTTTGTACTGATCGCTTCAGCGCGCGCACAGACCAGCGAAACCGTTCTGCACAATTTCTATTGGACGCAAGGTAACACCATTTTCCCTGACGAGCTTTTCCTGGGACCTGACGCCATCTACGGCACTACCTATCAGGGCGGCTCCGATAGCGTCAGCGGCTGCGGGGGCGGATGCGGCTCGGTTTACAAGGTGGGCTTCGACGGCCAATTTGCGCAGTTGCACGCCTTCAGCATCTCCGACGGAATGAATCCATATGGCGTCGTCCTCGGCCCGTCCGGCAATCTGTATGGCACGGCGTCCCGAGGAGGCGCCTATGGCGGTGGCGTTATATATCTATTAGCCCCGTCCGGCACGGAAACGATTGTGCACGACTTCGGTGCCGTTGGTGATGGCAGGAATCCCACCGCCCCCCTGCTGCGCAGTCCAGCAGGGGATCTGTACGGTACAACCGAACTGGGCGGATGCTGCGAGGATGGCGGAGTGATCTTCCGGCTGACTCATACCGGCGTCTACACGGTCCTCTACCACTTCACGCGTGGCCTCGATGGCGGTCAACCCACAGCCGGCGTGATCGCCGATCCCGATGGTAATCTGTACGGCACCGCATGGAACGACGGACTATACCGATATGGGGTCATTTACGAACTTTCCGCGGCTGGTTATCAGGTTCTCTACAGTTTCACGGGCGGCGCCGACGGCGGCGAGCCTGTGTTCGGGGTGACTCGCGATGGGGCGGGTAACCTCTACGGAACCAATGACGGCAACGGCGCAACCAACCAGGGCGTGGTCTACAAGCTGGATCCCGCCGGCGATTTCACCGTGCTGCACACATTCACCGGCCCGGATGGCGCCCAGCCCGCTTCGGGCGTGATCCTCGATGCGGCGGGAAATCTCTACGGAACCACGTATCAGGGCGGCCCCGGCGGTGGCGGCGTTGTTTATCAGATCGATGCCGCCGGAACTTTCCAAGTGCTCTTTGCTTTCACGACCGCGGCCGGCGGGCTTTCGCCAGGCCCGATTGTCCTGAACCCGGCTGGCGATCTCATTGGGACCACGCAGCTCGGAGGGCAATATCGGAAAGGCACGGTCTACGTCCTGAAAAACATCGGAGCGCGCTAAATCCGGTCGCCGCGTCGCTCCCGTAAGGAGGATAATGGATGCCGCCTTTGGACGCCGCGATATTGACCGGGCGATGGCACACGTACCTCAAACGGAAGGTCGATTGAGCACTATTGTGTGGCGCTGCCCAGGTGCCAGGCATCAGTTATTCCGCCGCTGTGCCCTATACCCTGCCGTCGGACATCATCGAACGGTATTATCGCGGTCCAGCACCACCGACAGTAACTGCCATGGCCATGGATAACGAAGGCCCCCCAAACAGTTACCCTCTTGGGACGCTGCCTCAGCCAAACAGTCAAAAGGCTGCTATGTATTTTGTGGGGCCCTAATTCGTGATCGCGAAGGGCAGCCTGGTTGCTAGTGACCCCGCCGATGTCGAAACAACCACAACGCCGTTCGACGCGCCCGCTGGAACCTGCGCCCGGATCAGCTTGTCGCTAACGACCCGAAAATTCGTGGCAACACCATTAAACGAAACGGCGCTCGTCCCCGTAAAGCCTTGGCCTTGGATGGTTACCAGTTCGCCCGCGGTTCCGTAACCCGGACGTATGGTCACGAACGCCCGTAGGTCGTTGTCGAGGGTGAACACAGACCCAGAGTAATTAGCACCCCCGGCGTATGTAGTTCCAAAGAATGTGCCATTGGTGCCTTCTACCAGGCTGTAACCCGAAGAGTCGTTGAATTGGGGAAAGCCGTAGAGCACAGTGAGTTCTCCCGTGGTGGTGATCCGGAAGATATTTCCGTAGTCCGGGCCAGGCTGACTACTAAGAATAGTTGTCCCGTATAAGGCGCCGTCGCTCCCCAGTTCCAGTCCTCCGCTTGGTTCCGAGCCATCCAGTCCATTAAGCGTGAAGGTGTGGAGTGTGGTCAGATCGCCATGGGGTGTCACTTTGAAAATGGTGCCGAGCCCGTTCATCGCGCCGCCGAATTCCGTTTCTCCGTAGAAGTTGCCGTCGCTGCCCAAGGTGAGCCCCTGCGGATTACTGCCTTCGGAGCCGGTAAAATTGTGAAGTACTTTGATTTGGCCGCTGGTATCCATCCTGATGATCGACCCATTGCCGCTCCCATTAAGGCCATCACCGTAGCTGGTACCGTAGATGACGCCATTCCGCTGTATCAGAAAGTAGGGGAAAAGCTTTAGCCCGTACTGGCGCACGGTCGTAAACTGCCCGCCGGGTGTGATAGTAAAGAGGGAAGCATAGACGGGAAATCCGGATTCGAAACTCGATCTCGTGCCATAGAACAACCCGTTCATCAGCATCAAGCCGCCCGGGGTAGCTCCGGCCGAGCCGTCGAAATTGTGCAGTGTGGTAAATACTCCTTCCGTCGTAATCTTGAAAATCGTGCCACCTCCACGGGATCCGCCGGAGGGCGTGGTCCCGTATAAGGCGCCGTCGTTACCCAGCGTTAAACGCTCACCGGGTCCGACCCCGTCCTGGCCGGAAAAGGTGTGCAAGATGGAGTATGTCCCCGTTGGAGTGATTTTGAACACTTCACCGTCGAAGTTGATTCCGCCGGACGACGTTGTTCCGTAAAAGTTACCGTCCAACCCTTGGGTCAAGCGGCCGACCGGGTTGGCGCCCGTGGTGTCCCCGTCGAAGCTGAAAAGAGTGTTGAACGTCTGCGCGGAGAGGACCGCGGACGATCCCGTACCGAGCACCAGAGCCGTGCGCACCAGCAGCCGCAACTTCATTTCGTTAAATCTCAATTGTGTGAAATCCTTATCTCTGAAGAATCGCACATTGAAGGGAACTTGAGAAGATCCGATTCGCGGGCCTGCTCGCAAGCGCGGGAGGCGACCGCTTTGGGGCCGGCATGACGCCCCCCAGTCGGAGCTTCGGCCGATACGCAATCCTCTGCGCATCCGTCCTGGGGCGACACACAAGATCGCCAGTCGGCAACCGGACTCTAAAGCAGGTCTTCCTCCTGCTCGCCTGCTGCATGCAGGAGGAAAATGAAGTTGGAACCAAACGTCTAGCCCTTTATCAATGCCATTCCCACTCTATGAAACCGGGCTTTGCGTCGACCATGGCGTTGACGATGAGTTCCACCAGGCCTCCGTAAAGGATGCGATTGGTCTCCCAGAGGCGATAGTAGGCCAGCATATCGCGGAATTGCCCTTTGCAATTGCTGCACGGCGCGCACAGGTACTTCGGCACGGAGGGATCCAGACAGTCAGCGAAGGCGTTCAGGATCTGCGCCAGTTTCCTGCGGCCTGAAACCCGGAACCGCCAGTCCGCGAAGTTGTGGCCGTGCATGATGGCGAATCCGCTCCCGCCACCGCAGCAGTAGTTGTCCACCCCGTGCGGTTCCATCTCGCGGAAGCGGGGGCAGATCTTGTGCAAGATCTCGCGTTGCGGTTCCACCACGCCCATCAGGCGAACCAGGTTGCAGGGATCATGCAGCGTGACCGGAAAATCGTTGCGGCTGGGATCGAGCCGGATACGCTCGTTGACCACGATATCGCGGAGCAGGGTCATGGCGCTCTCCCGCGGGATGTTCAGCTCGCCGAGCAGAACGCGGTCCGCAATTACGGAAAGGGCCTTGTGAGCGTGACCGCACTCGGCCAGCACGATCTTCTTGACCCCGAGCTTGCGCGCCGCCTCGGCATGCTTCAGCGCCACGCGCGCGAACTGGGCATCGTCGTACCACAGGCCGTAGTTGATGGAATCGTAAGCCGCGAGTTCGGAGGAGAGCGTCCACTTGACGCCGGCGGCGTTGAGGATCAAGGCAAAGGCGCCCGGATTCTCGGGCCATGCCAGAATCTCTCCGGCGTTGTGAATCAGGAGAACGTCAGCGCCCTCCACATCCCATGGCGTCTCCACAGGGATGCCGGTCTTCTCGCTGGTATCCTCGTCAATGAACTGAATATTGTCCTTCACGACCTCCCGGTTCATGCCGGTCGAGGAGCCGACCTTCAACTGGAGCATCGATCCGTTGTCGTGAATCTCTTTGGCCGCGATGCCCATCTCCTGGCTGAAAAGCTTGCGCAATTCATGGGCTACCAGGCCGTTATCGGCGCCTATGGGGCATGTTTGGGTACATCGCCGGCACAGGTTGCAGCGGTACGAGAGTTCGGCCAGGCGAGCTACCAGCGGCCAATTGAGCTTAATGGTTCCGTGTTGCAGAGCCGAAAGCAAGCCCCCATGTTTGACGTACTGGAAGTACAACCGGCGCACGATTTCGGAGCGGAAGGTGGGCCGGTAGATCTCTTGCCTCCCGCTGGCCTCGTAAATGTGGCAGGCTTCCGAACAGGTCTGGCACTTGGCGCAGTGTTCCATGCTCAGCAAAAGCGGCTGGAGAAACGTCCAGTTATTTTCCGGGGTGAACAACTTCTCCAGGCCGGACAGGAATTTGGCCACTAGCTGTTCTTCTTCCTCCCTGGTCTTAGGCTGCGGGAGGTTCAGCACGCAGGTGTTGTCGAGACCACACTCGTACGTTTCCCGGGCTTGCGGCGAGAGAGCCGGCCAGACCGGGCTGGGAGATGAGCCATCCAAGGGTGCGGGCAGGCGCATCAAGTCGTCATTTTCCAACAGGGCCAGAGGCGTCCGCGCGGACCGGGACATCTCGCTGAGCTTGACGGTTTGACTCATTTTGCGGCTCCTGCAGTGGGGTTCGTGGCGGCGATCTCCGCCCAGGTCTTAGTGCCGTCCGCGCCCATATGGCGTGCCGCCCAGGTGGGCCTGTAGGTCAGGTACGCGGCGAATCTGCGTTGGATCTCGGCGCTCCTGGCGGCGGGCAAATCGTCCCAGCGGATGGAGTGATAGGTGAAATACTTGGCAATGAAATGCGACATGTGCGTCAGGGGGATGTACCCGGCCAGCAGAGCCAACAGGACCAGACCTGCCGCCAGCACTGCCGGGACCTGGAGCGTGGTGTCGAACGTCAGCAGCCCCCGTGTCAAGGCCAGTACACCCGGCGTGCCGGGGACGCGCCAAAGATAGCCGACGCCCAGCAGTCCCAGCGCGGCAATGAAGAACGCCAGATTGAAGAGATCGCCGGGGACTGTGTAATTCTTCAGATTCGGGTCTGTCAACCGCCGATGCAGCAGCCCCGCCGCACCGAGGATCGTCATCGTCGCGCCACACGCCCCGGTGGCGGTGTACAGGATGTGCATCGCTCGTCCCGCGGATGCCGCCATGAGGACCGGAGCCATCATGGTTCCCAAGGCGGCGGCCAGTAGCAGGAAGACGGTTCCGGCCAGCAGGTACAATCCGAAATGAAACAGGAAAGAGCGATACCAAAGGCTGCGGTTGAACTCGCGCAAGGCTTTCAGGAAAAGCATCTCCGGGATCATGACTCGCAGCTCGCCGCGCAGATTGTATTCGTTTGGTCTGGTCCACCAATCGAGCGTTTCGAAATAAGAACCGCCATGTTCGGCCCGGTTCGCGGCTTCGTGCGGCACCGGATAAAGCTCCCAGCGAAGATGCGCAGGCAGCCTGGCGTAGTGAATGGCGCGCGCCGCGCTGGCGGCGAGGAATACGAGCACGCCGGCGTAGATGATTCCATAGAGCAGCGCGTTCATAGCTCTTCTCCGGAGGGCTGCGTCACGGGGGCCGGCGAAACCGCCAGCAGCCGGTTGACAGCGCCGAGCAAGGCCTCGCGGTCGACGGGCTTCTCGAAATACGCCGCGGGAGGGCGCACCTGCTTGCGGGTCTCGATGAATCGCTTAAAGTCGTGCGAGATCCCGGTCACGATCACCACCGGAATGGCGGCGGTGGAGGCGTCCTGCTGCAGGTCGCGAAACAGGCGTACGCCTGACTCCTCAGGCATCGTGATATCCAAAGTGATGAGATCGGGGCGTTCGGCCAAGGCCTTGCGGAAACCCTCCTGCCCGTTGGCCGCAGCCACCACGGAGAATCCGTGGTCCGCGAAGAATACACTGAGATAAGCTACCAGGTCAGGTTCGTCGTCTACAATTAAGATCTTCTTCTTCATTGGGCCCTCCACGGTGAACATCGCGACCCGGGGGATCGGATGTGACGGGCCATGCTAGTGGGCTGGCTATCTTATTGAGTGGCTGGACAACCGTGTCGGCGGTCGAATGACCCCGGCAGGCGGCGAGGTCCTCCAGTGTTTGGCTGTTTAGGATGCGGATAATGCCGTCGTTGAGTGCGTGCCAGATGCCCGCCACCTCGCAGCGGGAATAGCGATTGCAATAGTTGGGATCCACGGCGCAATCGATGACACAGATGGGGCCGTCCACCGCCTCGGCAATGTCCAACACGCGGATCTCGGCCGCCGGCCGCCCCAATTGGAATCCCCCTTTGTTACCCCACACACTGCGCAGCAATGCCGCGTGCCTGAGGGGCAGCGTCAACTGGGAGAGATAGATCCTGGAAAGCCCCTGGCGCGCCGCAACCTCTCGTAACGGAACCACTTCCCCATGAGCGCCATGGGCGGCAATATCGGCCATCAACCGAACTGCATACCGGACTCTGGTACTGAGAATCATGGCCCGTGATGATCAGGCTCAGCGAGTCTATCGTTTCGCTCATCATTGCACCACAACTAGCCATGCGTGTCAAGGAGTTAAAGATTCTGTTATCTGTTATTGCCAGGAATGCACCGGCATCACGGCGACGGTGGCTCCAGGATTCGCCGGATGGCTGCCAGGAGTTCCCCGCGGTCGATCGGCTTCTCGAAATAGGCGTCCGGTGCGCGAAGGTGTTTGCGGGTGGCGATGAATCGTTGGAACTCCGATGAGATCCCGGTAATGATGATCACCGGGATGCTCGCGGTCTCCGCATCGTTCTGCAGGTCGCGCAGCAGGCGCATGCCGGATTCGTTCGGCATCGAGATGTCCAGAGTGATCAGATCCGGGCGAGTGGTCTTGGCTTTGGCGAAGCCCTCCCGGGCGTCCAGGGCCGAGCTCACCTGATAGCCATGGTCGCCGAGGAGAGCGGCCAGATAGGTCACTACATCGGGTTCATCGTCAATGACCAGAATCTTCTTGAGACGGGGCGGGCTCAAGCGTCCTCTAGCTGTGCTTCAAGGCGTCCAGCGCTTTTTGGAGCGCCTCTTGATTGGCTCCGGTGAGCGCCCGCTCGATCTTCTCGCGCAAGTCCTGCGGCTGTTCCGGTTCCGCCAGGGCCTCTTCGATGCCCAGCATGCGGCACACGGCACTGACGTAAGTACTCGGACGCACTGGTTTTTCCAGATAGATGCCGCGGCTGGACATGGTCATTTCTTCGAAGTCCACCTTCCCCATCTCGTCGCGTGCGTGGCCGGTAACAACCAGAACGGGGATCTTCGCCAGCGCCGGGTCCTTTCGCAGCTCGCGATAGAACTTCGCGCCGGAGTGCCTGGGCATCACCAGGTCGAGGGAAATGAGATCGGGCGGATGGCGCCGCACCTTCTCCAGTGCGTCCAGGCCGTCCACGGCCGTTTCCACGATGAAACCCGCGTCTTCCAAGGCCGCTTGCAGATAGTTCCGGACGTCGGCTTCGTCGTCGGCAACCAGGATACGTTTCGCCGTCAGGGTCATTGCTTCGTCTCACTTTGTCGTTTTGCCTCTCCCACCGCCGCCAGCGTTTCCAGCCGCTTACGCGGCAGCCGGATGCGAAACAGGGAACCCTCTCCGGGCGTGGACTGCACCTCCATCCGGCCGCCGTGTTCCTGCACGATCTTGCGAGTCGTCAGCAGGCCCAATCCAGTGCCCTTGCCCCCCTTGGTGGTAAAGAAGGTCGTAAACACCTTCTCCTTTACATCCCAATCCATCCCGCAGCCATTGTCAGCGACCTCGAAAATGAGATCGCCTCCCTCTTCCCGGGTTCGCAGCAACACCCTGCCCCCCGGAGTATCCCGCATGGTGGCGGCGTCGATCCCGTTGGATACCAGGTTGGTCAGACACGTCTCCATGCCGACCGGATCCAAGGGGGCCGGTCCAGCCGGCTGGCCGTTTTCTGCAACCAGCTCGACGCCCTGTTGCCGGGCCGCGTTCCTGTACAACTCCGCGATATCCTGGATGAGCGACCCCGGATCGGTTAATGTCATTTCAGGAAGCCGTCCCTTGGCAAAGCTGAGGAAGTCCTTCACCATCGTAGTGGTCTTCTCGAAGTTCCGATGCAGGACACCCCAGCCGGTGGCGATGCGTTCGGCGTCGGCGCGACGCAAGCCGCTATCGACCATGTACAAGCCGCCTTCCAGGCCCATCAGCAGGTTCTTGATGGTGTGTGCCAGGCCCGCCACAGTCTGACCGACGGCCGCCAGCCGCTCCGCTTCGAGTTTTTCCTGCTCGAGCTGCTTGATTTCCCGCAGATCCTGCAGGAACGCGGCGCGGCCCAAACACTTGCCGTGCCATTCCAAGTTGATAGCGGTCAGCCGGACCGGCACGGACGAGCCGTCGGCCGTCCTTACCTCGCTCTCCGCCAAGTCCAACACCCCTTGAAATGGCTCGAAGAAGGTGGACGGAAGGATATTCCGTAGAGTCTTCCCGGCCGGCAACTGCCGGCTATGCCACCCCAGCAACGTCAGCGCCGCCGGATTCATAATCCTCACCCGCTCGTCGCAGTCCACGGCGACCACGGGCGTCGTGGTATTCCGGATGAGGCTTTCGTAATAATGGTGCGCCTGGTTCAGCTTGGCTTGCAGCTTACGGACTTCCGTGATATCCACGGCAGTCTCGATAATGTGCGTCACTTCGCCGTCCCGCAGCAGCGGCGAGGAGGTGACGATGTAATGCGCTGGTGATCCGTCGCGGCGAATGCCCGCCTGTTCGGAAACGTGCTCGCGCGAGTCCCGAAAGGTAAGGGCGGCGGGACAGTGCGCGCAGGGGCTGCTGCGATGCTTATAAAGCTGATAGCAGTATTCCCCGTCGACGCCGAACGCTTCTCTGAATTTCTCGTTGGCGCGCACCACGCGGTAGTCCCTGTCGATGATTGAAGCGAAGCACGGAACCCGTTCGAAGAGCAGATCGTATTCCCGCCGCCAACGGCCGCTCTCCCGGTTGGCAGTCGTTTCGACGACATATTTTATATTGCCGCCGCTATCCCGCAGCGGCGCCAGGTCGGCGCGCAGAAAACAGGCGCGCCCCTCGCGATTCACGCTGGTTTCGTTCGACGATCGTGCCAGGCCATCCTCGAATACAGCTTCGGCCTTGCAATTGGCGCACTTCTGCGCACTGCCGTTGCACACTTCAAAACACCGTTTGCCGGACCACTCACCGAAGAACTCGCGAAAGTTTTTGTTGGCGGCAACGACTCGAAAGTCCCGGTCGATCACTGCAACATTCAAGGGCAGCAAATCGAACAATTGCGGCCCCAGCAAGGCACGCACTTCATCGTCCATGATGGTTCGTTGTGCAGTATCCACTAACAATCTACACCCTTGCAATGGGGAACGGAAGCGGAGCAGCGGAGGGATGGCCCGGAATCCGCATTTCCGATTTCTGGCGACTGTTCTCGGCGGCAGCCCAATAGACCGTGTGCACCGCTCGAAGCGCAGCAGAAATCGGGAATGCGGATTCCGGGCCATCCCTCCGCTGCTCCTCGTTCCAACTTCATTTTCCTCCTGCATGCAGCAGGCGAGCAGGAGGAAAACCTGCTTGAGAGTCCGGTTGCCGACTGGCGATCTTGTGTGTCGCCCCGGGACCGATGCGGAGAGGATTGCGTATCGGCCGAAGCTCCGACTGGGGGCGTCATGCCGGCCCCAAAGCGGTCGCCTCCCGCGCTTGCGAGCAAGCCCACATTTCCTCCTGCTCGCCTGCTGCATGCAGGAGGAATGGACAAATCGGATGCGCTTGGATGACCGTGCGCTGAGTCTCTGGGATCAGCGTCCGCATGAATGCGGGCCCAGCTTTATCCGAGTGGCGTGACCAGGACCTATCCGTTTTCCTTGCTCGGCTGCAGCTTCTCCGGCTCGGCACGACGGGAATTCATGATCCCATGCCTCGTGGGTCATCTTGTGTTGCTCCAGCGCCGGTTGGCCCCCGCGTGTCCACCCGGGTAAGTCGCCCTCGCGGCTGACGTCTCGATTCAAGGAACTGGAGTGATCCTCGGAATAGGCGGGAGCGGCGCTCGGTTGGGGTCCACGAGAGTGGGGGGCTTACGGCGCATCCCAATCGAGGGCGTAGATTTCGTCAGTTCCAGCGTCGCGGGCCGTGATTAGGGAGTTGTCCGGCTCCGCCGCGAACCAACCCCAGCCCGCTATCCGGATATTCCCCCAACCCATGACCCGTTCCACTTTGCGGTCGCGCATCGAAATCCGCAGAATCTCGCTCATGGAGTCGGTTGCAAAGAATAGGAAATCGCTATCCCGCGACCAGGTCGGACATCCGCTCGACAGACCGTAGAGCACGGTCTGCTTCCGCGTACGGAAATCGTACAGCATGAGATGATTGACTCCAGATCCCGAGAGACCAGCGATGAGGCGGCCGTCGGGCGACCAGCGGGGAGACCACATCCCTTCCGATCCCGGCAGCGCCGAGATATGGTTCGTTTTCAGGTCGACGACATGGATGGATTCCTCGCCGGCCGCCGCATTACTGCCGGCGCCGAAGGCCAGCGACTCTCCGTCCGGCGACCAGGATGCGTCGCCGTCACCATATTCTCCTCCCTCCCCGTTGGTCACTTGGCGGACCGGGCCGCCGTCAAAGGAGACGACGTAGATCCGCGGGGGCTTGCCCGGAGTTCCTCCCTGGAATGCGATCTGTTTCCCGTCGGGAGACCAGTGCGGCATAGTGGGTGCCAGGGCACCTGAGCTGAGTTGGAGGCGCTGGCTGCCATCCGCGGCGGCGCGCACCAGCGATCCCTCCGGGATCGAGACGTAGACCACCCATTTTCGATCCCTCGAAAACTCGAGCGTGTCGCCGGATATGCCGGCGAGCTCGGGAACCATCTGGCGCGATTTCAGGTCATAACGGATGAACTCGTTGCGGGCCAGATAGCCCGCGATGAACAGGCGCTTGCCATCCCGGCTGGGAAGCGGCCAATATGCGGCCATCGGGCCGGTGGTCAATTGAAACGGCTGATGGACGGCGCGCCGCAGAAATCCCGCTTTCTCGCGCAGGGCCCAGATATTGGACCGGGACTGAAAGACGAAGTAGTTCCCATCCGCGGTCCAGGTGCCGCAACAGGTGTACCACGACGAATTCCAGTCCGGTAACAGGGGCCTCACTTGGCCGTCATCGACGGAGACTTCCCACAAAGATGCTGACGCATCCCCAGTGCCGGAAACAGAGAGACGCAGGCGGTGGCCATCGGGCGACCAGCGTACGAAAAAAGGGTAACCCACAAATGTGGCTAATTTGCGGATCTCGGCGCCGTCGCTGCGGGCCAGGTGCAACTCCCTGTCCCGGGCGTAAACCAGTTGTTGACCGTCCGGAGACCAGGCGGCCGCACTTTGCTGTTCGACCCACCCGAAGCGCCGCGGGGTGGGAAAGCCGGTGCCGTTCAGCAGCCAATCCCTTTTGGTGGCGATCAGGTTGCCCAGCCGGCGCGGGGAGCCGCCCAGCAGCGGCGCCACCCAAAACCCGAGTCTTTCAAGCGTGAAACTAGTGCGCGAGGCGTTCGGCACGTTATCGAGATGCCGATACATCAGGTACTCCGTCCGGTCCGGAGAGATGTCCGCCAGGTAGGCGTCCTGCATGGGCAACGAGAGAGGTACGGGTTGTCCACCTTTTACCGATACCTGGCGTGGCTCGCCGGTGAGGTTGAATAGCAACCGCGTGCCGTCGGTTAGCATGGGCGCGCCGTTTCCCCGGCCGTCGTTAGTGATCTGGACCGTGCCGGTGATGCGCGGCGGGGGCAGCGGACGGCTCAGCCAGAACCAGGCTGCACCCAACGCTGCCACGCACGCGCCTGCCAGTACCCACTTCCGGGTGGGCGCGCGCCTGGGCGGCGCCACGCGCGGCAAAGCGGGCGACGAGGGCTGAAGCGCGAATCCCAGGTCGGCGGCGGACTGAAATCTGCGGGCCGGTTCCTTCTCCAGGCAACGGCGCACGATGCGGCCGAGCGATGGCGGCACCGACGCCGGCAGCTCCGGCGGATCATTCTTGAGGATGGCGTTCATCGCCTCGACTGACGAGTCGCCGGCAAAGGGAGGCTTGCCGCTCAGCATCTCATATAAAACCACACCGAAGCTGAACAGGTCCGCGCGGTGGTCGACCGTCTCACCGCGGACCTGCTCCGGCGCCATATAGTCGGCGGTTCCCATCACGGTACCTTCATCCGTCAAAAATGCAGCAGTCGAATCCGGCGACGAATGCCGCTTCTTGGCCAGCCCGAAATCCAGGATCTTCACTTGGCCGGCACGCGCCACCATGATGTTGTCCGGCTTCAAATCCCGGTGCACCAGACCGGCTGCATGCGCCGCCGCCAGCCCGGCAGCCACCTGCACGGCGATCTCGATCGCCTTCGGTGCGGGAAGCGGGCCAGCCTCGATCCTGTGCCGCAAGGTATCGCCGCGGACCAGTTCGGAAGCGATCCAGTAAATGCCGTTATCGCAACCGATGTCGTAGACGGCCACGATGTTGGGATGATTGAGAGCGCCGGCCGCCCGAGCTTCGCGCTCGAAACGCGCGATGCGATCGGGGTCGCGCGCCAGGTCCGCGGGGAGCACCTTGATGGCCACCTCGCGCTTTAAGCGTCTGTCGCGGGCGCGCCACACCTCGCCCATGCCGCCCCGTCCCAGCAACTCCACAATCTCGAAGTTGCCCAGCTTCGCACCTGCCCTCAGCGCCGGCACCGCCGACACCGGAGCACCTTCCAGGAAGGAATTGGTCTGCTGATCCAGCAGCCGCTGCACCTCACCCCGAAGCTGCAGATCGTCGGGACAGGCCCGCGCCAGGAATGCGGCGCGTTGCTCCGGCGGCCGTTCCAGGGCGGCCTGACAGAGTTCCTCGATCCTCCTCCAACGCTCAGCCTCCATCGGCGCCCTTAGGACTGATCTCGGACTTCAGCCACATCTTGGCCATCCGCCAGTCGGTCTTCACGGTAGTCGGATGCACCCCGAGCGCTTCCGCCGTCTCTTCCACGCTCATCCCTCCGAAGTAACGCATTTCCACCACCTGCGCCTTGCGCGGATCGAAAACCGCCAGTTCCTTGAGTGCGTCGTCCAGCGCCACCAGGGCCGTCGATTTCGCGGGCGAGAAGACCAAGCCCTCGTCCAGCGGGAGCACGTGCGCTCCTCCGCCTCGTTTCCCCCGGCAGAGCCCGCGGGCATGGTCCACCAGGATATGCCGCATCAGTTGCGCCGCCACCGCCAGGAAATGGGCCCGGTTCTGCCAGTTCACTTGCCCCTGGTCCACCAGCTTCAGGTACGCCTCGTTCACCAACGCGGTGGTCTGTAGAGTGTGGCCCTCGCGTTCCATCCGCATGTAGTGGCGGGCGATGCGCCGCAGTTCGCCTTCCACCTGCGGCAGCAGACGGTTCAAGCACGCCTGGTCTCCCGCCCTCCAGCGCAGTAGTAGTTCGGTAACCGCCTCGGACTCTGTCTGTCCCAAAATTCTTTCTCCGCCGACTGTCCCTGTCCAGGAATTATATCGCCTCTGGAGGGTGCCACAGCGGGATTTCAAGAGTATCGCAGGGCCCGCTGAGAGGAGGGGATATGACATACGACTTACTGATCTCGGCACTGTTCTCCACGGTCGCGGCCTTCGCCGGTGAAAGCATGAGCGTGGCCGTCTGCAATGTGGGCGAATTGCCGGCCCGGGCGGTCGAGCGCGCCGAGGTCGAGGCCGCCTACGTGTTCCAGTCCATGAACGTCGGGATCCGCTGGACCGGTTGTGGTGCGGAAGTGGACGCCGCAGATGCGCGGATGCGTCCGGACTTCATCGTGCGGATGCGCATGGGCGGCCATCTTCCCAAGGCGGGCGACACTTCTCTCGAAGCCATGGGCCGGGCCTTCATGAACGAAGACGGCACGGGCAATATGGCGGACGTGTACTACGGCGCAATCCAGGAGTTGGCGAATCTCTTTCCTATTGCGGGTAGCGAACAGCTCATGGGTTACACCATGGCGCACGAGTTGGGGCATTTATTGATCGGCGCCGGGCACCGGCCCAACGGCTTGATGCGGTCGGCGCTGAGCAAGAAGGAATTGGAAGCGCTCAGCCACCGGCATTTGAAGTTCAACGAGGCGGAGCAGGCTGCCATCCTGCACAAGTTGTCGTCGCGGCGTGCCGCGCGGCTAAGAATCTCAGTGATGGTGTTTGATCAAGCGAAGCTTTCGGACCACACTTTAGGGGAAGCACAGGAACGAGCCGACGCAATTCTCAACAAGGCGGGCGTCGAGGTGAAATGGACCGATTGCCACCAGCCGGCCAACGCCTCGGTCTGTGCGACGGTAGCCGGGGCGGATCGTCTATTCCTGACGATCGTCACGGAGGATAACCGCCAGGTCTTTGGTGAGGATGTCCTCGGAAGATCCGTGCCCGGAGACGGCCGTAGCCACGGTGTCTACGCTCGCGTCTTTTATAGGCACGTCCAGGCGAAGGCGGACCAGGAAAGAGTAAACCCCGCTCAGATTCTGGGACTCGCGATGGCCCACGAATTTGGCCATCTTTTGCTGGGGCCCAAAGCCCATTCGACCGAAGGCATCATGCGCGCGAATTGGAGCCGCCGGGACATGGAGCTTGGGGCCAAAGGGCAACTTCGCTTCACCGATCAGCAAGTCCGCCTCATTCGGGCCGACGTGCAGTCCCGGATTGAGGAAAGAAAGCGCTCCCAAAACTAAACATGGGCGACCACCAGTTCCGCGTTTCGCCCACGCGCACACGCGAGGCTCACCTCGGCAGCGTGAAGTCGGGGGGCGCCGGCCGCTTCGGGGCGTGTCTGCGGCTGGCCGCATTCCGCGGGAGTGACGGGCGCCCGCCGGCGCAGCTTCAGAATCACGCCTCGGTTCCAACTTCATTTTCCTCGTGCATGCAGCAAGGCGAGCAGGAGGAAAACCTGCTTGAGAGTCCGGTAGCCGACTGGCGATTTTGTGTGTCGCCCCAGGACCGATGCGCAGAGGATTGCGTATCGGCCGAAGCTCCGACTGGGGGCGTCATGCCGGCCCCAAAGCGGTCGCCTCCCGCGCTTGCGAGCAAGCCCGCATTTCCTCCTGCTCGCCTGCTGCATGCAGGAGGAATGGACGAATCGGATCTACGCCTCTAGTGTTTGGTTTTTCAAAACCAACGTGGGACTGTGTTCTTGTACTGGAGATAGGCCTGACCGAATGCCGCTTCCAAACCTCGTTCCTCCCGCGGCAGAATGACGAACTTCATGCTTGACAGCAATACCACGCCTCCGATGAAGACCCCGGGGCTTCCGAAAAACAGCGCCCAGCCAAGCCATAGTCCCAGTTCAGCGACATACATCGGATTCCGCGTAAGTCGAGAGCTTGATGGCACAAGGCGAAGAGATCATGCGGCTGCGGCGAGAACTCGGTTACACGGACGGTTTCCTCTTGTTCGAGCGGTACTTGCATTCTGCGTCGATCCTGGTGAACCGGCTAGACCGGCGTTACCATGAGCATGTATGAAGCCCATTGCCCAAGTCGTCGTCGCCACGCTGATCGCCGTCTTGCTTTCCGGTACGGCCTTCGCACAGGCGACATCCGATGAGCCGGTCAAGACTGTTCGCATTTCGGGCCGGGTGACGGATGCCGTGGGAGCACCTGTCGCAGACGCAGCCGTGGTCCTGAAGCTGGCCGGATCACACGACACGAGCGACCGCACCAAGACCAGCGAGGCGGGCGAGTACACGTTTCTGGTCGTGCCGCATCGCTCATATGAACTCCATTTTGAAGCGCCGGGATTTAAGCGAGAAACGAAAGCTGTAAGTGCCGACAAGGACACCGATGTTGGCCCCGTGGCGCTGTCCGTGAGCGTTGGTGCTGGTTCGGGTCCTGTAGTTACGGATTCACCAGTCGAGCTTCCTGCTAAAGGCCAAGACCAGGAGCCAAAGCCAACTGTCAAATTATGGGCGGCGATTTCCGTTCCGCAACCGATCTTTTATGAGGATCGGATAGAAGACTTACATGTGAGCTTTGCCCTGGTCAATGATGGCGGCTCGATTGTCGATGCGAAGATTGGGTCGTCTCACCTGTTGATAAACGGTATCGAGCCACAGGACTGGTCGTTTGTCATCGGCAACGGGCCACGCAACGAATGGTTCAATGCACTGCCGCCAGCGCAAGCCTTGCAATTTGGGTATCAACTTGGACCACGGTATTTCCTGAAGCCCGGTGTTTACACGGTGCGATGGGAAGGAGACAATTTCAAATCGGCGGAGTTGACGTTCAGAGTGCTTCCAGGGAATCGCTGAGCGCCGGATCGAATGGATTTTCGGAAACCAGGACGGCTTCGTGTTTGTCGGCGTTGAAATACAGTTCACGGAGAAACGGATTGGGTGCCACCATTCGATCCCTTAGCTCATTCCTCCACCCGCCTCTTCCTCATCAAGCAAACCCATGCTCTCGGCGGAATTGGCAGTGTAGTTTCAAAATGGCTGGAAACCAAGGACAGAACCTCGAAGTACGGCTCGACGGCGTTCGCAATTTGTCTGGCAGTTCGCTGTGGTGGGCCTTGGGCTGTCTCGCTTTTCATCAGCGCTCACAACCAGACTCAGCCACAACCCGTCGTCTCCTAAATGCCGGTCGACGTGTTCGGCAAACTTGGTTCGGTCCTCGTCGGAATCAAAGACATGAAAGCAGCCTCGATCAAAAGCAAAACCGAATGGCGCTTCCTCGGCGTGGCTTTTGAGGATGCCCATGACCACGAAGCTACAGGGAGCATTGGCTGTTGCTGCTTTTTCCTTGGCCTTCTCGATGGCGATGTCGGGAGCATCAATTCCGAAGACCTGGAAGCCTCATTGCGCCAGCCAAATTGCGTTCGTGCCGGTTCCGCATCCGATTTCCAACGCCTTGCAGGATTTGATTGGCGTCGAGGTCACGGTGTTGATGATGTTGAAGTCGGGTTTGCCAACGTCCAAAGGTGGGGCTCCTTCTGTGTATGCGTGACGGAAATGATCTGCGGCTGACAAATGCAATCTTCTCCGAACGTCCTGCCCCGACAGGTACTAGGCGGGTGCGAAGCAGATCCGTGACATGCCTCGCATCGGTTGTTAACGCCAATAATACCAAGAGGTTGCCTGGAAGGGTGAGGCGGTACTGGTAGGCATTCGGACGTTTCACATCGAGTCCGTTGGCGTTATACTGCAAAACCATGAAGCCTGAGTGCAGATGCGTGAGTCTGAAATGGGGCGCTTCGCTCGTTTTGGTGTGCCTTGCAACGGCCATCGACTTGAATGCACAAACATTCACGACACTGGTGAATTTCGACGGAACGAACGGTGGGAACCCTCTTGGAAAGCTCGTCCAGGGTTTAGATGGGAATTTATACGGCACCACGAGTTCTGATGGGGCGCACTTCTTTGGAACGGTTTTCAAGATCACTCCCGCGGGAACACTGACCACCTTGCATAGCTTCGATGTCGCCGATGGCGAAACTCCGCAAGCGGGGCTGATACTAGCCACGGATGGAAACTTCTATGGGACCACATCGTATGGTGGAGCGTACGTCGGGAGTGGGGGCACAGTGTTCAAGCTGACGGCAGCAGGCAAGGTGACGACTCTCTACAGCTTTTGCGCTCAAACGGGGTGTCCTGACGGTGCCCAATCCGTCGCTGAACTGGTGCAGGCTGCTAATCGAAACCTCTTCGGCACCACCTTCAACGGCGGTGCTTACCAGGACGGCACCGTCTTCCAAATTACTCTTTCCGGTACGGTGACAACGTATGGTTTCGACGGCGGTGACGGATGGTCTCCTGAAGGTGCGTTGGTTCAAGGGAGCAATGGGGACTTCTACGGAACCACAATTGGGGGCGGCGGAAACCTCACCTGCCCGACGAGTCCAGGCTGCGGCGTCGTCTTCAAGATGACGCCAAGTGGGATGTTGACTGCACTGTACAACTTCTGCGCACAGGCTAACTGCACCGATGGCAGTTTTCCCTCGGCAGGACTTGTTCAAGCCACGAACGGCAGTTTCTATGGGACAACTTCGCACGGTGGAACCAGCAATTGTCACGGCGGCTGCGGGACGATTTTCGAAATTACTCCATCGGGCACGCTGAAGACTCTGTACGCCTTCAATCGGGCAGATGGTGCCAGCCCCTCCAGCGGCGTGGTGCAGGCCACAGACGGAAACTTCTACGGGACCACACTGTCTGGTGGGACCTCTACTAATTGCGATGGGGGATGCGGGACGATCTTCAAACTAACGTCAAGTGGCGTGCTCACAGTCTTACACAACTTCGACGGAACCGAGGGCTTCCAGCCAAAGAAAGGGCTGATCCAAGCTACGGATGGAACTTTCTACGGCACAACTTATGGCGGCGGCACCAGGGGCGATGGGACAGTATTCAGACTCTCCGTTGGTCTCTCCCCGTTTATCAAAACCATTCCTACATCCTGCAAAGTTGGCTCGAAGGTCATCATCCTCGGCAACAACTTGACCGGCGCAACCAGCGTCACTTTCAATGCCACACCTGTGGCCTCTTTCACTGTCAACAAGACCGGCTCTGCAATATCGACCACCGTTCCAACCGGAGCAACCACGGGCACGGTCCAGGTCGTGACGCCAAGTGGCACGCTGTCAAGCAACGTGGTCTTCCGAGTACGCTAAGTCTTCAACTGGCTGGATCATTGCCTGTAAAAGCCGTCAGTGTGGGTGTGGATTGCTCGTTTATTCGATGTTGTTTGCGTGACCAGCAAGACAACCAAGCGGTATGTCAATACGTTATTGGATGATGAACCCATTGGGAAGGTCCGCCTCTTCGAGGCCCGTGATCACTATGATCGAATACGGACCACCGTTGGTTGCACTCGTCGACGACACGGCGCTCGAGCTGATCGCCAATTGCAGCGTCAGGCTCGTGGGGCTGACAACCGTTACATTTGACGCACTGATTCCCGTCGGGACTGTGACCTGAGTCATATCCTGCAAGAAGTGCGTACCGGATGCGGTAAGTGTCACCGTCACCGTCTCCCCGGCGGAGGCCGAACCAGGGGATGCTTGCGTGATCACCGGGACAGTGGCCGGGAACAACTGATTACGGAGTCCGGTAACCACGAAGACAGCCATCTGGCCCCGCGTCAAGGCCGTATCGGGACAATAGAGTCCACCGCCGCAACCCGCGGTAATTCCATCCTGCGCCATCTTCTGCACAAACGGGAAAAACGTGCTGCCAAATGGCACGTCGGTGAAATACGGTACATCGGGATAGGTGAACTTAATGGTTCCATAGCGGCCCACGATAATGAACACGGCCATCTCCCCGCGCGTGACCGGGTCATTCGGGCAGTAGGTTGTAGCTGTGCAGCCGGCAGTAATGCCGAGATCCTTCATCTTTTGAACGAACTTGAAAAATGGGCTGGACGGCGGCACATCCGTGAAGTAGGGAGTCGTGGAGTAAGTGAATTGATTCGATCCTTCGATGCCAGCGATAACGAAAACGGCCATTTCGGCGCGGGTGGTGGTGGAGTCGGGGCAGTATTCCAAGGGACTCGCTGAACACCCGGACGTGATTCCGTCCTGATACATCAAGTTTGCGAAGTCGAAGTAATAGTCGAGTGGGACGACATCGGTGAATATCTCTTCGTTGGCGCGCTGAAGCACTGAAACCGTTTGGTCCGCGACCGTGACGGTTCCCGTGCGATCGGCCCCAGTAGTATTCGCTGTTACGCTAAGGGTCACGGTTCCATTGCCAGTGCCGCTGGCTCCGGAGGTGACCGTGATGAACCCACTCGCGGTCGACGCTGTCCACGGGAAGTCAGGATTATTCGTTTTGACGCTGATGGAGGCCGTTTGGCTGGTCGCGTCGATGAACAACGAGGAAGGGCTGACAACCAGCGGAATGCCCAAGAAGACATTGATGGTGTTTGATTCCGCCAAGACTACATCGAGCACACCGTCCCCGTTCATATCGCCCACGGCGATAGCGGAGGGCGGCAGCACATCCGAGTAGGTCTTCGGTACGCCGAAAGTACCATCACCTTGGCCGGCACAGACGGCGAGTGCAGGTGCCACCGAAGTGAACATGACGATGAGATCAGGGTGGCCGTCACCGTCCATGTCTGCGACCAACACCTGTGCGGGAGTCGCACTCAGAGTCACCGTCGAGGGTGGAGCAAAGGTACCATCGCCTTTGCCCAACAGGATGGCGGCTGTGTTGGTTCCCTGCTCGGCGATGGCCACATCGAGATGCCCATCTGCATTGAAATCCCCCAACGCCACGGACACAGGCGACCCCGCAATGGTGATCGCAGGCAGGGCAGAAGCCAGGCTGCCGTCCGACTTGCCAAGCAGGACGCTGACTTGCGTGGAGGCGGCCCCACTCGTCCCTCCGCTGATTGAATTCACGACCAGGACGTCTGGCTTGCCATCTCCGTTGAAATCGCCCGTGGCTACCAGTACGGGGTTGGAACCAGCCGGGTAGTTGCTGGAAGTCAATTGAAACGTTCCGTTCCCGACACCGAGAATGACGTCGACGGTTCCGATGGGATCGGCAATGACAATGTCCACGTTACCGTCGCCGTTAAAATCGGCAGCCGCAATCGATGGGCCGCTTCCGTATACGGGCGCGTCTCTGAAGCCGCCCTTGCCGTCGCCGGCGGCAAGAGTCAGAGCGCCGTTCACGTACACTATATCGGTATTGCCATCATCGTTAAAATCGGCCGTTACGGCCGGTGCACCCCCCATCGCCGTTCCCGCCGGAAGTTCAATAAATGTGCCGTTGCCGTTGCCTAACAACACTCGCAGGCCATTCCCGTCGCGCCAGAACGCCAGATCCTCAATGCCATCATTATTGAAATCCCCCGGAATCAGATTTACGGGAGCATCGGCGAATGTCTGCCGGATGGGCGCAGATAGGCCGGATGAGCCAAACGCCGAGACGGTTATCATGACTGGTTTCGATGAACTTGCCCCATACCCGGAACCTCCCGAGAATAACGCCGACAGAGAGTGCGCTCCCGGCAGGAGCAGAGCAGTAGAGAACACCGCCTTGGAATTGTTTACAGGACCGCCACCGATGGGAGTGACTCCATCATAGAACGTTACGGTTCCTCCCAAAACGGCCGGTGAGACAGTGGCCGTCATTTTCAACGGAACCCTTGCATTTGCGGAAGAAGAGGAGACTCTCAGAGTTGTGGTGGTCGGCGTGCCGTTGACAACGAGAGCAACCGAACTGGTGGGCGGGAGGGTTACCGCGAGATCCATGCGCCCGTCGTTATCAAACGGAGCAGCCACCACGGACGCGGCGCCGGCGTATTGGGTGTTGTTCGTGGCTGTGTCGAAGGTCCCGTCTCCGTTCCCAGCAAATATCAGCAGGCCGGACGCTGTGGTGACCACCAGATCGAGTCTGTTGTCTGCATTCATGTCAGCCAGCACTGCAGCGGACGCAGTAGACCCGAGTGCATAGGTCGCGGACGTGCGGAAGGTACCGTCGCCGTTGCTCAGCAAGATCGTGGCTTCATTCGACCCGCTGTCAATCACGACCAAATCTGTTTTGGAGTCCCCATTCAGATCCGCCGCCAGCAAAACGGTGGGACCTGAACCGGCCGATGTGATCACCGGCGGTTTGAATGTACCACCGCCATTACCGAGGAAGACCATCACGTCGTTATCAGTTTCATTGGCAACCGCGAAGTCAGCTTTGCCATCGTGGTTGAAGTCTCCTGCCACAATCGCGTCGGGATGAGTCCCTGCAGCCAAGGTGATGGGGTGAGCAGACTTGGTAAGAATTAGGCTGACATTATTGGAGCCGGCATTAGCGGTCACGAGGTCAGCCTTGCCGTCACCATCGAAATCGGCGGAAGCGATGGCCACGGGCTGCTGTGCGACAGGTGTGGTGCCTGCCACGTAGGCTTCGCCAAGAAGACATTCGAAATTGACGACGGAATTACCGGCAGGGTTGGTTACGGCAAAGTCCTGGGAGACGGAGCTGGTGTAGCTGTTTCCGGTTGCCACCATCGCCCCCGGTACAAAACCCAGGTGCGTGTACACCGGAGATCCAAACTTGCCGTTGCCAAGATTCAGAAGAAAACTCAGCTCGCTGTTTCCCGGGTCCAGAACCACAAGATCAGGGAAGCCATCGAGGTTCACGTCCAGCGCAATGGCCTGCGTGATACTCGGGCTCAATCGATAGCTTGGACCAGGGATTAGTGTACCGCCGGACTTGGCGATGATATTTTCGACCAAGGTCGCCGAGGCTGGAAGATAACCGAAATAAGGAGGCATCAGAGCTGTCAACTGATGCAGGCCGGCGGATAGCGGCGTCGTAAATGTGACAGTCTGAGAATAAGATGTCTGCCAGTCGAGGAGAGTAGTACCGTCAAAGAAGGCGACGGCGGGGTTGCCTACGCTGATCGGGACGATAGCCGTCAGAGTGATTAATTGGCCGGGAACTGCCGGATTCGGAGAAGCCGAGAACTGAAGAGTGCCGCTTGGTTGCTCGACAAGAAAGAACAGCTCGGGCAAGTTGGTGGGCGCGTACTTACTGTCGCCGCTATAGGTAGCGCGGATATTGTACAGGCCAGTGGCAAGCGGGCCGAGATTCAGGCTGGCGCTGCCGTTCGCCAGCGGTGCAGTGCCGAGGAATGTTCCTGTATCTTCAAAATTTGTGAAGCTCAAGGTGCCGGTAGCATCCGGATAGTTGCACGTGACGTTGAGGGTAACAGGCTCATACTGCATCGGCTGAGTAGGGTTTACGGCCAGCGCAAATGTAGGGGAGAGCGCACCCAGCCAGGGCTGGATGGCATCTGGCAACCCGGTGGCGACGAGATCGACGATCCCGTCGTGGTTCAGGTCACCAATAACCGGCCCGTTGCTGGCGAAAATCTGAAACCACCACGGCGCCCGGAAGGTGCCGTCCCCGTTACCCAGAAGCACGAACAGATCGCTGCTGTTATCTGCCAGGATGATATCCGTGTTGCCGTCGCCGTCAAAATCGCAGGGTTCAATGGGGAAGACTCCCACCAACATTTGTGAGCTCTCGTCGACGGACATGGTTTGGGCCGGAGCAAAGGTCCCGTCGCCATTTCCCAGCAAGAGATCAAAAGTGGTGCTGCCGCCGCCTATCAGGAGATCCGGCTTGCCATCGTTGTTGAGGTCGCCGGTGGCAAGTGAGAATGCGCTATACGATGTATATGCCGCTGGAGCGCTGAATGTTCCTTCACTGGTACCGAGGAATATCGTCACACAGTTCAGATCCGGATTCGCCACCGCCAAGTCGGGATAGCCGTCACCGTTGAAATCTGCCACCAGCAAGCCCGAGGGTGGGCTCGCCAACGTGAGCATTAGGGGTGAGCTGGTTTGAAACGTGCCGTCGCCATTGCCGAGCAAAACCTCGACAGTCGGGGATGTGCGTCGCAGAAGGAGAACATCCGGCTTGCCATCGCCGTTGATATCTGCCACGCTCACGAAACTCAGGTCGGTAGTATCGAGTATCGTGACACCGTTGGTGAACGTGCCGTCCCCTTTTCCGATGAGGGACATGAGGCCGGTGGTCCCGGTGACCAGCAGATCGGCGTTTCCATCCATGTTGATGTCGGCGACCGCAGCCGAAATACTGTGAAGACCGGGCAAATACGACTGTGCGGCTTGGAAAGTGCCATCCTTGTTGCCCAGGTAAACAAAAACACTTCCTGGGGCAAGTCCAGCGCTGCCTATGGCGACCACGTCGGCATTTTCGTCATGGTTCAGGTCTGCCAGCGCGACGATCGCAAAGGAGGCTTCCAGGTAAGCCGTCCCGGTACCAGCCACCAATGTACCGCCCGGCTTGGTGACAATATGTTCCGTCAAAGCCGGCGAGATGCTGCGGGAGTCGTTACTATCACCACCATATCGTGCCGTGAGCAGACGTTTCCCATAACCTATGCCGATCGTGGCGAGGCTGGCGGAGCCGCTCTTGAGGGGCGCCACCCCCAGAATCGCCGTACCATCGTAGAAAGTGACTTTTCCGGTTGCGCTAAGTGGTGTGACGGTCGCCGTCAACGTGACGGCCTGCCCCAAGGTGGCTGACGCCGGTATGGCCGATAGAACTATTACAGTTGGGTTTTGGCTTTGTGCACTCGTAGCAGCGACGAGCGAAAGCATGACGAGTAGAGTCGTGCGCTGCATTTCCGCTCACTTATGAATAGGGCCTGATAGTCTTTAATAGCCACTCGTGAATCATAATAGCACGAACAATGTGCATTTTCCTCCTGCATGCAGCAGGGGAGCAGGAGGAAATTGGCAACCAGCGGACCTGCGTTCCTCCCCCGACGGTCAGCACGGAGGATGGGATGTCCTGGTCGTCGGTGAGGCAATGCGCAAGACATAGCGCATCGCCTCCAAGGGTCTCCGGGTGCCCAACCTGGCTCAATACGTCGGCACTTGAGTGAATCGTATGAACAATGTGCATTTTCCTCCTGCGCCCCTGCTGCACGCACGAGGCGAAGAGCGCGCGCCCCCGGAACGGCTAGCTGTCGAGGCTGGATATAAGGAACGTGTACTGCAAAATGCAATGCGGCTCATCGGCCTGGCAACTACAAAGGCCGTTTCCGCAACCGGAGTGCCCGTTGGGAAAGGACAGCAGATCCAAGGCTCAAGTCGTCGGCGTGTTGCGCAAAGGCTGTCACCACTACCTCCGCTTTCGCTTCCGGCTTAAGGCCCGCCAAGCGGATGAGCCCGATTCCTGAGTGAAAGAGACGCTGACGAAAGACGGGTTCGCCGAAATCCTTGTCTGCTGTCAACGGAACCGAGTTTGATTCACGGCATCTGAGTAGCACGGCCTCATCCTCAATTCCGGGATCGAACTCAGCGATGCACACGACATCGTGCCCGTCGGAGCGCAATCGGTCAACAATCTGTTTGTCGATACTTTCGTCTGCGACGATCTTCAACTGCCGACCTTCTCGGCCGGATGGACGACATCAGCCCGCAGTGCCTCGGCTGCGAATGCAATCGCGGCTCGAATACCCTCCTCAGTTCGTTCAAGACGCTCAGGAATAGACGATGCAAAAATCCATGGAGTTCAGAATACCCTTCTTAAGCCGAATCGCGCTTGGAATGGTTCCACAGGGTGGAAAACATCCGTGAACTTCGCTGCGCCCGTCGGCGTTATCCGGGACGTATAGGCATAGTCAATGTCATGGTCCCTGCGGTTCAGCAAATTCAACCCCTCGACGAAGAAGCTCCATTTGTTGGTAATGCGATAGCGGACCTCCGCATTGAGCAGGACTGTCGAAGCCGAGTTATAAATTCCATCAGAGGTAAGGTCCCGCGGGCCAAAGGCCCGCAGGCGCAAACTCGCCGAGAAGCGCTTGTAATCATGCATCGTGGCGCCCGCGGAGGCGACCAACCCGACCGCTTCTGGTACACGCTTGCCGCCTGGGCTGTTCGGCGCGGCATCATCAGGATCGATCTGGGTGAAAAGGGCTCTGGAATCCGCGAAGTCAAAATCAAAAGCCCAATGCTCCAGGGGCGTGTAGTAGTTTGCCCATTCGATGCCATGGCGGTTACTTGGCGATAATGAAGCGACGGTGCCGCCGGTGTCCCCGTCCTGCAACAGTTCGGATTGACTGTGAAGGTACCAGAGTGAAAAGGTGCTTTGCAGATGCGGAGCGGCCGTCGTGCGCACGCCGACTTCCGACCCCTTGGTTTGGATGAGGGCCGCAATTCTCGCCGTGGCCGCGGGAAAGGGATTGTCCGGCGAGATTGGTTCCTCTCTCTGTGTTGCGCCGCGCGCGTCGTTGCTGTGAAAACTAAATCCGCCTTGTACATAGAACTCGGTCTTGGACCACGGGCCGAAGATCAAACTGGCTTTGGGCTCGGGCATGAACTGTGTGACGGAGCCGGAATTGGCGGCCGCAAAGTTGACCACCGGAGCGCCCGGTAATTCCGTGGCGGTATAGCTGGGGGTCAAACTCGTGACGTTATAAAAAGCTTCGTCGCCACGGAAGGCCACTAGCGTGCGGAGCTTCTCCGCCCACTGGATTCTGTTTTCCACATAAAAGCCGATCATCGTGTCAGTAAATCTGTTTACATCTGTGTCCGCGGGCAAGATCGCAGTCAGGTTCGGATCGGCATTGCAGGCGTCGATGGGTTCGTCATTGCAGGCGTTGATATCGTTCTTGTCCGTGCGCGCGCGATCTTGCGTTCGGTAAAGTCCGTTGTGCACCCAATCGTTGCGAACCTGCAGCCCGAACGTGTTTTCCACTTTGCGTCCGAACCAATGGTTGAAAAGCGCGTGACGTGCGTCGATCCCAGCCACAACGCGGCTGTCCTGCTGTTCGAACTGGTCACCCTTGACCGGCTCATCCAGGTAGTAGGTGAAATCGGAAAACAGGTTGAGGTAGTAGTAAAACCCGTACGCCATGATTTGCGTTCTGGAATGATCGTTCTGGCGATGCCATTCCGCCTGCAAGCTATAGCGATCTGAATTGCCGCCGTCCGTCGGGTTCAGCGCGCCGAAGAAACCAACGAGGGGCACAGCAGTCACGGGGATTTGGTCACTCGAATTCCACGTTCCGCGGTAGGTATGTGCTGTGATGCTGAAACCTTTGGCTTCGTCACCCTGGCTGTACGTAAGGAGGATGTTGTATCTGTAATAGTTATCCGCGTGTGTCCATGGGCCGTCATCGTGATAGAACTCGCCGCCGAAGAGCAGATTGCCCGAGCCGACCTTCTCCGATGCGCCGAACACGGCCCGCTCATAGCCATACATGCCGCCTTCGACCTGGAAAAAGTTCTCGGGCAACGTCTTGTAGAATTCCAGATGGGCCGATCCGGCTGAGCCAAAGTCACCGACATCGGCATAATAAGGGCCTTTCTCGTAATTCGCTCGCTGCACCAGTTCTGGGATGACGGTGTTCATGTCCGCGTACCCTTCGCCGTGCGCGTGCGACGGGAGATTGAGCGGCATATCGTCGAGGTAAACGGCAAAGTCCGTGCCATGGTCGAGATTGAAGCCTCGAAGGAAATATTGGTTGGCCTTGCCGCCTCCGGCGTGTTGCGTGATGATGACGCCGGGAACTGTCTCCAGGACCTCTCCCGAACGAAGAATGGGACGATCCTCAAGTTCCTGTGCGCCCACCGTTCCCTGGGTGGCGGATTGGGCGGTCCCGGTAAGATCATCCGAGCGGCCCTGGACGTTCACTATGGTGCTCACCGACGGCAAAGCCAGAGATATGCGGAACGGGGCGGGCGCCTCCGCGCCTATCGTCACAGGAATCTCTTTGGTTTCAAAATCGGCGTGAGATACCACCAGCCGATAATTTCCTGCCGGGAGTCCGGAAAGCGTGAAAGAGCCGTTCGTATCCGACTCGGTCGTTCTGAGTACGGTGCGGTTCGCGCTTTGAAGCTGCACGCTCGCGCCGGCAATCGTCGCGCCGGTCGTGTCAACGACGGTCCCCGTCACTGGAAAGTCCGCTGCCCAAGCACACCACATCGTTGCGAATAGGATTGAAGTGATGACGACCGGGCGTCGGGGCATAGGCTCCTTCCATCCGTGCTACATAGTCTACAAACGTGCTACTGTTTTGTAAAGAAAAATGGTAGCACTAAAGTGAAAATGGTGTTACGCACCAGTCGGGCGCTTCGGATTTCTGGCCCGTCGGACAAGAGCCCGGAATGGGTGAGCTGGCGCGCATTGGACTTGCAGTCCCCGAAGAGCTATTGGAGGAATCGACAAGTTGATCGAGCGGCGCGGGTACGCAACTAGATCCGAAGCCGTGCGGGACCTTGTCCGCAAGGAGCTTGCAGATGAGATTTCAGTGCCGCCGACTGCTGAGGTCTATGGGACTTATGGACAAGCTCACCGATTTGCAGCACCAGTATCACGATGCAGTCATGTCGAGTGTGCATGCTCACCTTGATCACGACAATTGCCTGCGAGTGAATCCTCGTGCGCGGGAAATCGGCGTCGGTTCGCAACGCTCGCTGATTCCCTTATCGGGACGAACGGCGTGAAACATGGCCGATTCATGCTTACAACATCTGGGCATGACTTGCCATGACACAGAGCATCGCGTATCGGTTCAAGAAGGGCTCCGCATTCGGCTAGTGTAGTGTGGAGCTTGCCCTGTCTGTTTTGCTGCGGCGTAGCAGAACACGCCAATCCGCTCGCCAAACGCGCCAAAGGGCGTCGTTGCTGCGGAACAGAACGGGTCCATCCGGGTAATGAGCATTGTCCGCAGGCTGCCGGAATCCACGAAATCAGCGGAAACTCATCTCGCTGTGCTCAGCGATTTGGTGGCTAAGGTGGCTATCTGTTAGCAACTTACGGATAAATGAGATCTCGGGCCAGTTGCCAGAGTCCTCACCGCGACGGTCTGCGACGCGCCGTCCTTCCGGCGGCCTTCTCCACCAGTGTATGCAGCAACCGGTTGAGGATTCTCGTTAATACCGTGTGGATTCCGGACGATGCCGATCACCGTTCCGATTCCTACCCGGTTTGTGATCGGCATCAGCTCGTAATCTTGATCGACATCATTTTCGGAACGCCGATCGGCATCGTCCGGGTCTGGCGAGGGCCTTCACAGCCGTGTTATGCTGGTGTCGGTTATTTACAGAGTTCCGGAACCTTTACAACCGTTATGCCTATGAAAGCGCGCACAGGTCCAGATGCTCGCCGAGCGCCACGCTATCCGTTACGCGGTGCAGTGCAGCTCTCATGGCAGCTTTCGAGTGGAGAGACGCACATCGCCCGGGCTACTTTTGTGGACGTCTCTGACCGTGGCGCCCGTGTGGAGTGCACCGAGTTGCTTGCCGCTCGCTCGAATGTCTACTTGCAGGCTCCCAGCTACGGGCAGATGGGCAATGCCACCGTACGGTATTGCCGGCGGCAGGGTCTAAAGTACTCGATCGGTTTAGAATTCACGTGGGCCGCTGCCTTGGCCGAAGAGGGCCGGAAACGGGTCGCGCAAGAGACCTGAATCGTATCGCCTGCTCGCCTAAGCGGCAACACCGCAAGCCTGGCATGCGGCCCGGCAGCAGACGGAAACGATCCCGCGGCTTCCTGTCCCACGGTCTGATCAGCGGGACCCCGCCTCCATCTTGATGCCCCGATGGCCCGTCGGCGATACCTTGCGCTCCAGCCCCCGTTAGCCCGCGCTCGCCAAGCGGATGCACCGTCCGGCGCGTCGGCATGGTTACGCCCCGGGGCACTCCGGTCGGCGCGGCCATCTATAGCAGGGGCAGAATTTTGGTTATCTTGAAGAACACAGCTACTCGGAATCTGACGATTCTGGGCCGCGAAAACGAATCCACGCGGAGCACACGGCCTATCCGGCACATATCGGGCGGGCGCGTGCCATAGATTCGAAAGTGATACAATCCGCCACGGTTGGCAAAGAAGGCCACAAAAGGAGCTCATGATGAAACGAATCGCCATCGCGTTGAGCAAGCTGGACCCGGGGAAGGGCGGCGTGCGGGCCGCTTTCGTGTTGTGCGCAGCGGCGATTGCCGTACCTGCGCAAACCTTCACGACGCTGCACAGATTCGATGGCGCGGACGGCTTCCAGCCCGCGGTGTCGACCCAAGCCACCGACGGGAACTTATACGGGACAGCCTTCTTTGGCGGGGCCAACTGTGCCCCCACGGGCTGCGGAACGGTCTTCAAAATTACCCCAAGCGGCACGCTGACAACACTGTACAACCTCTGCTCCCAAAGCGGGTGTACGGACGGCTCTGGTCCGGAGGGGCTGGTACAGGTGCCCAACGGGGACTTTTACGGGACAACGTACTATGGCGGCGCCAATTATTCACCACCTGAGGTGTACGGCGGTACGGTCTTCAAAATCACGCCGCAGGGCGCGCTGACTACCCTATACAGCTTCTGCTCCCAAAGCAGTTGCATGGACGGTGAACTCCCCATGGGGGGCCTCGTCCGGGCCACTAACGGTGAACTTTACGGGACAACGTACGCAGGCGGGGCTAGCACCTATCCTTGTTTCTCCAACGTCGAAGGCTGCGGGACGGTCTTCAAAATCAGCCTGAGCGGCACCCTCACGACACTCCACATCTTTGCGGGATATCCGACGGACGGCGGAGCCCCCACGGCGGGGCTGGTCCAAGCGGCCAACGGGGACCTCTATGGGACAACGGCTGAGGGCGGAGCCAGCAACAATGGCACGGTCTTCAAAATCACGCCGAGTGGCACGCTGACTGTCCTATACAGCTTCTGCTCCCAAAGCAGTTGCCTGGACGGCGCCGGCCCAGGGGCAAGCCTCGTTCAGGCCACCAATGGGGACCTCTATGGGACAACGCAAGGTGGCGGAGCCAGCAACGATGGCACGGTCTTCAAAATCACCCCAAGCGGCACCTTGACGACGCTCTACACCTTCTGCTCTCCAGACGGATGCCCGGTGAAACCAATTCCCAGCGCGCTGATCCAGGCCACCGACGGGAACTTCTACGGAACAACGTACAATGGCGGGGACCACTGTACGCCCGCTGGCTGTGGCACAGTCTTCAAGATCACGCCGGGTGGCACGCTGGCCACGCTGCACAGTTTCTGCGCCCAAAGCGGATGCACGGACGGCTCCAGCCCCGAGGGGCTTGTCCAGGACACCAATGGGACCTTCTATGGGACAACCGGTTTTGGCGGTGTGGCCCATTCCTGCACTCCATCAGCGCCTGGTTGTGGCACGGCCTTTAGCCTGGCAACCGGCCTGGGCCCGTTTGTAAAAACACTACCTACCTCCGGCAAAGTTGGAACCAGCGTTAAAATTCTGGGTACCAACCTGACCGGCGCGACGGGCGTGACATTCAATGGTACGCCGGCTGCGTTCACCATCAACTCTTCGGGTACCACCATCTCGACTATCGTACCCGCTGGAGCGATTACCGGAAAGGTCCAACTAGTAATACCCAGCGGAACGCTGTCGAGCAACGTACCTTTCCGGGTGCTGCCGTAGAGTCCAGCGGGCAAGTCTTAATCGTCAATTAACGGACCTGCCACCTTGGCAACGCGCAACATCTCCCAGGCCTGGAGCAGCCCGGATGATTTCCGCATGCTCAGCCGAGCCCTCAGGGCAGACTCGCACGGCCCAGGTCGTTCGCCGCAACTCGCGAGATCCTGCCTCTCTCGTGTCCGCGAAGCCGTTGGCGGCGAGGTCACGGCTTGTCGGGCCGGAAAGGCTCCGGCTGCAGTTTGCCCTCTTTGCGGATCAGCATCTCCACACGCGTTTCGGCCTCCTCGAGCTGCTGGCGGCAGGTTTCGCTGAGGCCCATCCCTTTTTCAAAGAGCTCGAGGGAGCGCTCCAGGGGCAGGTCGCCGGCTTCGAGTTCCTTGACGACCTTCTCGAGCTCCTCGAGGCAGGCTTCAAAAGGCAGGGCGGAGTTGGGTGGTGCGGTGGGATCGGCCACGGGACTATTTTAGCTGCCCTACATGTTATGATGCGGTGCCATGTTTCGTATCGCACTCCTCGTTTGCGCGGCGGCCGCGGCGGCGCAGGCGGCCAAACCGCCGATGACCCTGGACGAATTCTTCGATTCCGTGGACATCCGCAGCGTGCGGATGTCGCCGGACGGGCATGCGGTGGCGATCGAGACGGCGCGGGCGGATTGGGATGGCAACCGCTTCCGGAACGATTTGTGGCTGTACCGGGACGACGCGGCGGCGCGCCTGGTGCAATTCACGCGGTCGGGGCACGACCGGTCGCCGGAATGGTCGCCGGACGGGCGCTGGGTGGCGTTCCTCTCGGATCGCGGGGGCGGGGACGATGCGTCGGACCAGGTCTGGGCGATCGCGGCGGCCGGTGGCGACGCGTTTGCCGTCACCAAAGGCGAGGAGAAGGTGCACGCGTTTGCCTGGTCGGCCGATTCGCAACACATCTACTTCGCCACGCGCACGCCATGGAGCAAGGCGCAGCAGGAGACATACAAGAAGGAGTGGCACGACGTCGTCCAGTTCCGGGAGGCGGAGCGCGGGGACGCAGTTGCGCGCGTGGACCTGGCGGGCGGCGCGGCGCAGGCGGTGGCCGCCACGCCGCTGCGCGTGAAGCAGATGGAGGCGTCGCCGGACGGGCGGACGCTGGCCATCCTGACGGATTCGATTTCCGAGCGCCAGGAAGACATGGCGGCTTACAGCATCTGCCTGGTAAACGCGGAGGGCGGCCAATTGCGCCAACTGGTGCAACGGCCGGCGGTGATCGACAGTTTGCACTGGGCGCCGGACAGCCGGCACATCTTCTTTTCGTTCGTGAACGGGGCGGTGGAAGGGCCGTACGAGGATGCGCAGTCGCGGGTGTATTGGGCGGACGCGGCGAAGCCGGGCGCGCGGCTGACGCGGTGGGCCAAGTTTCCGGGAGCGGTCAACGGATACACGTTGACGCAGGACGGCGGGCTGCTGGTGGCCGGCCGGGTGGGGACGGAAGTGCAGGTGTATCGCGAGGATCAGCACCTGTTCGTGATGCAGCCGGGCGCGCCGGGGACTTACGAACACCTCTCGGCGGCGGCGCACGCTTCGCGCGTGGCGTTCGTGCATTCGTCGCTGACCGAGCCGCCGGAGGTGTGGGCCGGGGAAGACGTAGCGGACGCGGAGCGGATCACGTCGTTTAACCGGGTATTGGCGGAGCGCGCGCTGCCGGAGGGACGGCCGTACCGCTGGACGGCGGACGACGGAGTGACCATCGAGGGCATGCTGATCTATCCGCCGGGCAAGCTGGGCGAGAAGAATCTGCGCATGCTGACGCTGATCCACGGCGGGCCGGGCGACGCGGACGGGAATCACTTCGAGGCGGACTGGTACCAGTGGGGGTCGCTGGCGGCCACGCGCGGGTGGCTGGTGTTCGAGCCGAACTATCGCGGGTCGTTCGGTTACGGCGATTCGTTTACATTGGGCATCATTCCTCACATCGTGTCGAAGCCGGGCAAGGACATCTTAGAAGGCGTGGATGCGCTGGTGAAGGACGGCATCGCAGATCCGGATAACCTCACCATCGGCGGCTATAGTTACGGCGGCTACCTGACTAACTGGCTACTGACGCAGACCAATCGTTTCAAGGCGGCAGTCACCGGGGCGGGCGCGGTGGAACACGTCGCCAACTGGGGCAACGACGATACCACTTACGACGATGCGTACTTTCTGGGCGGGCTGCCGTGGGACACCATGAAGAATTACAACGACGAGGCGGCGGTGTGGCAGTTGAACAAGGTCAAGACGCCGACGCACATCGTGGCGGGGGCGGACGATATACGGGTGTACGTGGGTGAGCAGTACCTGCTGGAGCGCGCGCTGCATACGCTGGGCGTGCCGGTGAAGCTGCTGATTTTTCCGGGCGAGGGGCACGAGCTAGATAAGAATCCGTGGCACGGGAAGATCAAGGTGCGGGAGGAGTTGAAGTGGATCGAACGCGCGGGACGATGAAACGCCCGTCGCTGCCGCGGACAAGCTGATACCCTGAGACATGCGCGGTTGGTCCAGCCTGCCCGACGGTCGCCTGCTGGTGGATGTGTCGCTCTGGTCGGCAGACCTGGCCAACCTGGAAACGTCCGTGCGCCGCATGTCGGCGTGGGCCGATTCGTTCCACCTGGATGCGGCGGACGGACACTTCGTGCCGGCGCTGCTGTTTTTCCCGGACCTGATCCGGGCGCTGCGGCCGCATACCTCCTTGCCCTTTCACGTACACCTGATGGCCGAGCGTCCGTCGGCGTTGGCGGGCGAGTTTCTGGACGCCGGCGCGGACCTGCTCACGGTGCATGCGGAGAACGGCGAACCCGAGGCCGGCGCCGCCATCGAGCAGGCACGCAGACGGGGATGCGGGGCCGGCATTACTCTGCAACTGGAAACGCCGGTGCGCGCGGTGCTGCCGTATCTCGATACGGTGGAGGTGGTGATTCTGCTCGGAACGCCGGTGGGCATCAAGGGCTGCGATCTGGCGCCCGCGGCGTACGACCGTCTGCGCGAGGCGCGCCAGTTACTGCGGGAGCGCGCGCGGCACCGAGTGCGGCTGGTGGCCGACGGCGCCATCCGGCGCCACACGGTACCGCGGCTTTACAGGGCCGGCGCGGACGCGGTGGTGCCGGGGTCGCTGGTCTTCCAAAGCCCGGACCTGGAAGAAACCTTCGGCTGGCTGCGGGGTCACTCGCCGCCGGCGGCGGTGGTGTAGGGGACCCACACCTCCATTTGCGAAATGCCGCGATTGGCCCAGGCGTAGTACGGGATAAAGGTCAGGACGATCTTCTTCACCGGCGCTTCCCGCGCCTGGTCGAAGGCTTGGTACAGCGGTTCGCTCGATAGAGGACGTTCGCTCATCACGCCGTGATGCTTGAGCACTTCGATTCCGCCCAGGAGGTCCGGACGAAACTCGCCGACGAAGGCAGAGCCATTGACCGCGAGCGACGTGTCGAACAGGTTCAGATCCGGCTGATCCGGCTGCTCCAGGCAATAGACCAGCGGTCCGCGCTCCACGGCGACGCGCCCGGCGTTTTCGCGCACCAGCAGGTTGGAGCGCACCAGGCGCGGATGCATGGGGAATTCCACGTGAACCTTGTCGCCGGCCTTCCAGCGGCGGCGGACTTCGAAGTATTCGCCGGCCTTGAGTCCGTTGTCGCGCGCGGCGAACGGCGGCTCGGGATTGACGGATACGCGGGCGCCATCGGCCCAGGCCGGAATACGGATGAAGAGGCTGAACTCCGCGGCGCGCGCCGGGTCCACGGTGAAGTCCACCGTGCCTTTCCAGGGATATTCCGTCTGCTGCACGATGCGCAGTCCGGTGCCGTCTTCCAGATGCCAATCGAGCGTCGAGTTGTGGAACAGGTTCGCGTACACGCCGCGCGGGCTGGTGGCATACATATAGCCCGGCAAGGATGCCAGCGTGCGCTCCAGGTTTGGCGGACAGCAGGTGGTGTCGTACCACTCGTTGCGGATCTTTTCGCCGGTGGATTCGAGCGGATTGCGGTAGCAGTAGAGCGTGCCCGAGAGGGACATGCCGGAATTGATCCCGTTGTAGAGGGCCCGCTCGATCACGTCCGCGAAGCGCGACTGACCCAGCGCCAGCAGCATGCGCCAGTTCCACATCATGTTCCCGATGGCGGCACAGCTCTCCCCGTAGGCCTGGGCGTTCGGCAGCTCGTAGGATTCGCCGAAGGCCTCGCCGGCCTCGCGCGCGCCCACGCCGCCGGTGATGTACATCTTGTGATCCACCAGGTCGCGCCACAAGGTTTCGACGGTTTTCAGATAGGCGGCGTCGCCGGTTTCCATGTAATAGTCGGTGGCGCCGCAGGAGGCGTACATGGCGCGCACGGCGTGGCCTTCCAGTTGGGTGCGCGAGGTGAACGGCTTGCCGCTGAACATGTACTCCACCTGGTCGTCTCGCAGGTGCAGGCGCTCGCGCTCCACGCCGCTCAGCAGGTAACCGGCGAAATCCAGGTAGCGGTGGTCGCCGGTGGTGCGGTAGAGCTCGACCAGCGCCATCTCAAATTCCGGATGGCCAGTCAGCGCCGGACGCTTGGCGGGGCCGAAGTTGTCCACCATGTAATTGGCGAAGCGGATGCCCACGTCGAGCAGCTTGCGATCTCCGGTGGCGCGATAGTAGGCGATGGCGGCTTGCAGCAGGTGCCCCATGCAGTAGAGCTCGTGCGAGCGATACATTTCCGTGAAGCGCTTGGCCGCGCGGTCTTCGCTCCAATAAGTGTTCAGGTACCCGCTGGGCTCCTGCGCGGCGGCGATGATGTCCGTGTACTTGTCGAACTCGGCGCGCAGACCGGAATCGTCGCCGGATTGCAGCACGAAGGCCACGGACTCCATCCACTTGTAGAGATCGGAATCGGTATACAGGGGGCCGCGGCGGGGGACGTTCTTCCTGCCTTCCAAGCGCAGGAAATTATCGACGATGCCGTGTTCTTCGAGCTCGGCGCGCATGGACGGAATGCTTTTCTCCACATTGATGGCGCGACGGGAGGCCCAGAAGCCGTCCCCCATTTTGACGGCGTGGATGGGGATGCCGTGGAGGGTGGCGTGGGGCGAGTGACGGACGTCGACGACGCCTTCGGAACGCCAATCGGCCGGAGAAGCCAATAGAGAGCAGGCAAACAACAAAAGCGCAAAGATACGCATGGCTACTCTATTTTATGTCCGCCAGGCGCCGTTTGATTTCGTCTCTGATTCCCAGATTGTGGATGATGCGGTGCAGCGAATTGGGATGCCGGCGCAGCCGTCGGGCGGCCTCGCGCGAACTACGCGAGTGGCGTGGCGCCCGGCGAACTCGTTACCCTGTTCGGGACGCACATCGGCCCCGCCGCGCTGGCGGGATTGCGGCCCGACGGAAACGGCAAGGTGGACACCAATATCGCAGGTGCGCGCGTTATATTCGACAACACCCCGGCCCCCATGATCTACGCTTCGGACGGGCAAACCTCCGCGGTGGTTCCCTACGAAACGGCCGATCACGCCAGCGCACGGGTGCGCGTGGAGTACCAGGGAATCCGTTCGGCGGCAGTGACCGTGCCCGTGGTGTCCGCTGCGCCGGGAATCTTCTCGCAGAATCAAAGCGGGGCGGGACCAGGCGCCATCCTGAATGAAGATTCGAGCGCCAACAACTCGGCGAACCCCGCCGCCAAAGGATCGTACGTCTCGTTGTTCGCGACCGGCGAAGGGCAAACCGATCCTGCCGGCATCGATGGAGCGGTTGCCGTGGGCCCGCCCCCGCGTCCCAAGCTTACGGTGACGGCTACGGCCGGCGGCATTCCGGCCGACGTGCAGTACGCGGGCGACGCCCCCGGCATGGTGGCGGGCGTACTGCAATTCAACGTGCGGATCCCGGACGACGCGCCTTCCGGCGGCCTGCCGATCGTCATCAAAGTGGGAGACGCGTCCAGCAGCCCCAACGTGACCGTGGCCGTGCGTTGATCGCGTCCGGCCCGCTCAGAGAGCCAGCCATTGCGCGTAGGCGTCCACCACGGTGCGGGCCACGAGGGCGGCGGACCGCTTGCCGCCGAGATCGTGGCCCACGCCTTCAATGGTGACCAAATGGTGCGGGCCGGCGAGCAGTTCAAGGGCGGTCCGCATCTCCCCGGGGGAGCCGAAGGGATCGCGTGTACCATGCACGAACAGAGCGCGCGTGGTGAGCTTCGGGAAATGCGCCGTGCGCGGCGCGGCGGGCTTGCCGGGCGGATGCAAAGGATAGGACTGCAGCAGCAGCCCCGCTACCAATTCAGGCTCCTCGGCAGCCAGCATGGTGGCCTGGCGGCCGCCGTAGGAGTGGCCGCCCAGGTACACCTTGCCCGGGACGCGTTCGCGCAGCGCCCCGACGGCACGCTTCAGCCCGGCGCGATCCCGCTCCGCCATGGCGGGATAGGGCGGGCCGTGCGGGCGGGCCTGGCGAAACGGCAGATCGCAGCGCAGGGCGGCGACGCCTGCGGCAGCGAAGGCTTCCGCGAGGGCCACCAGCAACAGACCGTTGGCATTGCCGCCCGCGCCGTGTGTGAGCACGATGCCCGCGCCGGCGGAGCCGTCCGGCAGGTGCAGAAAACCGCGCACGGCGGGCGCGTCGCGCGCGTCTTCAAATGGGGCGGCCGCGGGCACGTCAGCCGTGCTTGGCGCGGATCACGTCCACCAGTTCCTTCACCGCCGCCGCGCTCTTCTGGAGCATCGCCTGCTCTTCCGGCTGCAGCTTCACCTGGTAGATGTGCTCGACGCCGCGCGCGCCCAGCTTCACCGGCACGCCGACGAACAGCCCATTGATCCCGTATTCGCCTTCGAGCAGCGCGGCGCAGGGCAGCACTTTCTTCTTGTCCTTTAAGATCGACGCGGCCATTTCGACGGCGGCGGCGGACGGCGCGTAGTAGGCGCTGCCGGTCTTGAGATATTTCACGATCTCGGCGCCGCCGTTGCGGGTGCGGGTCACAATCTGGTCGATGGTGGCCTGGTCCATCAGCTCGGTGAGCGGAATGCCTGACACATTGGACAGCCGCACCAGCGGGACCATGGTGTCGCCGTGGCCGCCCATCACCACCGCGGTGACGTTTTCCACCGACACCTTCAGCTCCTGCGCGATGAAAGTGCGGAAACGGGCGCTATCCAGCACACCGGCCATGCCCACTACGCGGTTCTTGCTGAACTTCGAAACCATGTAGGCGGTCTGGCACATGGCATCGAGCGGATTGGTGACTACGATCAGGATGGAATTGGGCGAATACTTCACGATCTGCTCGGTGGCGGCGCGCACCACGTCATAGTTTGCCAGCAGCAGGTCGTCACGGCTCATTCCGGGCTTGCGCGGGAAGCCGGCGGTGAGGATCACGATATCCGAGTTGGCAGTCGGTTCGTAATCGTTAGCGCCGGTCACGGTGACGTCATAGCCCTGTACCGGACCGGACTGCAGCAGGTCGAGGCCCTTGCCCTGCGGGACGCCCTCAATCACGTCCACCAGCACCACATCGGCCAGTTCCTGGTCGGCGATGCGGACCGCACAGTTGGCGCCCACGTTGCCGGCGCCCACAACCGTAATCTTTTTTCGCAATTTAAGCTCCTTTGGGGTTTGAAACCGGATTATATCGCCATTCGGCGGACACTTCGCGGACTATAATGGGGGTTCTCCCAGCGATGTTCCACTTACTCGAAAAGCAGATTCAGCGTGCGTTCCACGATCACATTCAGGCGCGATACGGAATCGACCTGACGGTCGCCATAGAGCAGCCGAAGCAGAGCGATTTCGGCGAAATGGCCCTGCCCGCCGCCTTCCAGCTGGCCAAACAGTTGAAGCAGCCGCCGCGCAAGATCGCGGCCGAGCTGGCGGCGGGGATCGGGGCGATTCCCGGCGTAGCCGCGCTCGAGGTGGCCGGGAACGGATACATCAACGTCCGTGTCGATCGCGCTTCGTACGCGGCCGCGCTGCTCGATCCGGCACCCGCGGAGCCGCCGGCGGCGGGCCGGAAGATTATCGTTGAGCACACCAACATCAATCCCAACAAGGCGGCTCACATCGGCCACTTGCGCAACGCCACCCTGGGCGACACGTTCGTGCGGATGTTGCGCGCCAGCGGCCAGCAGGTGGAAGTGCAGAATTACATCGACAACACCGGTGTACAGGTGGCGGACGTGGTCGCCGGGTTCCATTACCTGGAACATAAGTCGGCCGATGAAGTTCGGGAACTGATTCGCGATCCGGCGGTCCGCTTCGACTATCTGTGCTGGGACCTGTACGCGCGGACGTCAGCGCATTACACCGAGAACCCGGACACGCGCGCCTGGCGCGGTGAGACTCTGCACGCGATCGAAGCGGACAGTGGTCCGCAGGCGGAGTTGGCGCATATCGTGGCGGACGCTATCGTCGAGCGCCATCTGGCCACTATGTTACGGCTGGGCGTGGAGTATGACGTGCTGCCGCGCGAGAGTGAGATCCTGCACCTGCAATTCTGGGCCTCCGCGTTCGAGTTGCTGAAGCAGCGCCAGGCGATCTACCTGGAGACCGAGGGCAAGAACGCCGGATGCTGGGTCATGCCGGCGGCGGCGTTTGCGGGCGACTCCGGCTCGGAAGACAGCAAAGTCATCGTGCGATCCGACGGCACCGTGACTTATGTGGGCAAAGACATCGCCTACCAGCTCTGGAAATTCGGCCTGCTCGGCAAGGATTTCCACTATCGTCCCTTCATGCGCTACGCCGACGGTCGGGAGTTGTGGGTCACCACCGAAGAGCCCGAACCGGCGGCGCAAGTGACACCTCTGTTCGGCCGCGGCGGGCAGGTCTTCAATGTGATCGATGTCCGGCAGTCGTATCTCCAGGACGTGGTGGTGGCCGGTCTGAAGGCGCTGGGCTACGCCAGCCAGGCCGCGCAGTCCGTGCATTTTTCTTACGAGATGGTGGCGCTCTCGCCGCGCTGTTGCGCCGAACTGGGGATCCCGCTCTCCGCGGAGGACCGCAAGCGCCCCTACGTAGAGGTTTCGGGCCGCAAGGGCCTGGGTGTGAAGGCGGACGATTTGATCGACACGCTGATCTCCAAGGCGCTGGAGGAGGTGGCCGCGCGCCATGCGGAGGCCACAGCGGAGGAGCAGCGCCGCATCGCCGCCGAGATCGGCATCGGCGCCCTGCGTTATTTTCTGCTGAAGTACACGCGCAATTCGGTGATCGCGTTCGATATGCAGGAAGCGCTGAGCTTCGAAGGCGAAACCGGGCCGTACGTGCAGTATGCCGCCGTGCGCGCGCGCAACATCCTGCGCAAGCTGGAAGAGAAAGGCGAGCATCTGCCGGATTTCGCCGCGGAACTGACGCCGGCCGCGTTGGCCCGGCAGTTGGCGGGGGAGGGCTTCTGGCAGGTCCTGCTGGCGGCCTCGAAAGCCGATGCCGCGGTGGAGCGCGCGGTGGCGGCCGGGGAACCGGCGCATGTGGCCAAGTACGCGTTTCAACTGGCGCAGCAGTTCAACAACTTCTATCATCAATACCCGATCATTCACGAAGAAAACCGGGAGAAGAAGGTGTTTCTGCTGTGGATGACCGACTTCTTCCGCCAGCAACTGGAGCGCACGCTGGATATCCTGGGGATTCGTGTGCCGGAGTACATGTAAGCCGGCGAGAATAGCTCCGTTCGTCACGCGATATCCTAGAAACATGCCCAACAGTTTCGGAACCGCGTCCATGTTGCGCGTAGGCGATACCGGCTATCGCATCTTCAGCCTTGCGGCATTAGAAGCGCGGGGCACCGGCAACGTCTCCCGCCTGCCTTTCGCCACCAAGATCCTGCTCGAAAACCTGCTGCGCCAGGAGGATGGCCGCCGGGTGAGCGCCGCCGATATCGAATATGTCGCCGGCGGGGCGGCGGGCGGCGAGGCCAAAGAGATCAGCTTCATGCCGGCGCGCGTGCTGCTGCAGGATTTCACCGGCGTGCCGTGCGTGGTAGACCTGGCCGCGATGCGCGACGCGCTGGCGGCCATGGGCGCCGATCCCAAGCGGGCCAATCCGCTGCTGCCCGCCGACCTGGTGATCGATCATTCGGTCCAGGTGGATCGCTTCGGCACCTCTGACGCATTCGACTTCAACGCGCTGCTCGAATTCCAGCGCAATCGCGAACGCTACGCCCTGTTGCGCTGGGGGCAGACCGCATTCCAAAACTTCCGCGTGGTGCCGCCGGATACCGGCATCGTGCACCAGGTCAATCTGGAATATCTGGCCGCGGTGGTGTTCCGGAGAAAGAGCAGCGCCGGCACGGAGGCGTATCCCGACACGCTAGTGGGCACGGATTCGCACACCACCATGGTCAACGGACTGGGCGTGCTCGGCTGGGGCGTGGGCGGCATCGAAGCCGAGGCCTGCATGCTGGGCCAGCCGGTCTCGATGCTGCTGCCGCCGGTGGTCGGTTTCAAACTGCACGGACGCATGCGCGAAGGGACTACCGCCACCGACCTGGTGCTCACCATCACGCAGATCCTGCGCAAGAAGGGGGTGGTGGGTAAGATCGTGGAGTTTTACGGCCAGGGGTTGAGCGCGCTGAGCCTGGCCGACCGCGCGACGGTCGGCAACATGGCGCCCGAATACGGAGCCACGGCCGGATTCTTTCCAGTGGATGCGGAGACGCTCGAGTACCTGCGATTCACCAATCGCGACGCCGCCCTGATCGCGCTGGTGGAGGCGTACACGAAAGAGCAGGGCATCTTCCGCACCGACGCGACGCCCGATCCAGGGTACACGGACACCGTGGACCTGGACCTGGCCACCGTCACCTCGTCGATGGCCGGGCCGAAGCGCCCGCAGGATCGCGTGAACCTGCCCGACGTGAAGAAGAATTTCGAAACCGCATTCGGCGGCGCGCACAAGCCGGTGTCCGTCGCGATGAACGGCCGCCAGGCCACGCTGGACAACGGCGCGGTGGTGATCGCGGCCATCACCAGTTGCACCAACACGTCGAACCCGTCGGTGATGCTGGGCGCCGGCCTGCTGGCCAAGAAAGCGGTGGAGCGCGGGCTGAAACCAAAGCCCTGGGTGAAGACCAGCCTGGCGCCAGGCTCGAAAGTCGTTTTCGATTATTACCGCCAGGCGGGGCTTATGCCGTACCTGGAGGCGCTGAACTTCCACCTGGTGGGATACGGCTGCACCACCTGCATCGGCAACAGCGGACCGCTGCCGGAACCGGTCGCCGAGGCCGTGCAGAAGGAGAATCTGACGGTGGCCGCGGTGCTCAGCGGCAACCGCAATTTCGAAGGGCGCATCAACGCCCAGGTGAAGGCCAACTACCTGGCCTCGCCGCCGCTGGTGGTGGCCTACGCGCTGGCCGGGCGCATCGACATCGATCTCACCAGCGAACCGCTGGGCGAAGATGCCGCCGGGGCGCCCGTGTATCTGCGCGATATCTGGCCCAGTGACGAAGAGGTGCGCAGCACCGTGCGCGCATCCATCAACCGCGAGATGTTCCAGCACGAGTACCAAAAGGCCTTCGAAGGCGACGCGAACTGGCGAGGCATGGAAGTGCCCACGGGCGACCGGTACGCCTGGGACGACAAGTCGACCTACATCAAACAGCCTCCCTATTTCGACCACATGGCCGATCCGGCGACCTCCGTGCAGGATCTCCACGGCATGCGGGTGCTGGCGCTGCTGGGCGACTCGATCACCACGGATCACATATCGCCGGCGGGGTCGATCGGCAAGGATACGCCCGCCGGCCGCTACCTGATCGCGCAGGGAGTGCAGCCGAAGGACTTCAACTCGTACGGCGCGCGGCGCGGCAATCACGAGGTGATGGTGCGGGGGACATTGGCCAATGTGCGGCTGCGCAATCAACTGGCGCCGGGGACGGAAGGCGGCTGGACGCAGCACCTGCCGGACGGCGCGCAGATGTCCATCTACGATGCCTCAGTGCAGTACCTGCAGGAAGGCGTGCCGCTGCTGATCGTGGCCGGCAAAGAATACGGCTCCGGATCGTCGCGCGATTGGGCGGCCAAGGGCGTGCTGCTGCTGGGCGTGAAGGCGGTGATCGCGGAGAGCTTCGAGCGCATCCACCGCACCAACCTGGTGGGCATGGGGGTGCTGCCCCTGCAATTTCCGGAAGGGGAGAACGCCGCCAGCCTGCAGCTTACCGGACGCGAGCAATACAGCGTGGAGGGCGTGAAGGAGGCGCTCGGCGGCGGCGCGCGGCGGGCCCGCGTGCGCGCGGACGGGAAGACGTTCGAGGTGGTGGTGCGGGTGGACACTCCGCAGGAAGTCGAATACTACCGCAACGGCGGCATCCTGCCGTACGTGCTGCGGCAGATCGCCCAAGCCTGATGTCCCGGATCACCCGCCGTACCGCCATCGGTTGCCTGGCCGCGCCGGCCTTCTTGCGCCGGCGCTATCGCCTGTTCGCGCAATCGCCCGCGGAGTATTCGGCGCGCGGCGTCGCGCTCCTGCGGGAGAACCCGGTCGTCGATCTCCTCAACCAGTTCCGGTTTCCGGATTACTCCGAAAAGCCGCCTAAGATCGATCGCTGGCTGCAACAGCCGGAGACATTTACAGCGGCGGATGCGGCCGTCTACCAGGGTTCCGGCATTAACGTGTTCGCCCTGGGCGACTCCGCGCCCGACTTCGTCGAGGGGTTGCGCTTCTTCGCGGAGTGGAACGGATTCCTGGCCGCGCATCCCGACTGGCTGCTGCGTATCGGCGCTGTCTCCGACATCGAACGCGCGCACCGCGACCGCAAGATCGGCGTGATGCTGACCATGCAGGACTCCACGCACTTTCGCGGCCCGGACGACGTGAACGCCTTCTTCGGCCTGGGCCAGCGCATCTCGCAGTTGACCTACAACTTCAACAACCGGATCGGCAGCGGGTTCCTGGAGCAGCGCGACGGCGGCCTATCCGTCTTCGGCCTTTCCGTCATGCAGCGCATGGAACAAGTGGGCATGGCCGTGGACGCATCGCATTGCGGCGATCAGACTACTTTGGACGCGCTGGCCGCAGCCACCAAACCGGTGATCTTCACCCACGCATCCTGCCGCGCGCTGCTGCCCGGACGCATGCGCGCCAAGACCGACGAAGCCATTCGCGGGATGGCCAAAACGGGCGGGGTGATGGGGATCAACTTCATTCGCTTCATGGTGCGCGACCGCGAACCGGTGACCATCGAACACGTGCTCGATCAGTTCGACTACGCGCGGAAATTGGCCGGCGTGGAGTACCTGGCGGTGGGCAGCGATCTGGACGTGGTGGGCAACGCCAACCCGATCGGCGGCGGCTTCCGGCCGTCCAGCCAGCCCAACTTCGCGCGCTACGGTTTTCACAGCGGCGAGAACGGCCAGATCGCGGTGGATGGCCTGGGGCACCCCAAGCGCATGTTCGATCTCGCCGACGGCCTGATCCGGCGCGGCTACAGCGATGCCGACATTCGCCTGATCCTGGGCGGCAACGCCGTACGCGTGTTGCGCGCGATCTGGCCCCGGGAAATCACCAAAGTAGCTTGAGCCCGAACTGAACCTGGCGCGATGTCGTCGAGGTGCTGGTAATCACGCCGGCGGTCGGCGAAACCCCCGACGGCGTGAAGACGACCGCGTTCGGCGTATTGAAATTCGCGCGGTTCAGCACGTTGAAGAACTCCGCGCGGAACTGCAGGTTGAGCCGCTCCCGGATGCGCGTGTCCTTCATTAGCGAGGCGTCCAGGGTGGCCAGGCCCGGACCCGGTAGCGTGTCGCGTCCCAGGTTGCCGGCGAAGCCGCTGTTGTTGGGAGGCGCCAGGAAGGCCGCCGGGTTGAACCACTGGTCCGGCCCGCCCAGAATCACGGGACCGCTGAATCCCGGATTGGCGAACGGCCGCACGGGATTGCGGGTATCGCCGGTGCGTGTGGGATTGTAACTGAGCTGGGGCGTGAAGGGGAAGCCGCCCTGCAGGGTCAGGATGCCGTTCAGGATCCAGCCGCCGTATCGCTTGCCTTTCCCGAACGGCAAATTATACGTACCGCTGACCGCCGCCACATTTCGCACGTCGAAGTTGGCCAGGCCACGGTCCGCGCGCAGATCGAACGGATTCGAAACCAGCGCCGGTTCGCCGCCGGAAGTGGTGGCGTTCAACGAATCGCCATCGTCGATGGTCTTCGACCAGGTGTACACGCCGTGCAGGAACAGGCCGCCGCTGAAACGCCGCCGCACATCGATTTGCAGCGCGTGGTACGAGCTGTCGCCCCAGGAGAAGTACGTCCAGGTGTTCGCCAGCGCGGGATTGGCCTTGGTTGCGCTGGGCCAGTAATAGGTTCCGGCGGGCACCGGAGTGCCGGCTATACCGGCGGGGAAACTGCCGGGATAATCGGCCGGACAAGGGGACGCGGGACAAACCACCGGGAACGGTTCATTGGAGTCCAAGCCGATGATTTCGTGATAGCCGTGCGAACCGACATATCCCACGGTCAGGGCGGTGTTCGCGGTCAGCTTTTGTTCGATGCGAAACGACCACGAGACCAGCGTGGGCGTGCGCATATCGGGCTGCACACCGCCGGGCACCAGTTTGGCCGCGGCGGGAATCGCCGCACTGGGCAGCAGGGGCAATGACGATACCGCCGCGTTCGGCAGGCTGTAGGTGGGATTGTACGGCGCGTTCTGATCCGTACGATAGCCGAGGGCGTCCTGGAGATCGTTATACATGCCGAAACCGATCCGGACCACGGTCCGGTTGGGGTTATGCAGGGGGCTCCAGGCCAATCCCACGCGCGGCTGCGGCAGGAAGCGGGCGTGATTCGCAGTGAAAACGGAACCGCCGACATACGGTTGCGCATCGATGACCAGACCGGTGTAGCCGTAGTTCGAAGCCCGGCCAAAGGCTTCGTTCCAGCCATTGGTAAATTCGTCGCGAAAACCCAGCGACAGGGTCAGGCGAGGGCTCAGCCGCAGGGTATCCTGCGCGTACCAGGCGCCGAACCAGGAACGCCAGGCCATCGCCGTGGGCGTGGGGTCGATCAACAGAGAGCCGATGGTTCCGGCGAGCAGCGTCTGGAGGCTGGTGAATGTAGCTTGCCCATACTGGCTGAGGGCCAGGATTTCGTTGGAACGCAGCCGCTGGAACCAGGCGCCGACATCCAACTGGTGCCGGCCGCGCGTCAACGAAACGCGGTCTTCGTAGGTGAACAGGTTGCGCGCGACGTGCAGATTGCTGCCGTTATTGCTGCCCGCCAGGCCGAGCTGAGCGGTGGGATTCGATGCCGCGCTGCCGCCCACCACCGCCGCTCCGATGGGCAGGCCTGCGATGAACCCCGGCAGTGTCGCCGCGGGCGTGCCCGGCGTCGGCTCGCCGGTGAAGAAATAGGCGGCGCGCGAAAAGCCGGCGCGAAAGGTGTTCAGGAACGACGGCGAGAAGACGTGGGTGGCCTGGGCACTCGCTACCTGCTCGCGCAGACTGTCGACATCCGCGCTGTAGGCGTTGGTGCTGGTGGGCGTAAAATCGGCGCTATCGTCGATGGTGTAGACGGCATTCATGAAATCCTTGCCGGAGAAGTCATGGTCCAGCCGCACCGTGCCGAAATCGTCGCGGATGGTTTGCAGGGGATTGTTGAAGGCCTCGGAGATGCCGCCGAAGTCGGGCGCAGCCGCGCTGGGGGCGGGCCACAGCGAAATCAAGGGCGAAACGCCCACGAAGGCCAACCCCGAGGAGGGACACGGGCTGGGCGCGGGAGTCACCAGTTTGCAGGGCAGATAGCCCTGGCGGGCGTGGCTATCCGGCACCAGGTCCACGCCGGTCTGATGGAGGTGTTGGCGGAGCGCCTCATAGTTGGCGAAGAGGAACGTCTTGTCCTGACGGACGGGACCGCCGACGGCGCCGCCGAATTCGTTGCGCGCGAAACCGGGCGTGGCGGACCCGTCGAAGAAGTTGCGCGCGTCGAAAGCGTTGTTGTGTAGAAACTCGTAGAGCGAGCCGTGCACCTGGTTGCCGCCGGACTGGGTGACGATCAGAACCTGGGCGCCGGGATGCTTGCCGTACTCGGCGCCATAAGAGTCGCGCAGCACGTTGAACTCGCGCACCGCGTCCACCCCCAGCAACTCCTGGCTGACGCCGCCGGGCTGCATGTTGTTTTCGGCCGCGCCGGTAAATTCGATGCCGTTCAACAGAAACAGGTTCTGCTGCGGACGGTTGCCCTCCACGGCGAAGTTATTGCCGGAGGTCGAATTGGACACGCCCACGCCGCCGGTCTTGGCCCAGGTGAAATTCACCACGCCGGGGTTCAGGGTCAGCAGTTCGTCGTAACTGCGGCCGTTCAGCGGCAGATCGCGAACCTGGCGCTGGCCGACCAGTCCGGAGACATCCTGGGTAGCCACGTTGACCAGGGGGGCATCCGCGTTCACGGTCACCTGCTGGCTGGAGGCGCCCACGCGCAAGGTGAAGTCCACGGTGGCTTCCTGTCCCACCACCAGGTGGACACCGGTGCGAAGCTGCTCCGCGAATCCTTCCTTTTGCGCGCTAATCTCGTAGTCGCCGACGGGCAGGGCGAAGATGCGGTACTGGCCGCCGCCATCGGTAAGAACTGCGCGGGTGGCGCCGGTGGCGAGGTTCCGGGCGGTGACGGCCGCTGTAACCACCACGCCGCCCGAGGGATCGGTGACCCTGCCGGACAGCCCGGCGGACACCTGGGCCGAAAGGGCCGCAGCACAAGCGCAGAATAGGCAGACAAACCGGTACACTTTCCTCTTCTGTCCAGTTAACAAGAATTGATCCTGTTTACAAGACAATACCACAAGCGGAGGGGGAGCGTGGAGCGGGAGCGTGGTTGCAAGACCGGCGCAAAGCGGGTACGATTGAGATTCCCGCCCGGTTCGTCGAGAGCAAGCAAACACATATTTATGCCGCAGCAACACAAGAAAGTTCTGGCAGTGGTCAGCGATCTGTTCTTTTCGGTGAAGATTACCGATGCCGCGAAGCGCGCGGGCATGTCCGTGGAGCTGGTAAAGGATCCGCACGAAGTCCTGACCAAGGCGAAGGCCAAGCCCAGCGTGATTATTCTCGATTTGAATTTTGAAGACGCGCGCCCGCTGGAGCTGATCGGCCAGCTAAAAGGCAATGCCGAATACAAAGGCGTGAGCCTGATCGGTTATCTTTCGCACGTACAGGGGGAATTGAAGCAGGCGGCGCAGGAAGCCGGCTGCGACATGGTGATGGCGCGTTCCGCATTCTCGCAAAACCTGCCCATGATTCTGAAGCGGCACTCCGGCGGGGGCTAAAGGCAGCGCCCGCCGGCTAGAGGATCACCAATTCGCGCTGGATCTCTCCGGTAACCCGCGCTTCCGTCTCGCCGACGAACATGTTCACCTCCGAACGGATACCGAAGTCTTTCAGGTAGACCCCGGGCTCGATGGAAAAGCATGTCCAGGGTACGATGCGGCGTTCGTCGTGCGTCTCCAGATTGTCCATATTGGCGCCGTTGCCGTGGACGTCTTCGCCGATGGAATGGCCGGTACGATGCACGAAGTATTCGCCGTAGCCGTGCCGGGCAATGTGATGGCGAGCGGCGTCGTCCACTTCGAAGCCGCGCAGTTCCTGGCGGGCGGCCACGGCCTGCTGCACGCGCTGGATGGCCGCGTCGCGGGCGCCGCTCACCACGCCGTAGACCTCATGCATTTTGTCCGGGGGCCGATCGCCGCAGAAGCCGGTCCAGGTGATGTCGTAGTAAACGGCTCCCGGCTGGTGTAGCTTGGCCCACATGTCCAGCAGCACCAGGTCGCCGCCGCGGATCTCGGAGGTGATTTCGGCGGTGGGCTCGTAATGCGGGTTGGCGGCATTGGCATTCACGCCCACGATGGGGCCGTCCTCCGCGAAGAGGTCCGCCTTGGCGAAGCCATCACGCACGAATTGGGCGACGGCGAACTCCTGGACCGCCCGTCCCGCGCGTGTGATTTCGCGGATCATCGCGAAGGCCTGCGCGCGCACGCGGTCCACGCGGCGTCCGGCTTCCAGGTGCGATTCGAGCGCCTGCGCGCTCCAGCGCGCTTCAAAATACTGAATCAGCTCCGCCGAGCTGACCACCTCGACGCCCAGCCTGCGCACCAGCTCCACGGTGCCGGCATCCACCATGGCGACGTAGGGAATGGCGCACAAGGGCGAATACTGCATGGCCACCCGGCGCGCGCCGCCGATCAGCTTCTGCAGGCCGTGGGTCTGTTCGCTCCAACTGGAATACCGGATCTTGTCGCCGGGCAGCGAATTCAGGCGGCCGGATTCAATCCGGTGTACCAGGCCCCGGGGCTCGCCGGCAGCGGGGACCCAATAATACCAGCGGCGGGTTACGTGCGACGCCGGCTGAAATCCGAGTACGCGGTACGCCAGCGGGTCGCGTTGATGATGGTCGAAGAACAACCATCCATCCAGTTTCTGTTTCTGAAGTTCGTCCTGAATAGCCGCGAGATTCATTTTTCAAAAGGCTCCAGATTGGCGCGCGACGGCGGCGCCGTCATCAGGCTGACTACGACCAGCGCGAGCACGGAGACGCCCAGCGCCGGATAAACGGCGTCCAGCCATTGTATGTCGAGGATCTGCCAGACCACCGTAATGACGGTTCCCAACACGATCGAACTGACCGCGCCCGCCATATTGGCCCGCTTCCAAAAGAATACCGCCATGACGGACGGGGTGACCGCCGCGCCATAGACCGTGTAGGCGTACAGGGCGGCGCGCAGTATGGATTCGAAGTAAGCGGCCTGCAGCAGCGCAAAGAGCCCGAGCGCCACCACCAGGACGCGGGAGACGATCAAGGTGCGCCGTTCGTCGGCGGCGGGATCGATGAACCGCTTGTAGACGTCGTGAATCAGGTTGCTGGCAGGCGAGAACAGGTAATTATTGGCGGTGGAGATCACTTTGGCGAAGATGCCGCCCAGCAGGATGGCGCCGACCAACTCCGGCAGGCGCGAGCGCGCGGTGAGCGGAATGATCTCGCGCGGGAAATCCGTGGTGAGCGATGCGCTGCCGATTACGGCGATGATGATGATGACGGTTTCCAGGACCAGCGTGCCGGCGATCCAGCCGAAGACGGCCCAGCGGGCGTCGCGTTCCGAACGTGCCGAAAAAAACTTCTGATACATCCCCTGGTTGCCGATCAGAAGCAGCAGGGTCGGCAGCAGGTAGCCCAGGCAGTGGACCCAGCCCAGAGGACCGAACACCGTGAAGTGATCGGCGGGCAAGGCCGCCTGTACCGCCGACCATCCGCCCGCGCGCTGCAGCAGCAGCGGCAGGGAGATCAGCGCGATGCAGGTGACCAGCAGGCCGATGATCAGATCCAGGTAGGCTACCGACGCCATGCCGGCCAGCGCCGTGAACGTGATGACGAACGCGGCGATGATGTTCATGCCGGTCTTCTGGTCGAGCGTGGGGAAGATCAGGTGCAGGATGTCGCCGCCGCCCTTGAACTGGTAGCTGGTGATCACGGTGTAAGAGATTACGATGGCCACGGTGGCCAGCACGCGGGCGGCGGTATTGTAGCGCGTTTCGAGCAGGTCCGGCACGGTGAACTGCGCGAAGCGGCGGGCGCGCCCGGCAATCAAGGCGATCACCACCAGGCCCACCCATCCGCCGGCCGGCTGCCACAGGGCCGAAATACCGTTGCGATAAGCATTCTCGCCGCCGGCGAACAGGCTGCCCGCGCCGATCCAGGAGGAAAGCAGGGTGAATACCAGGACCGGCCAGGTCAGCTTGCGGCCGGCCACCAGGAAGTCGGCCTGGCTCTTGACCGTGAGCGACCGCACCAGCGCGGTACCCAGCAGGACAGCCACGATAATCGACAACACGACGACGTAGATCATCCGCTCAATCTGCTTTCCAGCTCCTCTTGCGAGAGGCCGTCGATCTCCACAACTTTGGTCCGGTTTGTCAAGCCTAACACGATCCGTACACGGGATTGCGGGACGCCCGCGAGTTCCGCGAAGAAGCGGACGCAGGCGGCATTGGCTTTGCCGTCGGCCGGGGGCGCCGCCAGGTCGAGCTTCCAGGCGTCCCCCAGCCGGCCCGTCACGCAGGTGCGGCGGGCGCGCGGATGCACCTTCACCGTGATGCGCGCCATGCGATGCGGGCCTGGAGGTTCGCCACGCCGGAGGCGATACGCGTATCGACCACTTCGAAGGCGAGCACGTCGTCCAGCCAGTCGTGGCTGGAGCCGTCGGCGTTCTGGGTGGCCACGGTGAGCGTGTAGGGCTGCGGCGTCAGCCAGCAGGCGAATCGAAAATCCACTTCCAAATCGTCGCCCGCCTGGTAGCTGCCCAGGTGAATCTTCTCGATACGCGTGTTGGTTCCGTAAACCTCCATGCCGATACGCGTGCGGATCAGGATGCCGACCATGGGGTCGCAAGCCGGCTCGAAAAAGCGGCAGTGCACCCGCACCGTGATCTCGTCGCCGCCGTTGACAGTCTCGACCGGGTCGCCTTCCGCGTTCAGCAGATCGACGCCCAGAATCTCGCTGCGACCGTCGCCATGGCGGTAGCTGGCTTCGAAGCGCTGCTGTTTCTCCTGCCGCGCCTGCTGCTTTTCGAGCACCAGCCCGATATACCGATTGATCGCGTCCGCGGGCTTGCCCTGGGCCTCGATGCGCCCGTTCAGCAGGAGAATGGCGCGGTCGGAAAGCTGCTTCACCAGGCCAAGGTCGTGGGAGACGAACAGCACCGTGATCTTGCGCTCGCGCAGTTCTTCGAATTTGCGCACGCAGCGGTTGGCGAAGACCGCATCGCCGACGGCCAGGGCTTCGTCCACGATCAGGATCTCGGGGTCTACGTGGATGGCCGTGGAGAAGGCCAGGCGCACGTACATGCCGCTCGAATATTCTTTCACCGGCCGGGTGATGAATTCGCCGATCTCGGCGAAGGCTTCGATGGAAGGCATGGCGCGCTCGATTTCGGCGCGGGTGAGTCCCATGATCTCGCCGTTGAGGAAGATGTTCTCACGGCCGGTAAACTCGGGATTGAACCCCGCGCCTAATTCGAGTAGAGCGGCGATGCGCCCGCGAGTGACCACGCGTCCCTGGGTGGGCTGGAGGATGCCGGCCACGATCTGCAACAGCGTGCTCTTGCCGGAGCCGTTGGGGCCGACCAGCGCCAGGGTCTCGCCCTTTTCGACCTGAAAGCTGATGTCGCGCAGCGCCCAAAAATCATCGTGTAGTTTGGGAGGCCCGAAAGGCAGCGCTTCGCGCAGGCGGTCGGAAGGGCGGCGGTAGAGCTTATAGAGCTTCGAAACGTTCTGGACCAGAACCACTAGGCTTTATTGTGGCACGGCACACGCAGGCGGTTCGGGGATCCGCGCCTTTCGTAACGGACCCCCGCGTGGTTACTGGGCCGCCGCCTCGGCTTTGGGGGCGATGTTATGGTTTCTCCTAAAACGATTGGCGGGATCGTACCTGGCCTTGACCTCCTGCAGCCGCGCATAATTGGGGCCGTAGGCATCCGGTACCCGCGCCGTGTCGTCTTGATCCATGCCGTTCACGTAAACCGAACCCGCGCCCCAAGGCAGCATGGCGGCGTAGAAGCGCCGCGTCCAGTCGATATGCTTCGCGTCGGATGCCGCATCGTTCCACAAGCTGATTAGCACCAGGTCGAACGGCTCGGTCCGCATGCTAAACGCAGTCTCTTGCGGCCCTACGCGCGCCACGGCGCCGTGGGCATTTTCCAAAATGGCCAGCGAGTTGGGAGAGGGGCAGCCTTCGGCGAAGTGCACGAAGGTGTCGATGGCCTGATCCGGCAGTTCGCGTAGGAATCCGCTCTTCCAATAACTGCGGATGCCAAACGGAGCCGCGGCATCCAGCATACTTTGCAGGGCCGGATACGGCATGCGGGCGACCAGGTCGGCAATGGGCGGTCCGAATTTCCGCAGCGGCTCGATCAGCTTCTCGCCGGCAGCCAGGTCATCGCCCGAATAGGCCGGCAGGAATGCCACTACGGGCAGGCCGTCCGGCGTGGTCAGAGCGGCAGCGTAGACGATCAATTCATCCGGCAACCCGGACATCGCAAAGTCCCGATAAAAGCGCATGGCTTCGCGCGCGCGTGCAATGGGGTGCAGAACCATTCCCGCCAGGACCTGGGTGATGGGATAGAGACGGTAGGTAATGGAGGTCACCACACCGAAGTTCCCGCCCCCGCCTTTCAAAGCCCAGAACAAGTCAGGATTTTCGTCGGCGCTCGCCCGCAGCGCTGCGCCGCCGTCAGTGACCACGTCATAGGCCAGGGTATTGTCACAAACCAGACCGCACCGGCCCATCAGCCAACCCACGCCACCACCCAGGGTGAGTCCCCCGATTCCGGTAGTCGAAATCAGGCCACCGGTCGTGGCCAAACCATAAGCCTGGGTTTCCCGATCGAACTGGCCCCAGGTCAGGCCGGTTTGCGCGGTGGCGGTGCGCGCGGCGCGGTGAACTGTTATGCCTTTCATCCGGGTCAGGTCGATCACCAGCCCGTCGTCCAGAGTAGCCAGGCCGGCGACGTTGTGGCCGCCGGCGCGAATCGCAGGATACAGGCCCTGCTCCGCGGCAAATCGAACGGCGGCCGCGACGTCGGCGACGCCGGTGCAGCACGCGATGGCGGCGGGACGGCGATCGACCATGCCGTTCCAAACCGCGCGCACCGAATCATACCCCGGAGATGCCGGTGTGAAGATCTCCCCGCGGAACTGAGAGCTGAGAGCTGCCAGGTTCATACATCCTCCAATTCGGCAGATCCTATCACGGAAACCGAAACCGCACAATATCAGGCGGATGTGACTCGGGTAGCATGTGGAGTCTTAGAGGTTAAAATGAATGGAATTACGGCAACCCGAAATCTCAGATCTGACGGCGTACTGTTTTGTCTCGCACTGGGCGCGGTTCTGGCGCCGGCGGCAGGTCCGCTGCGGGCAACTTCGCAGGCCGCGCAGCCCTCGCACTACGCCGAATCGGTGGGACGCCGGGCGGCCCTGTTAGGCCGCCAGGACGGTACTTTCGAAGCGTGGGTCTACCCGGTAAAGGTGCTGCGCGATTTCCGGCTTTCGGTATACTTCGACGGCGCATTGGAACCGTTACCCCTGTCGGACCTGGCGGAACGGATCGACTTCCGGCCGGGGCGCGTTACCATCACGCATGCGCATGCCGGTTTCACCATCCGCCAGACGTGGGTGGCCGCCCTGGATCGACCGGCGGCCGTGGTGCTGCTGGATATCGACACGGCGCGCCCCCTGCGGCTGAGGGCCAGTTTCGTGCCGGAGATGCGCCCGATGTGGCCGGCGTCGTTCGGCGGGCAAACCAGCTACTTCGACGAAAGCGAGCACGCGATGTTGCTCGAGGAGGGCACCGGAAAACACGCCGCGGTCGTGGGCTCCCCGCTGTTTGCGCGCACCAGCGAACAGATCGGCCATCAACTGCCGGACCGCATCGTGTTGATGGAAATGGATGTGACGCCTGAAGCCGCGCGGCAACCCGTGCCCATCGTCATCGCCGCTTCGGGCGCCGGATCCGCGGACGCGCGGCGGATCTATCGGGAAGTAATGGCTTCGCTGCCGCAAGTGGTGGCGGAGCCGGATCGCTACTATGCGGACTTCCTCTCCCACACGATGCGCATCGAGACGCCCGAGCCGGTGTTGAACGACGCCTTCCAGGCGGCGGAGGTGGCCCTGGAGAAGGGCTGGATCTGCGTGGACGACGTGGGCTGCGGCCTGGTGGCCGGCTTCGGACCCTCCGGCGCCAGCCAACGTCCCGGCTTTGCCTGGTTCTTCGGCGGCGATGCGCTGATGAACTCCTGGAGCATTCTGGATTACGGCGATCTGGCCCGGACGCGCGCGGTGCTCGAGTTCCAGCGCAGCCATCAGCGGGCCGACGGCAAGATGATGCACGAGCTGACGCAAAGCGCGGCGCTGCTCGACTGGAACCAGTATCCCTACGGCTACTATCACGCCGATACCACGCCGCTGTATCTGATGTCGGCCGCGGCCTATGTGGATCGCAGCGGCGACCGCGAGTTTCTGCGCCAATCGTGGCCGTCGCTCGTCAAGGCTTACCGCTTTTGCCTGACGGCGCTCGACACGGATGGCCTGATGTCGAACCGCAAAGCGGGCGCGGCCGCGGTCGAGACCGGCGCGCTGAGCGGGCGCGTGGAAAAAGATGTCTACCTGGCGGGCGTGTGGGTGGCCGGGCTGGACGGTTTTGCGAGGCTGGCGGCCTTGTCCGGGGACGCAGATCTGGTTGCGAATGCGCGCCAGCAACTGGCGCGCGCCCGGGCCTCGCTGGGCGGCTGGTTTCTCGAAAGCAAGGGATTCCTGCCTTTCGGGCGCCTGCAGGACGGATCGAGCTATGAGGCGCTGTCTTCCTGGCAGGCCATCGCCGTGGATCAGGGCGGACTGCCGGAGGACAAGGCCATGCGAGCCGCGGGCGCGTTCAACCGTCCCGAGCTGAGCGCCGACTGGGGTACGCGGCTGTTCGCCACCGACAGCCCGTACTACGATCCGTTGAGCTACAACGACGGCAGCGTGTGGCCATTCGTCACCGGTTTCGCAATGATGGCCGAATTCCGGCATCATCGCGCGATGGCCGCGTTGCAGCATCTCTACGGCGTTTCGTCGCTGACGGGATGGCTCGAAGGCGGCGACATTCCGGAATATCTGAGCGGCGATCGGGCCCAGGCTTTGCCGCACGCGGTACCGCACCAGTTGTTTTCGTCGGCCGCGGTGGTGCATCCGCTGGTCAGCGGATTGCTTGGCCTGGAGGGAGATGCGACGGCCGGCGAACTCCGGTTCGCCCCGCACCTGCCGGCTGCCTGGAAGCACGCGCGGTTCGCGCGCTACCGCGTCGGCGAATCGGAAGTGGCGGGCGAGGTGACGCGCGAGATGGGCATGCTGCGCGTGCGACTGACCATTAAAGGAAAACCGCTGGCGCTACGCATCGCGCCCGCTTTCCCCGCCGGCACGGTCGTGGAGAATGCGGTTACGGACGGCAAGCCGGTCGCGATTCGCACCGAGGATTACGGCGCCGATGTACACGCGGCATTCAGCACCGGTCCGTCCGCCGCGGCCGATATCGTGTTCCACGTGGACGAAGGCGTCGAGATCATGCCGGCATGGTTCACGCCGGAACCCGGCGACCGCTCGCGCGCCGTGCGGATCCTGAATACCACGGCCGGCGGGGATCGCGTCGAGTTCGAATTGGCGGGTCCGGCAGGTTCCGCGGCGCCGTTGCAGGTATGGCGCGGAGCGCGCTGGCGGGCCGAGGCCGGACTGCCGGTGGTGGCACATTTCCCGGCGGGCAATACCGAATTCACACGGACGCATATCGTGTTTCACCGGTGAATAGGCGATAATTTGAGTGGGTATGCCGGGCGGGGAAAGACGAGTCATCAAGAGGCAGAGTCTCACCTTGTGGGTGACGGCGCGCGAAGCCTTCTGGGTCGCGCTGGAGGCCCTGCGCACTCACAAGCTGCGCTCATTCCTCACGCTGCTGGGCGTGGTGATCGCCACCACTACGTTGATCGTGGTCATGTCCATCGTCAACGGCATGAACCTGTACATTGCCGACCACATCGCCAACCTGGGCGCCAACACTTTCGTCCTGCACCAGTTCAAGTGGGCCCAGGGATTTGATGCATTCCAGAAAGCACGGCGGCGCAACAAGCCCATTCGCATGGACGATTACGAGTTCCTGGAGGATACTCTGAACGGCTACGAACAGATCGGGGCCATGTCCACCCTGGTGCCCAATCCTCAGGCCCGGTATCTGACCAACTCGATCGAAGAGATCACGGTCAACGCGGTGACGCCGAGCTTCGCGGATATAGGCCGCGAAAAGGTGGCGGTCGGCCGTTACATCAACGACACGGACTACCGGCACGGCGCGCACGTGTGTGTGATCGGGCAGGATCTGGTGAGCAAGCTGTTTCCGCTGGTCGATCCCCTGGAGAAGGAGGTGTTGATCGGCGGGATTCCTTTCCGGGTGATCGGGGCGATGGAGAAGGTCGGCAGCACATTCGGGCAAAGCCAGGATAACTTCGCCATTGTTCCCTTGACTACCTACCAGCATCTCTGGCAGATACATCCGGAACTGATGGTCTTCATCAAGGCGCCGGACAGCCGCCACATGCTGGAACTGGAGGACGAGGTGCGGGCCTTGATGCGCGTCCGCCGGCACGTTCCCTATGATGAGGACGACACTTTCGGGATCAACGCCTCCGACACGCTCATGAGCGCCTGGAAGAATCTGACGGGGACCATCTTCGCGGTAACGATCGGCATTGTCGCGGTGTTCATGGTGGTGGGCGGGATCGTGATCATGAATATCATGCTGGCCAGCGTCACGGAGCGGACGCACGAGATCGGCGTGCGCAAGTCGATGGGGGCGCGGCGGCGGGACATTCTCTGGCAATTCGTCATCGAATCGGGAGTCATGGCCAGTATCGGCGGCGTCGCGGGCGTCGTGCTGGCCTGGGTGATCGCGCGCCTGGTCAACGCCGTCTTCACGGCGTCGGTCCCCCTCAGCGCGGTATTTGTGGGGGTGGGTCTTTCGGCGGCGGTCGGACTGTTCTTTGGCATCTATCCCGCGAGCAAAGCGGCGCGTCTGGATCCGGTCGAAGCGCTGCGAACGGAGAATTAGCCGAACCATGCGAGCCTACAGCCAACACGTGCGCGAGAATCTGCTACTGGCGCTGGACACGCTGCGCACCCACAAGTTCCGTTCCTTTCTCACCGTGCTGGGCGTGTTGATCGGCACGACCACGGTGATCGCGGTGACCTCGATCATGGCCGGACTCGACAAACAACTGGTGGACGTCGCGGAGCAGTTCGGTACCCGGACATTATGGGTCTACAAGCTGCAACTGGGCGCGCCGCACGCCTTGACGCGCAACGAGCGCATGCGCAAACCGCTCACCTACGAAGACGCCATGGCCATCAAGGAGCAGTCTGCTTCCACCGAGACGGTGTCCGTGGAATTGTTTCGTGAAATGACGGATTTCGGACTGCCTCCGGTCACCGCCCGCTACAAAGGGCTGGACATGAACGATGCGCTGTTTGTGGGCGTCACGTCCGAGCACCTGCAGTTGCTCAATGCCACGCTGGGCACCGGCCGTTTCTTCACGGAGGCTGACGATCTGCACCGCCGCGACGTGGCGGTGATCGGGAACGCGGTGCGCGAACGGTTCTTTCAAAACGAAGATCCCATCGGTAAAACCATCGTGGTGGACGGGCATAGCCTGGACGTGATCGGCACGCTGACGAAGTTCAAATCGTTTCTGGGCGACGATCAGAACGATAAGGGAATCATGGTTCCTTACAACACGTTCAAGAAGCTGTATCCGGAAGCGAAGGACAACTTCATCTGCGTGTTGGTGGAGCCGGGGAAGATGGAGCAGGCCAAGGACGAGGTAACCGAGATCCTGCGACGGCGCCGGCACGTGAAGCCGTCGGATCCCAACAATTTCGGCATTTCGAGCGCCGAGTCGCTGATCGGCCAGTTCCGCCAGATCATCGGCACGGTGGCGCTGGTGATGGTGGTGATTTCTTCCATCGGCCTGCTGGTGGGCGGCATCGGCGTGATGAACATCATGCTGGTGTCGGTTACGGAGCGAACCCGCGAGATCGGCGTGCGGAAGGCCATCGGCGCACGCCGCCGCGATATCGTCTGGCAATTCCTGCTGGAGGCCATGACCCTGACGGCCTCCGGAGGACTCCTGGGTATCCTGACCGGATGGCTGATCAGCCTGACCATTCGCACGGTAGTTCCGCAGTTACCCTCCACAGTGCCGGTCTGGTCCGTCGTGGCGGGCTTCACCGTGGCTACCAGCATCGGGCTGTTCTTCGGGCTGTGGCCGGCTATGAAAGCCGCGCGGCTGGATCCCATCGCCGCGCTGCGTTACGAATGAGTCATGGCGCTGTGAGGCACCACAACAACGCATGAAAATGGGCTCCAGTGGGATGTAGTCTGGAATCAGCTGCCAGACGGAGAGGCCGATTTATTCTGGTGCGGTTGAGCCCG
>Ga0335085_10001174_pt1 | contig 59623 bp, 40 predicted proteins | sample Lox_Sample_45_FD_206712 | JGI IMG/M metagenome (GOLD analysis project Ga0335085, IMG submission 206712) | Soil microbial communities from Loxahatchee National Wildlife Refuge, Florida, United States - Lox_Sample_4.5 | ecosystem: Environmental > Terrestrial > Soil > Wetlands | place: USA...
CTGGAAACTGGGATGAAAGTCACAGCCTATAATCATCATGCTCGGCTCCTTCTCCTGAGCTTCTTGGTCGTCTAGCAGCAACCAGTCTACTCAGGCCGAGGGAGCCGACGCTGTCATGCAATCATTCCTCGCAGTCTTATCGCGATGAGCAGGCGTAGATGGCCTTTGTATTCACGCCAAGGGTGGAATCATCGTCCCGTTGATCCGTCGCTCGCCGGGTTGCCCCAATCCCTCTCGTCCTACAAGGCCACACGTGAGGGTGCCCGGGGGAGTCAGCAGGCTTCGCGTTCTGAGCCAATCACCGGCTACTTTTCACTAAGAACTCGGCAAACAGCCGCTCCGCCTTCGCAATCAACCATGCCGTCGAACCCAAACAACACGGGCGGGAATCGCCATCGCTGACCCGCCAGCTCGCTCCATTGTCCCCTCGTTCCCTGTTCCCAGATTCTTCCGTCAAGGTGTCCACCCGCCCCCATTCCCGCATCTCCTTCATTCCTCGTCGCAAATTCCATGCGGCCTTTTGCTGAAAATTGCTGCTGTCCGGCGCACAATCATTCCAGGAACCATCACATCTCGCTCACGAACGAGTTCCCTCGCTGGACGGTGCCAGGCAGCGCCGGGTTCATCTCTCAATACGGTGCGACGCACCCCATAATGGGACATGGACACCAAAATGCACAAAAAATGAGGCAGGTTATACTGTGAAACGCGCAACACCTTGTCTTTAGAATCAACCATTTACACGCGGTCAATCTCTCTAACCCGCTGATTCAAGAATATTTAGCAAAATCATATGGGGGGGAGGGGGGGGTTACTTGAAAGTAAACGCAGCGGCGTCGTTTCCATGCTGCGGCGAAACGAGTGGATCGTGACTCCACGCAGCCCGCTCTGCCGGCGAAATAGAGCCGCTGGTGCGCGCTTGGGCACAGAGACCCAATCGGCCCAAAGCCGCTTGAGAGGGCAAAAGAATTGAGCGGGTATGCCTTGTTCCTGAGTAAGAAGCATCAAACGGAAGCCGTTCGGTTTCGAGCCGGCCATGAAATCGCGCAACGTTCCGTCAATTTGTGCCCGCGGGCCAGCGCACGAATGAGTCGTCAGCCGTGTGCCGACTCAACTTCTCTTTTTGTACTGCCCTCTCTTCGATGGCAGAATCTGCACGTCCTCGCCCATTCGGCGTCCGTAGGCTCGCCCCTTGCTCTTTCCCCCGTTCTCTGTTTGTGGCGGCAGTTTCTTCGCGCCTTCCGCCTCCGTTGGCGATCCCTCGGCGGGCACGCCGGCATCCCCGCCGCCTGCTTCACGATCCCGATCTGCTTCTGGTGTCCGGGTATCCCTCGTTTCCAGGGTCGCCGCAAAGTTCTTCGCCGGTCCGGTCCGTTCGAATTCGGCATGCGGCATCGCAAGGTTTTGCTTCAGGCCGCACGTGCTTTCAATCAGCTCTCCGAACGGTTCAATATGCCGCATCAACGCTTCCGCCCCGGCGTCGCGCGGCACCTCATGCTTCACCCTGTCCAATTCCTTGATCGCCGGCGCAAAGAGCATCCCCCTCAGTTCACTGAGCGGCGGCGGTGTAATCAACGGACTCTCCGCCGGTTTGTTCACTGCCGACATTGGCGCTTCCCTGCTCTCGGTGGCTTGTGCGGATCTTGGCATCGGCGATTCAACGCCAATCGCCGGCTCCCGCGGCTGCGTCAGTGCGGAATTGGGCGGCGCAGGCGGCTCTCCCAGCCACCATGGACTCTCTTCCGTTTGTTTTGCGCCACGCGGCATAACGGGTGGAGTTTCACGCTGCGCCTCTGCCGCATACAATTCGAACCGCGAGCGCGCCGGAACTGCATTCTGCTTCCCCGCAGGTTCACTTCCAATGGGCGTAACGTCAGCCGCGCCTTGCTCCCGTTCGGCGGCGTCGTGCCGCCTCTGGCGGATCTTGTAACCCGCCACCGCTGCAATCATTCCAACAGCAATGATTGCCACCAGCACAATCAGATTGGAGATCGAAAACGTAAATTCCTCTTGGACGCGGCCCGTCTCACTCAATCTCGATGGTTCTGCTCTGCCAGCATAGAGAATGGCGAAGCGAGTCTGAATCCCACAAAAAGGGAGATTCTCCTCTGGCGCATTGGTAATTCCAGGGTGAGCCATCGGTGCCATCTGATAATGCCCAAAGTTTGATGACGGTGTCCGGAAAGAGACTGCACAACTCGCCCCGCCCTGCTTTACGCCGCCGTCATCTCGCGGCCCTTGGCCTCATGTCCAAGCGACGCCAGCCCGGCCAGCGCAAGGGCGACCACGACCACCGTGACCGCCAGTACCGCCGGATAATTGCCCCAGCGTTCCGCGGCCAGCGCCTGCCCCTTGCCGTTCCACGACGTGATCAGCGCGCCCAACTGGTACGCGAGCCCCGGCGCAGTGGCGCGCACCGGCGCGGGCGACAACTCCGTCAAATAGGCGGGAACCACTCCCCAGGCTCCCTGCACCATGAACTGCATCAGCACCGCCCCGGCGCCCAGTGTCACCGCAGAGTGCCCGTAAGCGTAGAGCGGAATTACCGGGATGGCCAGTAGCGCGGCCGTTACAATCGCGCGCTTGCGGCCCCATTTCTCTGAAAGCATCCCAAAAATCACTCCGCCCACAATGGATCCAATGCCGTAAAGAACACCGATCAGTCCAATCGTCGCAGGCGAAAGCTTGATCGCCACCGCCAGAAACGTCGGATACACATCTTGCGTGCCGTGCGAGAAGCTCATGAACGCAGTCATCAACAAGACCAGAAACAGGAAAGTAGGCAGAAATCGCAGCAACTGCTTGGGCCAAACCGGACTCGCGTGCACCGTCTCCTTTGCCATCCGCCTCCTGGCTCCTTCAAGCCAGACAGGCGACTCAGCCACGCGGGCCTGCACATAGAACGCGAGCAACGCCGGTGTCGATCCGAGGATGAAGAGCCCTCTCCAGCCGATTCCCGGAACCGACAATCCATGCCAATGAAACCCTGCATAGAGCAACCCAAATGCGCCTGACGCCAGGATCGATCCCACCGCGTAACCTTCCTGCAGGATGCCCGAGAAAGTGCCGCGCCCTTCCTTGGGCAGAGTCTCGAAGGCGAGAGCCGCGCCCACTCCCCACTCTCCGCCCATTGCAATACCGAACAAGGCACGAAGTGCCAGCAGCACGTTCAGCGAAGGTGCAAAGGCGCAAGCCAGCTCGATCACCGAAAACCCCAGGATGTTCGCCATCAGCACCGGGCGCCGTCCATACCGGTCGGCTAGCATCCCAAACACCAGCGCTCCCACCGGCCTGAATGCCTGCGTCAGGAACACCGCACCGAGTACCGCAGAGGGGGCGGCCTGAAATTCTCCCGCAATCCCCTTCACGCAGAACACGAGGAGGAAGAAATCGAGGCTGTCGAGAGTCCATCCCAGGAATGCTGCAAGGAATGCATGACGCTGCATGGGACTGAGCTCACGAAATGGTCCAAGGGCGAGCATAGGCCGGAGCATAGCAGAAAGACTGCGCGCTTCTTCTCACTCTGCCCGGCCGCAGCTTCCAAAATAGGTATCTGTTGTAACAAATATCCCTGTTGGGGCATCCTAACTGCAAAGCTCGTTGGCTTAAGGTGCGCTCGAGCCAGGATCTAAACGACCCGCATCATAGGAGATTCTTCGCATCATGAGAAGGCTTGCCGTAATGACTGGACTCCTGGCACTCACCGTGCAATTTGCCGCTGCGCAGGTGTCTACCTGGGTTTCTGACCCAAATCATAGCGAGGTCGATTTCGCAATCACTCACATGAGTGTCTCGAAGGTGCATGGCCGCTTTGGAAATGTCGCGGCCGCGATCCACTTGAACGAGTCGGACGTCACCAAATCCAGTGTGCAAGTGACTATCGGCGTCGGCACCATCGACACGGGCGTTCAGGCGAGAGATAACGAAATCAAGGGGTCGAAGTATTTTGACCTAGCCCAGTTTCCCCAAGCGACGTTTACCAGCACCAGCGTGGCCAACAGTGGCGGTGACCTCATCGTCAGCGGAAACTTCACGCTTCACGGAATCACCAGGCCGGTTGTGTTGAAGGTGGAGGGTCCTACAGCACCCGTGACAGACAATCGAAACAGGGTTCATCGTGGTTTTTCAGCGACCGCTACCATCAATCGAACCGACTTCGGTATTGGATCAAGTGTCCCATCAGCCGTGCTTGGCAGCGAAGTACAACTGACCATTGAAGTGGATGCCATCAAGCAGGAATAGCCTTTTGGAGGATTTCCAATGGCGGACTTGAGGAGTGAAATTGCACAGGCGGCTCCCTTTTCGAGTGTCGAGGAAGAAGCCATCCTGAACCTGATGCGCACATCAGATTTCATGCATCGGGCCTTCCAACAGAAGACGCGGCATTGGGGCCTCACTTCCACGCAATACAACGTGCTGCGCATTCTGCGCGGCGCACGGCCACAGGGCCTCACCTGCGCGGCAATCGGCGCGCGCATGATCACCGCGGACCCCGACATTACGCGGCTCCTGGCTCGCCTCAAGCGTCTCAAGTTAATCCGCCAGCACCGCGACAAAACCGACCGGCGTGTAGTCTGGACCCAGATCTCGGATGCCGGCCTTGAACTTCTTCAGGCCATGGATCCTGTCATTCAACGAGCACCCGTGGAGCTCCTCGGTCACATCAGCCGCGGCGAACTGAATGAACTGATCCGTTTGTTGGAATCGGCGCGGCAGCCTTGCGTGGCACACGCTCTACTGCATAACTAAAGGCTCCGCTCAGATGAATCTTCTCGAAGCCTTGATCGCAATCGACTGTACTCAGGTCAATATTGCGGAGCGCTTACGCGGTGACGATCTTTTGCGCAACTGTCTGTTCGTCCATTTCGGACTGGATGATCTTGTTGTGCAGGCAATAGAGAGCCAATTCAAGCCGGTCAGATACTCCAAGCTTGTCATAAATCTTCCTTAAATAATTTTTAATCACCTGCTCAGTTGTGCCAAGCTGGAATGCAATTTCCTTGTTGCGCTTCCCCTGAGTAATACAGGTGATGATCGACATCTCTTTGGGTGAAAGCCGCGGCTGGTTGCGCGGACTGACAAGCGAGGCGGCCTGGGCACGATAAGCATCAATTACCCAGTTCACTGATTGGTTATCGATCCAGGTTTCACCTGCCGCGATTCGGCGGACGCAGCGGACAAGAAGATCGGGCGAGATCGAACGGGAAACGATGCCGCGCACCCCACGTCGATAGAGTTCCACCGTATGGTTCTCGTCGGCGGCTACCGCCTGAACGATCAACTTGACATCGGGAGCGAGTCGCAGAAGCTCAGGAATTGCATTGGCGGTACCCGCCAGCATGCTTCCTTCCAGCAGAACGATGTCCGTCGGATAGCGCTCGATCGCAGCGCGCAAGTTCTCGAGCGAGTCAGCCTGAGCAACAACTCGGATGTCATCTTCCAGAGCGAAGACTTTACGAATACCCACCCGGTATATGGCCTGGGAATCCGCCAGAATCACGCGGATTGTTCCCGGCTTAATCGGAGTATCTACACTCTCAGCTTCACTGTTATCGTCCAGTATTTCCATAATCGGCTGCCGTCAGGCCAATTGTGCTCTCACTGCACCGCAAACTGATAATCGTCGATAGTGGCTGCGGCGAGATGCTCATTATGGCTTGTGGAGCAGCGTACCACACGTCCCTTGCAGTGGACCATAACATCATTGGGGGAGCCGAGGAACGCGTGAGGCATCCGCATCGAAAATTCAATCGCCAGCCCTACTCTCAGGTCCCGATCAAGCGAAAAGAGGACCCCGCTGGCAGAGATGTTTCGCGTGAGCGCGGAGATCTCGCCCTGTTCGCCCTCCACTTTCACCGAAAGGGCGAGCGGAAAACGCACTGCACAACGAACCTCTTGCCGTTCCTTTGGGGGAGCCGAGCTATTGGACGGCGCCGGCATTTCCGGTTTGGATGAGCTCATAGTCTTTCCTATTCGCAAGTAGCCCCATACGCCAATGTAGCGGGTTTTATGAATTTAGCCACGGCACCAAAGTTTCCGGTGTAGTAACCAATTCCAATCGCTCCAGATAACCCTGACGAATGACCCATAACAATTGCCGGCCCCACGTTTCCCAGTGGGGATGTTGCGCTTGAACAGCCACGGAAACTGCCAACTGCGTGCGCATCTGCTCAGAATTGTCCGCGCCTGGAAATCAGGATGTTGTTCCTTTTGCACCTTGTCATCACTACCCGAGGATTACCAGGGGATTCCGCGTCCGAACGATCTTCCGTTTCAGGAGCAGTAGATTTGGAAGAACTAACAGCTCCAGGATTTCGGAGAGATCCATCAACTCTGCCAGCGCCGTTTCCGCATACCAATATGTGATACTTGGGCCGCGGCTGACTTGCATTCGAGTTCAGGGTTCCAGCAAAGCACAGACTTATTGATCTCGATAGCAACTCTCACAAAATGAGCAAGTTGCAACTTGGTAACTTCAGAAATAGTTACCGATGGGAAGCTTGATTGGGTACGAATGTTGGAATATTTTTGTAATTGCACTTTTGTTGTAGCGACTTTACATATTTTCGGGTACTCTGATGGAGCAAAAGTTGTAGGCGGGCTGTCTCCGCCGGGAAGAGCATGTCAATGAACTCGAGCACTCTGAATATCTTAAAAGTTGGCTTCATCGCAGTGCTTCTTGTTGCTGCGTCCGCTGCATTTGCCATCCCAATGGGGCCGGTTCCGCTTCCACCGGATAATCAGGTGGCGGCGATTCCGATGGGTCCTGTACCGCTTCCACCGGATGCAATTCCGATGGGTCCTGTGCCGCTTCCGCCGGATGCAATTCCGATGGGACCGGTGCCGCTACCACCAGACGTTCAGATGGCGGCAATTCCGATGGGTCCCGTACCGCTTCCGCCGGATGCGATTCCAATGGGTCCAGTGCCGCTACCACCTGATGTAGCGTAGCATTGCAAAACAACTTCATTTTCATCACATCGCCCCAGTTAACTGGGGCGATGCTGTGTTTACGGTTTTCTATCAGAGCGTTCTGAATCCTGCTATCCTCAAGACGTTTCATTGTGCAGGTTGTGCCGGGTGTCAATCAGTCTTGACAACGCGCTCTGGCTCGTCGGCATCCTCGCCGAAGCCGCAGTTGTAGGGTTGCTCGGATACAGGCGCGTCTGGCGGATCCTGCCCATCTTCTGTTTGTATTGCATTTGGGATTTTGCGAGTAACGTCGCAGTTTTCGTGGTTGCCCGCTCTTACCCAACGAGCTATTTTCGTTTTTACTTCGTTCAAGCGATACTCGATTCCACCCTGCAATTCGCCGTACTCGTCGAGCTTGCGTGGTCGCTGTTGCGACCTCTACGACCGGCGATTACGCGCCGGGCGCTAGTAGTGATCTGCATTTTGGTCCTGGCGGCAGGCGCCGCGATTTGGCCTTTTGCTGCGCTTCCAGGGCTTGTCAACGTCGGCCACCGGGCCCACATCCTGACCCAGATGCAACAGACCGTAACAATTCTCCGCGTTCTGTTCTTTCTTCTGCTGGCTGGAGGCAGTCAGTTCCTATCCATCAGCTGGCGCGATCGCGAGCTTCAAGTCGCTACCGGATGGGGTGTAGTCTCCTTTGTCAGCCTGAGCGTCGCCATGGTGCACATGCACCAAACCACCGCGTTGCAGTACGAGCACCTCGGGCAAATCGTCGTAGCGAGCTATCTCTGTTCCCTCCTTTATTGGGTATTCAGCTTTGCGCAAAAGGAGGCTGCCCGAAAAGAATTCACCCCCCAGATGCAGCGAGTTCTGCTCGCAATGGCTGGTGCTGCCCGGACGTCCCGCGGAACTTTGACCGAAGCTCGCGTGGGCAAGCCTCGCGATCTCGATCACCCTTAGACCGACAGATGCACTGCAACCGACTTACTCTGCCGCCTTTGCGCGCATATGTTTCGAATTCGGCCGGATCCTGTCGCGGAGTCTCTACAACATATCCAGGTTTGCAATCTGGTTTGCCGGGTCGCAATCATTGTTGCCGGTTAAGCCGTCTCGTTGCTCCCTTTGTGCGGTCACCACGCCGAACAAAGCGGAACATTCTGAGCAATCTCGTGTTTTGGATTGATAGCGCGCACTGCCGAAGCCATTTGCCTGCAGCCAACCCGGCAACTCCTTTTGCATCCGTAATCAATGAGGCGCGGGTGCGGTTTTCATCATCATGTCGCGAAGGTTCAGGCATACTGAAAACAGGGAGGCCCAGGCGACTTCGAGGTTGAGGGGGACCGATGCTCTCAATTCGCAAACTATTCATTTGTGCTCTTGCATTCGTCATCTGGGGCCTCATAGGTTGTCTACAATCCAACGCACAGGCCGCTCTCCTTTTGGAAGAGCCATACGGGTTCTTTGGCACGGTCAATCCAACGGGCCACGTCGCCATTTATTTTGAGCGAATCTGCGCAGAGACTCCGGTGCAACTGCGGCGCTGCAAACCGGGCGAACTGGGCGCCGTGATTGCGCGCTACCAGGGAATTGCCGGATACGATTGGGTGGCAATCCCGCTCATCCCTTATCTCTACGCGGTCGACGAACCCGCCGAGGTTCCTACAAGGGTGAGCCACGATGCAGTGGTGGCCTTGCGCGATCTCTATCGCGAAAAGCATCTGCAAATCCTCGGCCCCGAGCTTTCGCGCGGCAACTTTTTTCGCGGCGGATGGACACAGCTGGTGGGCGCAGCGTACGAAAGAAGAATTTACGCCTTTCGCTTCAATACGACCGAGGAACAAGACGACGCCCTCATCAAGCGTTTGAATGCAGGCCCAAATCAGTCGAAGTTCAATTTGCTCTTCAGCAATTGCGCCGACTTCTCGCGCATTCTGTTAAATGGATACTTCCCGCGCACGTTCCGGCGCAGCATCTTTCCCGATGCCGGCATGACTACGCCCAAGCAGATCACCTACAAGCTGAAGCGATATGCGCGGAAACACCCCGAGACGCAGCTCACAGTTTTCGAGATTCCCCAGGTGCCGGGATACCGGCGCGAAAGCGGCAAGATCAAGGGGATTGACGAGTCGATCGTAACGACTGCGTATGCGATCCCGCTGGTTCTCGTGAATCCCTATCTCGCCGGAGGCTTGTTTGTCGATTACCTGATCCGCGGCCGCTATCACCTCATTCCCAAAGATCCCACCGTTCTGGGACCCGATCGGCTTGACACATTGACAGTTCACCCTGCCCCACAGGAGAATCTCGCCATCGAAAGTTTGCAGGTTCCCGGGGCCAATGAGACGAGCACCGCTCTCTCCCCGATACCTGCAAACGAGTCCGGTATGAAGGGAAGCGAGACAGCGAATGAATAAGGACAAGCCGCAGAGTTACAAGAGCCACTCACGATTCGATCCTCTCTATCATTTCTTCCTCGCCTGGATTTTTCTGGCCAACGTTGTGATCGCCATCGTCTACGCGGTGCGTCACCCGTGTTTCTATTCGGTGTGGATCGCCGTGATGTCGTTTGCCGCATTTCTACTTCTGTTCAAGCTTCGACTCTATCCGCTTAGGGTGCAGGATCGCGTGATACGGCTGGAGGAGCGGCTGCGCTTGCAGGCACTGGCGCCGGCAGAGTGGCATACGCAAATCTACCGTCTCAGCGAAGACCAGCTCATCGGTCTGCGTTTCGCGGCTGACGATGAAGTGGTGGAACTGGCCAAGCAGGCACTGGAACACAACCTCACCCGAAAACAGATCAAGCAGCGCATCAAAGACTGGCGCCCCGATCACTGGCGGGTATAGAGGCAGCTTCTAGCTACTAGCTCCCCGGTCCGTACCACATTGGCATACCCCCCTCCCCCCTGTTTTTGGGCAAACCTCTCACAGGAAAAGAGTTGCAGGTTTCAAGTGGCCGCAAACGGCCGTAAATATTTGATATCGAAGGGGTTACCTACTAAATATTTGCAATCATTGGAGTTAGCTGGAGCGGGTCTCCCGTAAGTCGTTGATTCCTGGTGATGCTGTCTTCAAACTCCTCATTCAAATATTTGGCGGATAACGAGATTGTGTTCATTCTCCGATCTGCTCGCTGATCTTTCGCCCTTTTTCAGGTTAGCGATTTCGCAGAATTAATCGGCAAAGCCAGGAATCGGGAGACGTGGCGCCCAAAGGACCAGAAGTCAGCCACTTAGCTGAACTGTGCAATGCCGCTGAAATGACCCGAGACTTGACATTTCAGCCAGGCGGCCGAAATCTCATGTGGCATGGCCACATAAAGTTCAGTATTCTTCTGTGGTACGGCCACAGGAGCGATATGGGAGATTCAAAACTTGATTTGCTGCAGGGCACTCTGGACCTGATGGTCCTGCAAACCCTCGCGGCCATGGGATCGCTTCATGGCTACGGAATTGCGCGGCGCATTGAGCAGGTAAGCGGAAACGAAGTGCTGCTCAACCAAGGCACGATCTACGCATCGCTGGTGCGGCTGGAGCAGCGGGGGTGGATCGCATCGAAATGGGGTGTTTCAGGGAATAACCGCAAGGCAAAATTCTATTCGATCACGCGATCCGGGCGGCATCAACTGGCCGACGATTCGCGCTACTGGCAACGGCTGACCGGCGTGATGGAGCGCCTGTTTGCCATGGGACCAAATGAAAACGAGGAGCCCGAAGAAGCATGAACGGCCGATGGAGAAGACTGCGGCAGCGCGTGTGGGCGTTCTGTGCCAGGCGCGCGCTCGACGCGGAGCTCGAAGCCGAGATGGAGTCGCATCTTCAGCTTGCTATCGACGAGATGGTGGAGCACGGCGCATCACCGGAAGAAGCCAGGCGGCGGGCGCTCATTCAATTTGGCGGAATACAACAGGCTCGGGAAAGACATAGAGAGGCGCGGGGGGTTATGCAAGTCGATATTCTGCTGCAAGACCTGAAGTACACTGCGCGCAAGCTCAGGCGCGAGCTTGGATTCACGGCGATCGCAGTGCTCATACTGGCGCTGGGAATCGGCGCCAACGTCGCGGTGTTCAGCGTAGTGAACACCATCATGCTGCGACCGCTTCCCTTTCCCAACGCGCAGGAGCTCGCGTGGATTGCGCCACCGCCGCAAAAGTGCGGACTGTCGTGCGCAACCTACTCGACCGACGCCTACGATGAGTTCCGCGTGGGCAGTCGCTCCTACCAGGACGTGACCGGATACTTTGCCTTCTCGCTGCCCGGCAATCTGAATGTACGCATGGGCAATGGCGCGCCGCTGCCGGCAACCAGCATCGACGTGATCGCGAACTTCTTTCAAGTGCTGGGAGTGCACCCGGCGAGGGGAAGGCTGTTTACAGCAGAGGACGCGCGTGATGGCGCCCCGCCGGTCATCGTGCTGACGGATGCGTGGTGGCGGCGGCAATTCAACGGCGATCCCAACATCGTTGGAAAGGCTTTTGACATCAACGGTCAGCAAACGACCGTCATCGGCGTGCTGCCGCAGACATTCGATTTCGGAGCGGTCTTCTCACCGGGCGCCAAAGTCGATGCTCTCACTCCGCTTGCGCTCTATGGTCCTCCGCGCAACTGGGGCAACATTATCACTTTCATTGGCAGGCTCAAGCCCGGCGTAACGATCGCACAAGCAATGCAGGACGCAGCGCGCGTGGCACCCACCATGTGCTGGAACAACAAGTATCCCCGCTCGTGCGGAAGCTACAAGCCCCCTATTCCGATCTCACTGAAAGATCATGTGAGCGGCCGTCTGCAACGATCGCTCGTCGTATTGTGGGCTGCAGTTGGCATGATCTTGCTGATTGCGTGCGTGAATCTTTCAAACCTTTTGCTGGCGCGAGCGGCGGCGCGATCCAAAGAGTTTGCGATGCGCGGCGCACTGGGCGCGGGCCGCGGGCGAATTGCGAGGCAGCTGCTGACAGAGAGCGTGGTGTTGTCGGGCATCGGTGCGGTCTTCGGACTGGCGCTCGCAGAACTGGTGATCTCGTGGCTCAGAAGCCAGGGGAGCATTGCACTTCCGCTCCTCAGCCAGTTGCGAATTGATATGGCTGCGCTGGGGTGGACCGTTCTGATCGCAGCCGTCTCCGCGTTGCTCTTCGGACTGGTTCCCGGGCTGCGCATGACCTCTGGGAATCTGCACGATGCGCTGAAAGACTCGGGCGCCGGTTCCGGGCAGGGCCGCAAGCATGAGAGTTTGCGTTCAGTGCTTGTGGTCACCGAAGTGGCGCTGGCCTGCGTGCTGCTGGTTGGCGGAGGATTGCTGCTCAGAAGTTTTCTTCATGTCCTGGACGTAGACCTGGGCTTCGAACCGGATCGCGCTGCGGCGGTGAAAGTAGAATTCGATTCAAGCGCGCCGACGCCCGAGGCGCGACAGCAGAAGCTGACGGTGATCTTTCAGCAGATTCTCAACAGAGTGGGAGCCATTCCCGGAGTGGAAGCGGAGGGCATCACGGATTATCTTCCACTGGATCGCAATCGCTCATGGGGGCTGCCTTTCCCCAGAGGAATCACCCGCCCCAAGAATGTGCAGTCGGGTCCGCTGGTCTACGTCATCAGTCCCGGATATCTTCGCGCGATGGGCACACGGCTCCGCGGACGGGACTTCACCTGGGACGACAGCCCGAAGAACGAGCCGGTGGTGATGATCAACGAATCGTTTGCGCGCTTTCTAGCTAGCTATGCTCACTGGCCAAATAACGACCCGACCGGACAAATACTGACAGGGACGAATGGACAAGATGCGCGCGTAATTGGCGTGGTCGATGACGTGCACGAAGAAAACGTGGAAGGGGAAGCAGGCTGGCAGATCTACTATCCCATCACGCAGCAATACCCCAGCGGCGCGGAGCTGGTGATCCGTACACAACTGCCTCCCGCGCAACTGGCTACCAGCGTTTTGCGCACGCTGCGTGAGCTGAATCCGAACCAGCCGGCCGCGGAGTTCAAGCCGATCAAGATGTTGGTGGATCATGCCAATTCATCGCGGCGCTTTTTCATGATGCTGGTAGGCTTGTTCGCTGCCCTGGGCCTGCTGCTGGCTGCGCTGGGGATCTACGGCGTTATCTCGTACTCCGTCACGCGGCAGACCCAGGAGATTGGGGTGCGCATGGCTCTGGGCGCCAGTCCGCAGCACGTGCGGCAGCGCGTGCTGAAGAGTTCGCTGCGTCTGGCAGCGTGGGGTGTTGCAGCCGGCGCGGTTGTCTCGCTTGGATTCGCGAGATTGGTCGCGGCGCTCCTTTACGCGACCTCGCCCTGGGATGTGGCAACTTATTGCGGTATGGCCGTCGCCCTTCTTGCGGTAGCCGCCGTAGCGGGATATCTGCCTGCGCTTCGCGCCTCGCGCATCAGCCCGCTGGTGGCATTGCGCGCGGAGTGACGCGATAGACGAGTGGCTGGCGCCCAGGAAGGCGGAATCGCCCGAATGTTCGCGCCTACGTTTTAGGTGGAAGTTCCGATTTGTATGAAGTCGAATCGGGCAGCGCGTCGAGCTCATGCTCGTGTTTATAGTGCTCGGCAGGCATCTTGCCGTCCCACCATGCCCAGTTCATCGGGTAGACGTCGGGATCGAAGAAGACCTGGTAGAAGTGCCAGACGAGAATGGCCAGAGTAGCCAGGATGGCCTCGTAGAAATGGATGGCGGTGGCGACGTCGACCCACCAGCGGGCCAGCAGGTTGCCGACCCACACCTTGGCCCAGAGCATGATGCCGGTGAGTCCCATGAGAGCCGTGCCCCACACCAACGCCCAATACTCAGCTTTTTCGGCGTAGTTGAATCGCCCGAATTTCGGTTTCTGCTGGCTGAGGCCGAGATAGTAGCGCATGGTGCCGATGGCATCAAAAGCGTCACGCGGCCGGGGCGCCATATCGAGCAATAGCCGCCGGCCTTCGCGCGCGATGGCGAGATAGAAGACGTGATAAAAGCCGGCACAGATGAGAATTACGCCTGCGATCCGGTGAATGATGCCGCGAAGATTCTCGCCCATGCCCAGTGTGTGAGCGAACCACGTATTTGGAAAACGGAGCGCAAAGCCGGAGATGACCAGAATGATGAAACTGGAAAGCAGGACGAGATGCTGCCAACGCTGGTTCACGCTCATACGCGTCATGAAGGGATTCTGCAGGCGCCGGCGCGCGACCGCCTTGCTGCGCCAGATGATTGCGTTGTGCAGGAACATGGTTCCGATGACGAGCAGGATGAGGACGATATAGATCGTGCGCACCCAGCGCACGGCAAGCGAGTCGATGTCGCCGGTACGCACCCCGTCCTGGAGATGCACCGGCGTGCGCGTGAATTTCTGAGTGACGCCTTTGTGGCACTTGCCGCAGGTGGCGTCGAGGTTGGCGTGATTGATGGTCGATCGGGAATCGCTGGAGGGAAGAATGTCATGAACGCCGTGGCAACTGGAGCAGTTGGCGGCTACGACAGATCCGCCTTCGGCAGCGAGACCGTGATAGCTGTCGAAGTAGCTGGTGACGCGATTGCCGGGGACGCCGAATTCCTGCGAGAGGCGCACGCCCTCGTGGCAGCGGGCGCAAATGTCGCGCGACACGTTCTGCTCGGCAACAGGCGAGTTGGGATCGGTGTGAGACCGGATGGAGTGGATGCCGTGACAGTCAGTGCAGGTGGGGGCAACAGCATTGCCGCGCTCCAGCGCCTGTCCGTGGATACTGACGTGAAAGGTGTTGGCCACGTCGGTGTGGCATTTGCCGCATGTGGCGGCAACCGCGAATTTGGAGATGGGCGATTTGGCGTCGTTGGCGGGCAGAATCTCGTGCGCGCCGTGACAGTCGGTACACACCGCGGCATGCTGCGAGCCGTTGGCGACAGCCCGACCATGCACGCTCGCCTGGTAGGAGACGAAGGGCTGCGCGCTGACTCCGCTCGACTCCATAAGGAACTTTTGCCCGTGGCACTGGCCGCAAGTTGCGGGGATGTTGGAGTGGTAAACAGAGGAACTGGGGCCGCCGGGGCCGACGATTTCATGCGCGTCGCCGTGGCAGTTGATGCAGGTCGCCGCGGCCGTTTGGCCCGGCCCGGTTTTCCGGGAGTGCACGCTATGCTCGTAAGCGGTTTGTGCGTCGGCGTGGCATTGTGCGCAAGCGATTTTGGCGGGCGGCTTATCGTGCGCCAGGCTTTTGACATCTGTGTGGCAGTCGACGCAGTGGAACATGCGGCCGTGCACGGAGTGCTTGAACTTGCTCTCATCGACGTGGAGGCTGACGACGGAGCCGTTGACGTCCTCAGTGAGCGTGGGGTCGCCGTGGCAGGTCAGGCAGTCTGCGTCCTTGAGCTTTTGCGCGGGGATTGCGGTGGCTGCCCAAAAAAGAAGAAAGAAGACAAACGATGGAGCGAACAACTTTCGAACTATGTCCACAGCTTGAGGAGAATTCGACCCAGCAAAGGCCGCAGTGCCTCTTATCACAAGCGGGTGTGATAAGGCCGCAGGCGTGCTCAGAAAGCGCGCCTAATGTGTGTTTTGGCCGCTTAAGTGAGGGTATCGCTCGCCTTGCTCCCATTCAACGACCTGGATTTGCCGTCGTGCTTAAGTAGTGGCGATGAAATTTCTGCTGTCGAAAAGAGATTTGAGGCTCTCAAGAAAACCTGCATTGACCCCCTTGACGCCCTTATAGATCATGGGGTGCCCTAGCGATGCCAGCCAGACGTCGACTTGATACACACCGTCTCCCCAGGTTGCATTGGAAGGAATTCTCTCGTTCGGAGCTAAAGTGGCGCCCGCGCGATTCACGATGACGAAAATATGGTTGGTGAAGGCGACGACCTCGATTCTCTTGAGAAGAGATGCGGTCCGCGACTGCGACTCTTTCTTCATTCTTTCCATGAGAGGGTAGGCCGCCGCCCACGCGAACGTGGTGCAAATGCCTGCCTCCGCTTTTTTGAGGTATAGGTTGACTGCTTTGGCGCAATCCAAGTACTCGTTGAGACGTGTGAAGTTGCTATTGTCGCCCGGGGCCTTCTGCTCCGAAGTTAAGTAGTCGCCGTAGCGCTTGGGGTAAGCTTCACGGACCAGATAGGCCCGATTGATGATTTGCTCCTTATAGAAATAATCGCGGTCGTCAGAGCAGCAATCGGAAAAGCGCGCTGCATCCATGCACGCAAAACGGGACATTTTGTCCCATTCGCCAAGCTCCTCGATCTTAAAGATGCCCTTGTAAGGGGGCAGCGCCAAACTGGTGACATTTCCGTCATTCACCCGCTCCAGCTCTTTCATCAGTTCAATGACCCAGGCCTTGTATTTAAGAGGCAATAGCGGCTTCTTGATGCTCATGAGTACCGTATCGATGCACCAGGTCGCCTGCCTCCGCCGGCTCTCTAAACAGGCCTCGGCAAATAACTCTGCGAAATCCGAAGCGCTAATTCTTTGTGGACCCTCATCGGTATTGCATTCGATCATTTTTCCGGGAGGGAGCGGGCCAGCGGCCGTTAATTTCGGGGTAAATGCGTTTTCGATTCGCGTGATTTCAGCCGCAGAAATGGCCATGCTTGCTCCCTAGTTACAGAGGTTGAGCTCAATTCAGATGAAGGGGACGGGGAACGTGCAACTGGCATTTAATCATAATCCCGGCGGCGGCTGGAACACATAGAACACTCCTCGAAAGTTGTAACGGCGTCTTGGAGGAGTCGGTCAGGATGCAAACTCTTGCCGCAAGTGGATGATGTCGAGCTTGTTCAGGCTACAATTCGGTTCCCAATCAATAGAAAGCATTGCGCATTGAGGATGCAGGAAGATATCAGCGATGTGGCAGTGTAATGCCAATACTGAAGGCTGATATTTGGAGGCGCAGAGCTCCTTCTAGTCGAAGTACGCCGTCAGCGTGAGCACGAGGAGCGTGAGGCCGACGAACAGGGCCGTATAGCCGACGACTTTGGCGAAGTTGAGCAGCCAGACCGGCGGAGCGATGCCGAGCCGGGACTCCAGCTTGTCTTCTTTGACCATGCGGTCGTACTCCAGCGGGCGCTTGTGCTTAAACTCCTCTTCGCTTTCGACGCCGGTGAAAATCACCATGTCCATCGGGAAGCTGTCGGGACGCAGGTGCGTGTTGACGAAGTGGATGGCGAAGATGAAGAGAATAGCGAGCAGGCCCTCTTCGCTGTGAATAATGAGGACCGCGTTGAGCGCCCAGCCCGGCAGAAAGTGCGCGAAGAATGGCGCGAACCACATCGCGTAACCGGAAAAGCCGATCACGATCATTCCCCAGAACACAGCCCAGTAGTCGAACTTCTCCCAGTAGGCGTAGCGCTCGAATTGAGGCTTGGGGCCGAGGCCGAGGAACCAGCGCATGTGGCCGAAGAGATCTTTCACGTCTTTCCAATTGGCGACCATCGACGTCGAGCCCCAGAAGATTCCCTTTTCACGCTTAAAGAGGCCGCGTTGAAAGATTTCCTTGACATGGATCAGAAAGGCAATGGTGAGGACTAGAGCGCAGAACTTGTGGAAGAAGAGGATAGCGCCGAATCCACCAACGCCCGCTGCGAACTTGCGTGCCCAGAAGCTCTCGCTGAAACGCATGGGCAGGCCGGTGGCCGCCAGGCCCAGGAATGTGCTGAAAAGCACGGCGTGCATATAGCGCTGCTCGCGTGTGAAGCGTACAAAGTATCGGCCCCTGGCGGCGGATTGCGTGGTCTGCGTAGTTGTGTTGGCAACTTCCAACTCAGGCATTCTTTCCTCCATCGGCTCGGCGGGTCTTGACCTGGTTGAAGCGCGAGCGAACCAACCACAGGATGGTGTGAATCATGAAGAAGGTGAGCACGCTGGCCAGCAGCAGATTCATGAAGAGCCGGATATAGAAAAGTGCCGGGCTCAGCTTGCGATCGCGTGCGTTGGCGTGCGGCTGATACTGCACGAAGCTCAGGTTGGCGCCGGCGTGGCAACGGCCGCAGGTGGCGACCAAATTCGTTTGATGGATGGGCGAGCCCGGGTCGCTTGCGGGCCTCACATCGTGCGCCTGGTGGCAGTCCCAGCAGCGAGCCGTTTCAACGTAGCCGCCCAGCGACCCGAGCTGCGAGTGGAAGGTGTCGCGGTAGGTCGAGAATTTATCTTTGTGGCAGTTGCCGCAGATGGGCGTCGACTGCATGCGGAATTCGGCCTCTGTGGGCTGCAGGATGGCGTGCGCAGTGTGGCAATCGCTGCAAACCGGAGCTTTCAAGTCGCCCTTCGCAATGGCCTGGCCGTGAACGCCCTGCTGGTAGTCGGCATTGATCTTGGCGTGGCAGTTGCCGCAGGTTTGGGGGATGTTCGCCTTAAACGTAGGACTCTGCGGATTATTGTGGCTCATTATTCCGTGCGAGCCGTGGCAGCTCTGGCAGTTTGCCGCAACCAACAGGCCCTCCTTACTAAGCGCGAATCCGTGAATCGAGTCGATGTAGTTGGGATAGATGCTGGGCAATCCGTGCTTGCCTGCCATGCCGTTATTGCCGTGGCACTGGCCGCAGGTTTTAGGCACGTTGAGCGGATAAACCGCGGAGCGTGCATCAGTCTTGGGATAGATTTCGTGCGCGTTGCCGTGGCAGCTGGTGCAAGGATGGTCCTTGCTGTCGGCGTGCACGCTACCCTTGAGTTGATTCGCTTGGTCGGCGTGGCACGTCGCGCATTGCACCGGAGCGATTTTGTCGGGGTGCGGATAACCCTTGATGTCGGCGTGGCAGTTCGTGCATTGCAAGCTGCCGTGAATGCTGTCGCCAAACTTTTTGCCATCGACGGCGATGCTGTGGCCGGCGCTGTCAGTCATGCTGGCGTCGCCATGGCACGTCAGGCAATCGGTTTGCGCGTGCAGCGCCGGTGTCGCGAACACTAAAACAGCCGCGCTGAGAACAAGGAGCGCACGCCCAAACTCGCTCCCTTGTTCCCTTGTTCCTTTGCTCCCCGCCTTACTGCCCACTTTCTTTATTGCGGCTTCGATCATCCCGCCGTCTTCTTTCCCCAGGCAAATGAGGTCTGCATATCTGCCTGGTTTTGCCTTCACCTGGCCATCTGTGATCATCGGAGGGATGAAATCGCAGAGAGCACCTTTCAGGATTGCGATTGGAGGGAATTGCTGGCAGTGACAGGTATCACAAGCGGGGCGACGCAGATCACAAGACCTGGCTCAAATTATTCGCTCAGGGCCAGGAGCCTTTGTCTTCCAACTCACATTGCTGGAAGCAGCAGACCGTTGTTCGGCCAATTTTCTTTCAGCAGGACTGCCCGTTGCCGCCTTGTGGCATCTATATCAAGTACAGATTCAATCGAGGTGAGCGATGAAGGGGTGTCTCGTTGCCTTGTGTTTTATCGCCTGTTTGCCAGTTCTTCAATCGCAGGTACTCAGGTTCGGCCAAGAGCCGACATATGCAAAGCCGGGCGTCGACTACCCGATCAAGGTGCACATCTCCGGGATCCGCGTCCGCAGCTATTGCTCTGAAAACGGCTGCGACGAAGAGCTCCGTGCCGATGCCATGTTGAACCAGCAGAAGGTCGAGCTGACAGGGAGAATCATTTATGGCCCACGCGCCTTTTACAATCCACGCAATGCTCAGGACCGCCTGATGCCGGGCAACTACACGGCCCGGCTCCTGAAAACGCATAAGGGTGCGGATTCTCTTCTCTATGACGAATACGAACTACTGATGCCGGACCAACGGGTGTGGCACTGCCAGGTTACGGGGATCTTCGAGTAATTGCTGGCGTTCAGTCATTGGGCTCCGGTTCATGGCCTCCCGGCTTCAACTCAGTCATTCCATGCCAGGACGACTGCGACATTTTGACCGCTCAGTTCCCTCCCACGTGATACGAATCACATTCCCGCGCCAGTCGACTCGAAGAAAATAGGGGCGCTGCTTTTTTTGAGGAGCCACTCCATGGCGACCGCTGCGATTCCCGAAACAAAGACCATGCTTACCCTCCCGGGCGACGCCGTACGCCAGATTCTCTGGCGTTATGCCGACCGGTTTGACCTGCAGATGCTGGTGCAGTCGGCGCGCGGGGTGGCCCGCGGAACCGTGGCCCGGCTGGTGGCTGCCGGGGAGCGCAACACCCACGAGTGGACCGCGGCCAAGAATGAGATGATGGACGCCTTTGACCGCGCGGGAATCACGGCGGCGTTCATGGAGCCGGAAGAAGGTGGGTTCATCGCCGGACCGAAGAACCTGGCGCTTGGACTTGCGGCATATGAGCTGGCGTGGGTAGACGGTGGAGCGGCCACGGCAAGCCTTGCGGGATTTCTGGCTCTTTCGCCCATTCATGAATGCGGAACTGCGGAACAGGTGGCGCGCTACAAAAAGCTGGCGGCGCCTCCACAACCTGGAGAAGAGCGCAAACCGTGGCGCGGTGCTTTTGCATTGACAGAGCCGATTCCCTATGTGGGCGTAGACACGGGCATGTTGAGCGGCAAGCTGCGCGTGGCCGAATGGAAGGACGGCGAGGAGCCCACGCTGCAGGTGGACAAGCGCGGCCGATTCATCACGGGTATCGCGTTTGCCAATTTCGTGACGGCGGCAGTGAATTCGGACGATCCGCGCATCAAGGGCAGTTGCGTGGTGATCCTTGAAGAAACGGACAAGGGAACCTTCGACCGCGGAACCGCGACCAAGAAGCTGGTGCATCAGCTTTCGTCGACGGGCGATCCGGTATTCAATCTCAAGGTGCCGGCCAGCCGCATTGTGGGCGGATACACGGTGAAGGATGGCGTCATTGTTCCGAACTTCAATCACAGTGAAATAATCGACGCAGTTTTTCGTCGCACGCGCGTGCCGGTGGGCCTGATGACGGCAGCCAAACTGCTATCGGCGGTGGAACCAGTCATTCGCTACCAGCGGCAGCGGTTTCGTGGGGCCGAAGGCGCCAAGCCCGGCTCGGTGCGCTATGAGCAGGGAATCCAGCAGCGCGAGGACGCACTGCATCGTTTGGTCGACGTGTGGGCCGCGGGCGAAGCTGCTTCTTCGCTCGGTTTTGCCGCAGCGCGACTCTTCGACGAACTCGATCCGCTGGAAAAGCAGAAGACGGCGATTTTGGCCGAGCGCGGTGTGGCGGGAGGCCGCGCTGAGATGAAGGCTCTGAAAGAAAGTGAGCAGCATGCAATTGAGCTGCTCAAGATGAGGCCCGACGAACGGGGCCGCGCAGCGCTCGAAGCCGATCCGCTGGTGCAATATGTGTTGAAGGATGCCGAGGCGAACGTACTGTGCCCCGCCACCAAGCTCTGGAACACCGGCCACGGGGCGAACATGATGCGCGAAGCGGTCAGCCTGATGGGGGGCTACGGTATCACCGAGGACTGCCCCGGATTCCTGGCGAACAAGTGGATGGACGCGCAACTGGAAGCAACCTACGAAGGTCCCGAGGCAGTGCAACGCCGACAGCTCACCGTCACCATGACCTCTGACGTGTTCCTCGCACAATTTGCAGCGTGGACAGCTGAAATGCGCCGGATTGCCTCTTCGCACCCCGGCACTGGCGCATGCACGCTGGCTTCGGCCATGAACCTGTGGACGTGGTCGCTGAATTATCTGCAACACGCCACCGATCCCGAGGGCGCCAAGCTCTATCACGGGCAGCGCCAGGGAGTGACCTTCGCGTTGGCTGATGCACTGAGCTGGCTGATGGCGTCGCGCTGCCAGATTCTCGATGTGCTCGAGCTGGAAACGCGCGGCGCAGCAGATGCAGTGGCCTCCGAAGGGCTGGCGGGCACCGTGCAGTTCCTGAGCGACCTGTGCCACACGCAAGCAGCGCAGGCGGCGGGCGAGGTATCGCGCATCTGCGCCGAGCTGGTCTTCGGTTACACGCGCCATCCTTCATGGGACGAGCAGGAGCACCGCAATTGCTTCCTCGCCGCCGAACTTGAAGAGCTGGAAGAGACCATGCCCGGCATTCTGGCCATGGCGGTGGATGTGCTCGGCGCTGACGGCAGCCATCCGGCGAAGGCCGGCCCCTGCGCAGGCTGCGCGGGATCGAGCGAGTTCCTTCGCCTGCAGGGCAAGCTCACGACGTGCCTGACCGGCGCGCGCCTAGCCAAGGATCGCGCGGCCGACACCGTGAGCAAGGTCATGATTCCTGAGGCGCTCGACTATCCTGCGGCAGGAGTTGCATGAGCTCGTCGAGTCAACCCGTCGAGATCGACCGGCAAACTATGGAGGTGGACATTGTTTGTGCCGGTTTTGGTCCGGCAACAGGGGGCTTTCTTACCACACTTACGAAAGCCTGGAGCCAGAATCCGGCCGACCCCGCGTTTGAAAGCAAAGCCGCGCCAGGCATGCCACTACAAGTGCTTTGCTACGAGCGAGCCGACGACCTAGCCGCGGGAGTGAGCGGCGTAGTCACGCGCGCTTCAGGCATACGCTCGAGCTTTCCTGCGCTCGATCCAACGGTGATTCCCATGGCTGCTGCGGTCAAGCAGGAACGCGTCTTTTACCTGCTCGATCCGATTGGCGCAAGCCGGCGCTCGCTGCTGCTGCGTTGCGGAGATTCTCTACTGCGCCTGGCCAGCAAGTGGCTCCTCCGCGACTCCGCCTTCGAGCTCCCCTGGACGCCGGCATTTCTGCATAAGCAGGGTGGTCTGGTCTTCTCCATTGGACAGTTCAATCAATGGGTCAGCTCGCAGTTGATGGCCAGCGGCTTTGTGCAGATCTGGCCGGGAACACCGGTGAGAGGCCCTATCGTCATCGATACGAAGGAGCCAGCGAGGCGCATCGTCGCGGGCGTCCGCCTAGCCGATCAGGGAGTGGACAAGCACGGCGTTCCGGCGGAGGGCTACATGCCCGGCATGGACGTGCGCGCGCGGCTGACTGTTGTGGGCGACGGCCCCATTGGCGCCGTCGGCCAGAAACTCGATGCGCGATTCGGGCTGCCGCCCGGACATGCGCGGCGCGAGTGGGCGCTGGGGATGAAGTTTGTAATCGAATTGCCCGCCGACACCGCGCTAGAACCCGGCACCGTCTGGCACACCTTTGGATTTCCCGAGCCGGAGATTTTTGGCTTTCTCTATGTGCATCCCGATCAGCTTGCATCGGTAGGCATCTTCGTTCCTTCGTGGATGGGCGATCCGGCGCGTACGGTTTACCGATATCTGCAGCACTACATCCAGCACCCTCTTCTCTGGCGTCACTTGCAGGGCGGCACGCTGCGCTCGTGGGGAGCGAAATCGCTCGAAGAATCGGGTAAGCGCGGCGAGCCGTTTCTCACCGGCGACGGTTTCGCGCGCATTGGCGAAGGCTCCGGCTCAACCAACACGCTCACCAGCTCCGGCTTAGACGAGGCATGGACGACCGGTGTACAACTGGGCGAGGCCGTGCTCGAGTTGTTGCGTGAAGAGAAGGACTTTACGCAGGAGAACCTTGCAGCGACCTACGAAGCGCGGCGGCGCGCGAGCTGGGTGGAGCGGGGTGCGCGCGAGGCGGAGAATGCGCGGAATGGATTCCACGGTGGTTTCGCTCGTGGCATCATCGGGATGGCGCTTGCGGGGCTGACACGCGGGCGGCTTTCCCTGCCGGCCCACATTCCCCCGGCGCCGCAACAGATACTGCCGTTCTCGCAATACGTCTCAGCGGACCTCAAGCTCGATCAGGCGATCGCGTCGGCAATGGCCGATGGACGGCCGCTGCACGATGCCATCCTGACAGCGCGTGGCTGGCCCGAAATTCCTTTCGACGGGCAGTTGCTCGTCACGCACCAGGATGCGTTGTTGCTGGGCGGCAAAGTGCAGGCCATGCCGGGTTACGCGGATCACGTCGTGTTCCTCGACAAGCAGCGCTGCATCGTCTGCAAGGAGAAGACCTGCATTGCCATGTGCTCTGGCCAGGCCATCACGCTGGGCGACGATGGCGCGCCGGATTTCGAGCGCGAAAAGTGCGTACATTGCGGCGCGTGCCTGTGGAACTGCGCGCACTCGCCCGGCGGCGAGCGAAGCAACATTGAGTTCATGGCCGGAGCGGGGGGACTGCACTCAAGTCAGAATTAGTCGACGGGGTAGCCGGCAGCCAAGAGGAATGGAATGGCACAAGATTATCGAGGGTTGAAGGTTTGGCAAAAGGCAGTTGACCTTACTGTGTTGATCTTCAAATTGACACGTTCGTTTCCAAAGTCCGAAATGTATGGACTGACATCGCAGATGCGCAGAGCGAGCGTGTCCATAGCGAGCAAGATCGCGGAGGGCAGAGGCAGGATCAATGCGGGTGAATTTCGGCAATTCCTGAGCGTTGCGCGAAGTTCCACATGCAAATTGCTTACGCAGATACACGTGGCGCGGGCGCTTGAATTTAGGAATTTTCGCGTTCTGGATGAAGCCGAGAAGATGCGCAACGATACATCGAAGATGCTTCTCGCCTTTATTCAAACTCTTACTACAACTGCCCGATAGCAGATTCGCCTCTAGCTACCGGCTACCGGCTACAGGCTACAGGCTACAAGCCCAAAAGGACTACGGAGAATGGCTCAATGGCAATAGCATTCCACATCGTCGTCTGCGCAGGTATAGTTCCGGACCCCCTGCAAACATTAGAGCCCGTCATAAATGCCACTGGCCCCGGGCTGAAAAACGAATTAGTTTTGCCCGGCATTTTGGATCCGTGGGCGGCGAGCGCATTGTACGAAGCTGCAAATCTGGCGAGCAAGAATCCCGGCAGCAAGGTATGGCTCGTGTCGCTCGGACCCAAGGCCAAGCTGCAACAGGTGATGATGACCGTGGCGCAAAAGGTGAGCTTCGAGCTGGTACCGGTTGACGGCCCGATCGGCGGTTTTGCCGATGCGGCGGCAACGGCGGCGGCGTTGGCCGATGCGATCCACGCAATCCCGGATCTCGACAGAACGAGGCTGCTCTTGTTTGGCGGATGGGAGTCGGCGACGCGCGGCGCGGGTGTCACGCTGCAGCTTGTGGGCGAACGGCTGGGCATTGCGGACCAGTTCCAGGGCGTTGATCAGATCGATCTGCGCGACGACGGCTCGTTCGAGGTGCTGGAGCGCGTGGAAGGCGGAAAGCATCAGGTGTCAGTCTGCGCGGGCGCGCCCGCGGTGCTGGGTTGGGCTACGGGAAATCTGCCGGAGCCAAGGAACAATCCGCAAGTGGGCATGGCCAACATGCGGACGATCATGCCCGCGCTGCAGAAGGCGAAGACCACAGCGCTGGAAGCGAATGGGCTCAGGTATGTTGCTGTGAGCCTGCCCAGGCAGCAGCGTGAGACACGGGTCGAAAAGAACATGAGCCCCGACGAAATCGCCGCCGAGCTCGTTTCATGGATCAGCGCTGAATAGCGATCTGTATCAGGGCACGATTTTAGCCGTGCCGATCGATGCCATAAAGAGATCCGAGCGTTAGCCCCTGAGGAATTCAATGATGGACACAATTCTCGTACTCACGCACGCTGATGAGACCGGCACAGCGCTGGCCAAGTCTTCGCTTGAAGCGGTCACCGCTGGCAAGGAACTGGCCGCGCGGCTAGGCGTAAAGCTGATCATTGGCATCGTCGCCAAGCACGCCACCAAAGCTGCCGAGCAATTGACGGGCGCGGCGCCCAGGATCCTGGCCGTTCAGGGCGACGAATTTGCGCAGGCGCGATTCTGCAGCGACGCGGCAGCGTGTGAGGCGCTCTGCCGTGCGGCGCAGCCGGCAATCGTTCTTGCGCCGCAATGCTCGCGGCTTGCGCGCGTAATGGCTGCGGTCGCACATCGCGTGGGTGGGGCAATCGACACCCACATTACTGCGCTCGGCGGCGGCGATTCTGTCGAGGCGACACGCTGGTTCTACCGGCAGAGGATCGAAGCGGTTGTCACTCGCGACAAGCGGCCGTGGTTTTTGCTGCTTGACGCGGGAACGCATGAGCCTTTCGCGGCCAACGCGCAACAGCCGGGCTCGCAGCCGGAAGAAATTGCGATTACGGCTCCGTTACCGGCGATGCGCACGCAGGTGACTGGCTTTCGCGCGCCCAGGCAAGATCAACAGACGATCCGGCCGGATGCAAAGCTGCTTTTTGTGGCCGGCGCGGGGTGGACAAAAAAGCAGCCGGACGGCCAGTTGCACGGAGAGGAAGCAGGCGCCCTGATTCTCAATTTTCTTGCGGTATCGGGCGCATCGCTGGGCAGCAGCAAATCACTTGTCGACCAGGGCGGCGAGGGACAGCCGGTGCTTCCCTTCCTCACCCATCTCAACCAGGTCGGCCAGACCGGCTCGACGCCACGGCATCCCAAAGGACTGGCGACGTGCTGCCACGGCGAAGAGCCGCACGTGGTGGGCTGGCGCTTCATCGGTGAGCGCAGGGCTGTAAGCCTCGATGCCAATTGCGGATGGACGCGAGGCAAAGCCAACGTCGTCTACGTTGCCGACGCGTTCCAGGTGATGCGACGCGTCAACGAGCTTCTACAGGCAGCGGCTCACTAACTCGGAACTGGCTCTATAAGTCCATTCGGTCGCGAACTAAGGCGCCCCTCAGGGGCTCAAGAGGCTGCGGAAAAACGGGAAATACAAGGCGAAATTGCGAGAATCGAGAGCAGCAGGAGCTAAAGCCCTTTTCATTTTGCACGTGTGATCGGCCCGGCTAAAGCCGTGCCCTTGTTACAAGACTTCTTCGCATGAGTTTTTCCGCAACATGTAAAGCCCCAATTTTTTACTTGTCTTTTGCGGCACGACTCAAGTCGTGCCCTTTCAAAGAGACACTTATGCAACCAGTTCCAGCGAGCGGAGTTGTCCCGCAGCGACGAATTCAATTCCTCTATTCAACAGGAGCAGCCTGTTTCGTCCGGTAGCGCGGCTTCTTCATCAGGTAGCCGATCGGAATCAGGCAGACGGTGAGAATAACGAGCGTGTGGATGGTGTCGATGTAAGCAAGCATATTGGCCTGCTGCACCATCATGTTGTACGTCTGAGCCATGGCGCGGCTGGCGGCTCCAGCGATCGAATAGCCCTGGTGCTGCATCATTCCGTCGAGTCCGCGATCGAGTGCGCGGTAATTTGGTGCGCCGGCGTAGACATGCGCGGCAAGATAATTCTGGTGCACCTGCGCGCGGCGCACCAGCATGGTGCTAATAAACGAGATTCCCACACTCCCGCCGATATTTCGGGCCAGCGCAGTCAGTCCCGAGACTTCGTTATTTTTCTCCTGCGGCACGCCTACATAGGACATCACGCTAATCGGTACGAACAGAAACGGCATGCCGAGCACCATGATGACGCGCCAACTGGCAGCGTCCCAGAAACTGATGCTCAGATCGAGGCTCGAGATCCGCCAGATGCCGAAGCTGACCCAGGCGAAGCCGAAGCAGATCATGAGGCGTGGATCGAGCTTTTGGCCGATGAATCCCACGATCGGCAGAAGAACGATGAGCACGAGGCCTCCGAGGGAGAGCACCATGCCAGCTTCGGTGGCTGTGTAACCCATGATCTCCTGCAGGAACTGCGGGATCATCACCGTCGTGGCGTAGAGCGAGGCTCCAATCACCACCATCACGAGCTGGGTCATGGTGAAGTTGCGGCTGCGATAGAGCGAGAGGTCGATGACCGGATGCGGGGTCGTCAGTTCCCTCCAGAGGAAAGCGGTGAGGCCAATGCCTGCCACGAAGGCGAGAGTGACGATAAGGCGCGAGCCGAACCAGTCGTTTTCCTGTCCTTTGTCGAGCATGATCTGGAGGGCGCCGATAGTGACGGCGAGCAAGCCAAGCCCGATGCCGTCGATGCTGCCGAGTTTCTTGCGCATACGCTTCAGGTACGGCGGATCTTCAACGATGCGGCTGGTGAGAAGGATCGAGAGAATGCCCACGGGAATATTGAGAAAGAAGATCCAACGCCAGGTGTAGTTGTCGGTGATCCAGCCGCCGATGGTGGGCCCGATGGCGGGCGCGACGACAACGGCCATCCCGTAAATGGCAAAGGCCACGCTGCGCTTGTGGGGAGCGAAGGTATCGGCGAGGATGGCGCGCTCGCTGGGCTGCAAGCCTCCGCCTGCCGCGCCCTGGAAGATGCGGAAGATGATGAGCAGCGCAAGAGAGTTGGCGAGGCCGCAGCAGAAGGAAAAGAAAGTGAACGCCACCACGCAACTCATGTAGAAGCGCTTGCGGCCGATGCGGTTGGCAATCCAGCCGCTGATGGGCAGAATGATGGCGTTGGAGACGAGGTAGGAGGTAAGAATCCAGGTGGCTTCGTCGTAACTGGCGCCGAGCGAGCCGGCAATGTGCGGCAGGGCGACGTTGGCGATGGACGAATCCAGCGCCTCCATGAACGTGGCGAGCGTGACCGTGAAGGCCACGACCCACGGATTGAACCGGGGCTTCCATGATTCGTCAAAATGGAATTCGCTGTCGGCGTCCCGCGGTTTCGCAGAAGAGGCCGCGGCTGGCTGCGCCATGCGCGCTCCCTGAAGAGAGTTTTGTTGCGGTCAGATTCCGAATCGGATGCTGTCAGAGCGAGGGCTCTCCCTCTGAAGCCGGGGAAGAAAGCCGGGGAGACTAAGGGCCGCGGGCAGCACTGTTCAAAGAATAAAGCATGCGCAGTGCCGCAGAACCCGATTCCAGGTTTCAGGTCCGGGTGGGCTTTGTCAATCAGAGCCTAGAGGCCACCTGCTGTGCCAGCGCCTTCTCCATGGATTCGAGCGTGGCAATGGGCAACTCGCTGGAGTAGACGCTGGTTTTGAAAGCAGCGCTTCCCTTTTTGGTGAAGAGACTAACCATGTTGCCGATGGTGACGTAATAAGCGTCGTCGCCGATGCCGCCGGCGGGCGTGAGTTTGAATCCCGCGAGGGTATGCGCCTTGGCGCCGTCGAAAGTGCTCGCGCTCTCGGTCATGAGCGTGACGATCTTGCCGGGCGCGGTCCAGGTGCAGGTGGCTTTAAAAGTGGGCGTGACGTAGGTGCCCGCGCTGACCTGTGCACCGACGGCGGTCGAGACCTCGCCCTGGCTGAGAAGGGAGCAGGCGTCAGCGGCGGAGGGAGAGGCGGCAGCCGGAACAGCTGCGGCGACAAGGAAGAGGCCCGTGAAGACAACGCCAATGGCGTGGTGAGTCATGAAAAGACCTCCGTGGGGATGATGCGGCTGGGTTAGTGTACTCGAGGCGAGGCAAGCCGGCAAGTTGGCGCTCGATGAGCGATTCACACGGACTTGAATGCATTGTGTTAGGTTGGAGAATTGGAGCAAAGAGGAACGTTATGGCGCCGATTACTGAATTCATCAAGCATCATTACCGTCATTTCAATGCGGCCGCGCTGGTTGACGCGGCTGAAGCCTACAACAAGCTGCTGGCCGATGGCGGCAAGATGTTTGTGACTATTGCCGGCGCGATGAGCACGGCAGAACTGGGGTTATCGCTGGCGGAGATGATCCGGCGAGACAAGATTCACGGCATCTGCTGCACGGGGGCAAATCTCGAAGAGGACGTATTTAATCTTGTGGCGCACAACTACTACGAGCGCGTGCCGCACTATCGCGACCTGACTCCGGCGGACGAAGCGGCGCTGCTGAACCGACATATGAACCGCGTGACGGACACGTGCATTCCCGAGATGGAGGCGATGCGGCGGATTGAGAACGAGGTGCTGGCGGAGTGGGTGAAAGCGGACAAGGCGGGCGAGCGGTGGTTTCCGCACCAGTTCATGTACAAGATTCTGCTGTCGGGCGTGCTGGAGAAGAGTTACCAGATCGATGCGAAGAATAGCTGGCTGCTGGCCGCCGCGCAGAAGAATCTGCCGATGTTTGTGCCGGGATGGGAAGACGCTACGCTGGGGAACATGTATGCGGGGCACTGCATCACGGGCGATGTGAAGAAGGTGCACACGGTGCGCACGGGCATCGAGTACATGATGGAGCTGGCGGAGTGGTACACGGAGACGACGGCGAAGACGCCGCTGGGATTTTTCCAGATTGGCGGCGGGATTGCGGGTGATTTCCCGATCTGCGTGGTGCCCATGCTGCACCAGGATTTGCAGCGGGAGAATGTGCCGCTGTGGGCATACTTCTGCCAGATTTCAGATTCAACGACGAGCTATGGATCGTACTCGGGCGCGGTGCCGAACGAGAAGATTACGTGGGGCAAGCTGGGCGAGAAGACGCCGAAGTACATCATCGAGAGCGATGCGAGCATCGTGGCTCCGCTGGTGTTTGCGTATGTGCTTGGGTGGTAAGCCGCTACGCGGCAGTGATCAGTGGTCAGTGATCAGAAGAACGAGGGAGCGAGAGATTAGAGAACAGAGAGCAGAAATAAGGATGTGGTTGCGGGGCATGGTAGCGGCGCTGGTGGTGGCGGGGGCATTGGCCGGCGTGGCGCCGGTGCGGGCGCAGGAGCAGGGGTATTGGCGTGCGTCGAGCTCGATGGCGTCGACGATCACCGGCGATATCACGATCGGCAAGGGAAAGCTGACAATCGACTTCTATACATATCCGATGGCGCCGATTCGCACATTGAAGCCGACGGAAGTGAGCGCGGTGTTCGACGCCGATGTGCGTGCGGGCATCAACGGAATGCTGTACCGGGTGAAGATTCCAGGGGCGCAGCGGTTCAACAAGAAGAACACCTTGTGCGGCGATGAAGACACGCAGTGGATGGCGACGTACGTGACAGGCAAGACGCTGCAGGTGGCGTTTTTCTCAGGGGACGATCAGCCGGTGTTCACGTTCGACGCAATGCAGAATAACCCCGCACTGTGCGGATCGTTTGAATACGGGCGGTGAGGCAATAGCGCCGGGGCCTAGTCACTGGTCAGCACCGTGAACGGGGCCCCGCTGTCGGGTCCGCCGGCGGCTTGAAACGCGGCCTGTCGCAATCCGGGAATTGCAATCTCCCACTTGGGCCCTTCGAGCTCCGGCATGGGCTGCGCGCGAAAGAGCTTCTTGCATTGGCGGGCTGTCCACCGGGCCCAGCGTTTTGACTTTTTGCGACGCGCACTATCGGTTGAGATTCCTGTGCCCGCATACATCTGCCGGTAGAGCTTGGAGAGGAAGATGAACCCGAGCCGTGCGCGCAGAGTGGGCGTGCAGGCCGAACGTTTCCAGATGGCGCCCCAGGTATAGAACCTGTCCCAGACTTTTTGCGTGCGCTCGCGAATCTCGTCGGAGCTCATGGTGGGATGCGGGGTGAACATTTTGGGCCGAACCTCGGTCGGAATCATCCAGTACCGGGTAATGGGCACACCGCCAACCGTGGCCGGATCTTGCGCCTGTTCCTTTTCCCAGCGCCCGAAATCGACGGTGCCAGGAAACGGCGTCATCATCACGAACTGGGCAAACGTGACGCCCGCCTTCATCGCCATTTCGACTGTGGCATCGAAGGTGGCCGGCCGGTCGGTACGGAGTCCAAAAATGAACGAGCCGAGGACATGCACGCCATGGGTCTTGAACATTTGCAACCGCTGGGCCAGCGCGTCGCCGGAACAGTTCCAGTCCTTGAACACTGCTTTGAGGCCTTCCGGAGTTACGGCCTCAACGCCAACCAGCGCGCCCTTGATATTGGCACGATGCATTGCGTCGAGGAATTCGCCGTCTTCCCCCGCCTCCATGGTGATCTGAGTGAAAAACACCATGTCCCTGGGCAATTGCGCAAGTTCTTCCATCAGTTGGAAACGCTCGGAGCGGATAGTGGTGAGTTCTTCCAGTTTGGCATCGTTTTTCTGTTCCCTGGCCTGGCGCAGATCGGTCAAGGTGACAGGATAGAAATTGTCGTCCGCCAGTGCGATAAATCGAAAACCAAGACGCCGCAGCGCGACAATTTCGTCAACCACCGCCTGAAACTTCCGTTGCCGGGGCTTTTGGCCATCGGTGCGCCAGACACTGCAGAAGGAGCAGTGCTTTGGGCATCCACGCGTGGTTTGTACTGAGGCCCACATATATTTTTCAGGGGCCATCAGATCCCAACGCGCCGCGAGAAACTGGCTGCCCTCAATGCGTCCGCCCGCATAGATCCTTTCCGGCTTTCCCGCGAGACAATCACTGACCGCCTTTGCCCACACTATGTCGCCATCACCGGTGACGACTGCATGCGCCTCGCCGGATTCCAGAGCTTCTTCAGGAAACAGAGTGGCGTGAATGCCGCCGTAGATGACCCACGCGCCGCGGCCGCGTGCCATGCGGCCGACTGAGTAGCCGCGCAGAGCATTGCCGGTGTGCACACTGATGCCAACAATGTCGCCGGGCTGAATGGACTCGGGCACAATTTGCTCGAGAGACTCGTCGACGAGAATGGGATCCCCCACCGCCTGCGGCGTAGCGGCTGCAAGCACAAAAAGCCAGCGGGGTGTGATGACCGCCGTGCCAAAGGAATTGTCGCTGGGATTTACAAGATGAACGTGCACTCGGACCAACCTTTCGCCGTGCTGATGCGGATGGCGTCACAGCAATCGTGGAGTTGCCGCAATGCGGGGGTGACCATCGTAAGCGGCACCTGAATCTGCAAGATGCCGCGCTAAAGTTGCACCACGGCAAATTGGCGCAGAAATTGACCGTGCGAGCGCGAGTGTCAGGGACAAATTTACGAGCGAGATCCGCCGCGGCCTCATCGAAAGCGCGAAAATTCCCCGGAGAGGTTTTCCCCAGACACGGTACTACTGATCCTACAGGTTTTGGGCAGGGCTTGTGTTCAAAATTGATCATTTTTGCCAAAATGAACCCAACTTCATCGGAAAGCAGGCGAATTCGCTGCCGCAGCGCCTCAGCCGACCCGAGAGCACTCTTCGATGGGGATGGGGACTTGTTCGACGATTTCGAGGCCGAATCCTTCGAGGGCCGGGATGTGCATGGGCGTGTTTGAGAGCAGTCGGATACGCTGGATGCCGAGGTCGGAGAGAATCTGGCCACCGAGACCAATGGCGCGAAGGATGCGGCCGGTACGGGCCTGCGAGCCCTCGCGGGCACGGAGTTCCTGGTGGAGGATGAGGCGGCCGGTGTCAGTGGGAGCGGGACCAGCCGGGGCAGCCTTGCCTTCAGGGCCGAAGGCCGGCGCAGGTGTGCGCTCGATTTCAAAGCCGCGGGAGGTGTTGTGGAGGTAGAGGATGACGCCGCAGCCTTCTTCGGCGATGATGCGCATGGAGTGGTCAAGGATTTCGCGGCAGTGGCAGTCGGCGGAGAAGACGTCGCCCGCGGTGCAGCGCGTGTGGACTCGGACGAGAACGGGATGCGGGCATGCCGGCCGAGACTCTGTGGGTGAAGCAGGAGCGGCGCCGTTGGCGAGAGCGTCGGGGAGCGAGCTGGTGGGGCCGAGGTGGAAGGCGGGGCATTCGGGGCAGAGGTCGCCGCGGATGAGCGCTATGTGGCTTTCGCCGCCGTTGACTTCGCTTTCATAAGCGATCATACGGAACTCGCCGTAGCGGGTCTGGATGCGGGACTCGCCGGCACGGACGATGTAGCGCTCGTGGCGCAGGCGGTAGCGGATGAGTTCCGCGACGGTGAGAATTTTGAGGCCGTGCTCGCGGCAGAAGGGGATGAGGTCGGGGACGCGGGCCATGGTGCCGTCGTCTTTCATGATTTCGCAGATGACCCCGGCGGGGGCGAGGCCGGCGAGACGGGCGAGATCGACAGAGGCTTCGGTTTGGCCGGCGCGGACGAGGACGCCGCCGCGGCGGGCGCGGAGGGGAAAGACGTGGCCGGGGCGGGCGAGATCGGCAGGCGTGGCGCGGGGATCGAGGGCGACGCGGATGGTGTGGGCACGGTCTGCAGCCGAGATGCCGGTGGTGACGCCTTCGCGTGCCTCGATGGATTCAGTGAAGGCGGTTCCAAAGCGAGAGGTGTTCTGTGGGGTCATGGGATAGAGGCGCAGGGAATCGGCGCGTTCCTCAGTGAGAGTGAGGCAGACGAGGCCACGGCCGTAGCGAGCCATGAAGTTGATGGCTTCGGGAGTGACGTGCTGAGCGGCGAGGGTGAGATCGCCCTCGTTTTCGCGGTCCTCGTCGTCGACAACCACTACCATGCGCCCGGCGCGGATGTCGGCGACGGCGCCGGGGACGTCGGTGAATGGGGGATCAAGGGTGCGCTGCGATTGCGACATGATGCAGATTTATTTTCGCATACAGCAAAAACGCCGCCCGGAGGCGGCGTTTTTGTGGAAACTGGCGGAAATGCTACAACGTCGATTCAATCTCAAAACCCCAGGCCTCAAGGAGGGCCTCAGGGATATATTTGGAATTTTTGTTACGCCGCGCCCACTCACGCAGACGAGTGGAGCGGATGTACTGGTCTGGGGGCAGCTTGAACTCCTTGGTGATCTGCTCGAAGGAGGTGACAGTAGGCACAACGGGGCCAATGGGCTCCGGCTTGCCCCAGTTCGGATTTCCACGACGTTTTGCCATCGATTATTTGTCCTTAACGGAGGGTTTTGGTCGATCCTCGGTCGAGGCTGGGGAGGCTGTAGTGACCCGAGGACTACGATTCTTATTTTAAGGATTTTTTCTTCAAAAATCAATAGTAAATCGAGCTATTTCGGGGGTTTGGGAGCGAATTGCAGTGGAAAAGTTGCAAATTGTAACTGGTTGAATTTAAAGAGTTAATCGGACGTGATGTTGCGCACATTGAGGTTAGGGGCCGACGGATGTGACCGCGAAGCTGGCGGCGGCCCGGGCGATGGTGGCACGATACTGATATGACAACAATTTGGCCGGCTATTCTGGCAGGCCTGGTGCTAGGGGGCGCGGTGATTCCGTCGAAAGGTGTGGAGCTTTCAGTAAGCCGCCAGGCCCTGGAACGGACCCTAAAGGAGCAGCTTTTCAGCGGGCCGGACGGGCGGTACTACCTGAAGGGCAACGGTCATACCGGGTGCTTCATTTCGACGGAAGATCCGCACCTGAGCTTTGAGCAGGATCGGATTGTGGTGCGCGTAAAGACGCGGGCGCGGCTGGGAAAGATGGTGGGCGGCTCGTGCCTGGGCGTGACGTTGACACTGCCAGCCGAGGTGTCGCTGGCACCGGACGCGGAAGGCGAGACGATCGGGTTCAATGACGCACGGCTGGAAAAGATTTCGGATCGGAAAGAGATCAATTTTGTGCTGGCGCCCTTTTTGCGCGGGCAGGTACCGAAGAGTATGACGGTGAACGCGGCGGACTTGCTGCGCAAGGCGCTGGCGGGATCAAGCGCGACGGCGGGGTACAAAGTGACGCTGAGCCAGTTGAGGATCCTGTCGATTCACGTGGTGGGCGACAAACTGGTGCTGGACGCAGATGGGGATTTGAGCGTGGAGTGAGGAGGGCAGCTTCTAGCTTCTAGCTGTTGCAAAACGGGTGCGGGAAGGGTTCGAAGTGGGATCGCCCGATGGTAAGTGGGGGACGGCTTCGAAAGAAACAACTTCAGATTCTTTGCCTCGCCACATTGTGACTCGCTCAGAATGACAAGCTGCAAGAAGATCGGTACAAGCTCTATTGAGGTCTGACCACGGAGTTAAAATAGATTCAAGAAGCCGAAAAAACCGCAGTGATAGAATTCCGATTTTGGAGAAGGTATGCCTGAAGCGAGTTGTGATATCGGCCTGATTGGCCTTGCCGTTATGGGACAGAATCTAGTCCTCAACATGAACGACCACGGATTCAAGGTGGCCGTATTCAATCGCACTGTTTCAAAAGTCGACGATTTCATCGCCAACGAAGCGAAGGGGACGCAGGTGGTAGGTGCGCATTCGATTGAAGAGCTGACGAGCCTGCTGAAGCGGCCGCGCCGGGTGATGCTGATGGTAAAGGCCGGCGATACGGTGGACCAGATGATCGACCAGGTGGCACCGCACCTCGAGGCAGGCGACATCATTATCGACGGCGGCAACTCGCTGTTCAGCGATTCGAACCGGCGCACGAAGGCGCTGGCTGACAAGGGAATCCTGTTTATCGGGACCGGAGTTTCAGGAGGCGAAGAGGGCGCGCGCAGAGGTCCTTCGATCATGCCGGGTGGAAATCCGGCAGCATGGCCGCACGTGAAGCCGATCTTCCAGGCGATTGCGGCGAAGGTGGAGGATGGAACTCCCTGCTGCGACTGGGTGGGCGAAGACGGAGCCGGGCATTTTGTGAAGATGGTGCACAACGGCATTGAGTACGGCGACATGCAACTTATTTGCGAGGCCTACGATCTGCTGAAACGCGGATTGGGGCTGACGCCGGACGAGTTGCACAATGTGTTTGCCGAATGGAACAAGGGCGAGCTGGACAGTTACCTGATCGAAATTTCGCGCGACATTTTCGCCAAGAAGGACGAAGACGGGTCGCCGCTGGTAGATAAGATTCTGGATACTGCGGGACAGAAAGGCACGGGCAAGTGGACGGTGATCAGTTCGCTCGATACGGGACAACCGGTGACGCTGATTGGCGAGGCCGTCTTCTCGCGGTGTCTGTCGGCGTTGAAAGAAGAGCGCGTGGAGGCGGCGAAGGTGCTGCGCGGGCCCAAGACGGCGCCGAAGGTGGGCGATCGCACGAAGTTCATTGAGGATGTGCGACGCGCGCTGTTCTGCTCGAAGATCATCAGCTATGCACAGGGCTACATGCTGTTGCGGGCGGCGGCCAAGGAGTACAACTGGAATCTGAACATGGGCGGGATCGCGCTGATGTGGCGCGGCGGCTGCATCATACGCAGCCAGTTCCTGGGCAAGATCAAGGACGCGTTCAAGAAGAACAAGACCCTCGACAATCTGCTTTTTGATAAGTACTTCTCGCGGCTGGTGAACAAGTACCAGGCGTCGTGGCGCAAGGCGCTGGTGCACGCGGTCAAGCTGGGAGCGCCTACGCCGGCATTCTCAACGGCGCTGGCGTTTTTTGACGGCTACCGCTCCGAACGGCTGCCTGCGAATTTGCTGCAGGCGCAGCGCGACTACTTTGGCGCGCACACATACGAGCGCGTGGACCAGGCTCGTGGGAAGTTCTTCCATACGAACTGGACGGGGCATGGCGGACGAGTCTCGTCGGGGACATACAACGTGTAAAGACGGAGATTAGGGATTAGGGAACAGGGATAAGAAAGACAGGCGGCGATTTCCGGGGTGGAAATCGCCGCTTTGACTTTAGGAACTGGGATATTGCGCAGACTTAAAGCGGGATCTTGGATTTGAATTTACGGAGCCACTCGTCGAAGGTGAGCAGCGATGGATTGAGCTTGCTGGCGAGATCGGTGCTGCGCGCGCCGACAACTTCCTTTTCAAAATCACGATATACCTGGAACATGTTGCCGAGTTCGTCGGCGCCGGGAAAGCCGAAGCTGCGATATGCGTCGGGCTCGACGGCCTGATAGTTGACGTTGACGCCGAGCGCTTTAGAAAGCATGGAGGCCATTCGCGCAAGAGGCAAGAACTCGCCGGCAATGCCGACAGTTTTACCGATGTATTCAGGGCCGGCCTTGAAAATCCCGTAGGAGACCCTGCCAATGTCTTCTGCGGCGATGCCGGCGAGGCGCTTGTCGCCCATGGGAAAGACCCAGTGATAGCTGCCGTCCTCGGCCTTCTTGGGACCGAGGCCGAATGTGTAGAGGTTGTCCCAATAGAACGAGGTCACGAGGAACGTGACCGGCAGGCCCGCGAAGAAGGCATCGGCTTCGGCCTTGGCGTCGAAGTGGGGGACGCGATATTTCTCCTGTAAAAATGGCATGCGCTTGTCGCCGGGCCGCATCAGCTTGCGCGTGTCTTCGAGCGTGGACCAGATGACGTGCTTGACACCGGCTGCCCTGGCCGCAGTGGCCAAGTTTTTAGCCTGCGCTTTTTCTTTTTCGGCGGAGAAGTGCTCCCAGAAGTTGGTCACGCAAAAGGCGCCATAGGCTCCTGCAAAGGCTTTCTCAAGGCTCGCGACATCGTCGAGGTCGGCCTTGACGAGCTCGGCACCGAGGGATTTAAGCGCAAGAGCTTTGTCGTTTGCCGGATTGCGAGTGACGGCGCGACAGGCGAAAGCGCCGTCGGGATCGTTAAGAATTGCGCGGGCCAATCCCCCGCCTTGCGAGCCCGTGGCACCAATGACTGCGATCAGCTTTCGATCTGCCATCGTCTTAACCTCCAGTGGTTGTGACGTACTGCCAGAGTTGGATGCAACTGAGAGAAAGGGAAAATGCGCGGCAGAGCAGTGCCTCGCACTGCCGAGTCTAATTGGCGAGGCTCGGGAAAATCCATCAGATTTCGGTGATGCGCGAAGAGCCTGGGAGTGGTTACTTGCGGGAGGTTACGCGGGCGTCGAACAGCCTGGAAGTGTGTTGCGCGAGGTTGTTGAGGCGGATTGCGCAGTTAGCAGCAAGCCGCCCGGGAATTGTTCAGCGCAGGCTATCGACGGGGGCGGGATCCATGTCGGCGTAGTCCTGGTTTTCGCCGCCCATGCCCCAGCAGAAGCTGTAAGCGCGGGTGCCCACGCCCGCGTGAATCGACCAGCCCGGGGAAATCACGATGCCCTTGTCGGCCATGACGATGTGGCGGGTTTCAGCGGGCGGCCCCATGAAGTGCATGACGCGCGCTTCGGGGGCAACGTTGAAATACATGTAAATTTCGCTGCGGCGCATGTGGGTATGCGGAGGCATGGTGTTCCAGTTGCTGCCGGCAGCTAGATGCGTGACGCCCATGACGAGCTGGCAACTGCGTGCGCCCTGGAGATGGATGTATTTGCAAATGGTGCGCTTGTTGCAGGTTTCAAGGCTGCCGAGCTCGGTGGGCTGCGCCTCTTGTTTGCGAACGAGTGCAACGGGAAAGGCGCTGTGCGCGGGATAGCTGAGAAGATAGAAGACTGCGGGCGTGGACTTATCTTTGGAGGCGAAAGTAACCTGCTTGTTGCCCCGGCCGATGTAGAGCACGTCGAGATTGTCGAGGTCGTAGCTCTTGCCTTCGACGGTGATTGTGCCGGCGCCGCCAATGTTGAGCGCGCCCAATTCGCGCCGCTCGGTGAAGTACTCAGCGCGGAGTTCGGGGTAGGTTGGGAGGTCGAGGGGCGCAGCAATTGGAGAAGCGAAGCCGACCACGGCGCGGTCGAGATCGACGTAGTCCAGATGGATATTGCCGGGCTCGCCGAGAGAATCGAGCAAAAAGGTGGAACGGAGCTCTTCAGTGGTCATGCGCGGGTAACGCACGGGATCGGACATGAGTACGGTCTTCATTGAATCTCCTAACAACAGCCTGTAGCTAGTAGCCGGTAGCTTGTAGCGCTGACTGATTCGTGTTCGGGCTGAAGACGCGCCTTGCCGACATCCTGCGGCGGGCCGGCCTCTAAGCACCCGAAGATTGCGAATTCATCGCATTAACATTTCAATTCTACTGCTCGCGGGACGTGCTTACTGAGCGGGCGAAGTGGGCAATTTCGTCGGGTCCCAGTTGTCGGCGCCACGAAGGAAGGTCGTGGGCTGGTATTGTTTGGGTTGTTCGGGCGTGAGGAAATGCGTGTGCGGATCGCGCTGGTCGTGATGCGCGCCGGGGCCGGTGGAGTCGAACTCAGCATAGTAGACGGTGTCGAGCGAGTGCGTCTGGCCGGGATGCCACTCGCGCCAGCCGGCGGGATCGATTTTGTCATCCATTTCGGTGTGCATGAAGATCACAGTTGCATAGGGGCGCCAGGGGCGGCCGAGAAAGACGGGGCCAGTGACTCCGGGATCGGCGGTGAGCTTGCAGTGATCGAAGACGAAGCCTGAATCCTGATCGGGATAGTGCTTGGATTGAGCGGTGACGTAGCCGCCTTCGTGCGGAGTGGAGTGGAGCTCACAGTTCTCGAAGACGGCTTTGCTATCGCCAAAGATGAAATCGACGTTGCCCTCGACATAGCAATCGGAAAAGTACTGGCGGGTTGCGACGCACTGCTGACGGTCGGGACCGCAATGGGTGCCGAGATACACAGTGTCCTGGTTGCCGAGGAGACGCACGTTGTGAAAGATGGCGCGGTCGCCCGTAACAAACAAAGCGAGGGCTTGGGAACCGGCGGGCAGTTGCGGATGCGTGCGATTGAAATCGTTTTGGAAGGTGATGTTTTCAGCGAAGAAGTTGTCGGCGGTGACGTTGACCGTGGCAGAGTGGAGCGTGCCGCCATTTTGGCCCGCGCTGCGATCGTCTACGACGATGGTTTTGCTGGGGTCGGGGTTTGCGCTGCGGATGGTGACGTTGGGCTTGTCGATGGTGATGACTTCGCGATAGACGCCGGGCGAGACTGAGAGGACGGCGCCGCCGGTCTTGGGAACCATGTCGAGCGCGCGCTGGATGGAGTAGTAGTCGCCGGTACCGTCGGCGGCGACATAGTAGGTCTTATCTTCAGGCGGAATCTTACCGGCCATCTCGGGCGCAGTTGTGTCAGCGGGGAATGGAACGAAGCGTGCATCACAGGCGAGAGGCGATCCGGGAGCGGAGCCGGGTGCTTGCGTGATGGTGACGTCGTCGCCCTTTGGCTCAAGGTTGCCGCTGTGAGGGCCGATAGTGATCTCGGCATCCTGATCATAGAAGAGAGAATCCTGCTGATCGTCGGCGAAGACGTTGTCGAGCTTGATGCCGAGTTTGTGTCCGGGCTCTGGGTCGAGGCCAAAGAACGTGTAAGCGCCGGGCGTGAGAATGTGGACGTTCTCAAGAGTGATGTCGTTGTAGATAGGCAGACGATCGCCCGTGAACGTGGTGTAGTGCGGGGTGAAGACGAGCGGATTGGGGACGTTACGGATGCAGACATTGCGGTAGACGACCTGGTGCACGAGGCCGCCGCGGCTGCGATCGGATTTAATGCGGAGACCATTGTCGGCGCCGTCGATGGTGAGGTCGTCGACGAGCAGGTGATCGACACCGCCGAAGGTGCCACTGCCGATGGACATACCATGGCCGGTATAGAAGTGGTTGTGGATGACCGACATGTTGGAGACTGCGCCGGCACCGCTGGGCTTGAGGCAGACGTCGTCATCGCCAGTGTGGATGTAGCTGTAGGCGATGGTGATATTGTGCGAGGAGCCGGGGTCAATGCCGTCCGTGTTGCGGGCGGTCTTTGGCGTCATGATTTTGACGCCCCACGCGGTGAAGCCGTCCGTCTGATTGACGGAGACGTGGAAACCGGGTGAGTTGCGGAGCGTGATCTGATACAGCGTGAAGTTTTCCGCGTGCCGGATGGCGATCATTGAGGGCACGCTCTGCTGCTCATCTTTAACCTTGGCTTCGTGCGCGAGGTCCCACCAAGTTACGTTCTGGCCGAGGAGATTGGCGCCACCGCGCGCGTCGATGGAGCCCTGGCCCATAATGCCTGCGTTTTTGATGTCATTGCCGGTGATGAGCGGCTTGCAGCCGTGGCCGCGCTGCGATACGATGCCGCAGCCGCCGGGAGAGAGATCGAAGACGCGGGGATCGCGGGAGGCGACGAGGGCTGTGTTCTTGTCGATGACCAGGGTTACGCCGTCGCGCAAAGTGAGCGGGCCGGTGAGGAAGACATTCTTTTTGCCATGGGCGCGGAGGACGACAGCCTGACCGGCTTTGCAGTGGTCCATTGCATCCTGAATGCGCGCGGTGGAGAGCTTTGATTCGTCGGCATCTGCGATGACGCCGCTTTGGGAGGCGACATCGGCCTGGAGGGTGACGCAGGCGGGAGGAATTTTGGGTTCAGTGACGGTGCGCGTGTCCTGGGCGGAGAGGAGTGCGGCAGCGAAAAGCGGGAGGGCCGCCGAGAGCAAACGCAAGGAAAAGGAACGCATGGAATCCTCCGATTTGCGCGAATGGCGGCAGAGGCGATGGCCCGGGACGCTTTAGCGCATCGTAAGTGGACTGACCACTGGACCATCCAATTAAAGAAGAACGGGAGGGGCGAGTCAAGGCGCGATTTCACATCTTAAAGCTCGCTACCTGGAGTTGAATTCTAAAGATGGGTCACCTAATTAGTGAGCCGGGACCTGCTCAAGGATCCAGCGGGCTAGCTCTTTACCGGCAGCATAGTTGTCGAATTTAGCGGGCAGTTTGCGGCCGTCGGCGTACTCGTTGTAGAGCCAGGGGTCGACCATGGCGTAGACAGTTCCCTTCCCGTATTTGGCAGTGGCCATGAAGACGTCACCGTTTTCACTGAGTACTGAGTGCGCAGGGCCGCTGGTGGTAATGGTGCAGACGTCTTTGACGTAGATCGTGTGTCCGCTGTGAAAGACGGGTCCGGTGGGCGGAATCTCAATTTTGCCCATATCCCACTGGGTGCCGACAACGTGCTTGCGCAGGAGGTTATTGAAGTGGATACCGAACTTCTCGGAGATGACATTGAAGTGGTCGAGATCGGCGTAGGAGGTGTCGTTTTCCATGATCATGAGCACACCGCCGGCACGAACCCAATCGGCGATCTTCGCGGCATCGGCCGCGGTAGCGTAGTGCGGATGGGGATTCTTGTCGATGTTGTCGGGTGACACGATGATGTAAACCTGCGCGCCGCGAAGATTGGCGGCGGTGGGCTCGGCATCGAGTTCTTTTGTCTGTGCGCCGAAGTTGTGCCAGATATGGCCGAAGATTGAGTAGCCGGGCTCGTCGAGCGTGTCCCACTTGTAATGGAAGTAGACCTGTTGGCCGAAGGCGTCGGTACGCTGCTGCGAGTTGAACCAGCCATCGACGAGGACCGTGTCGCGACGGCCGAGTTTGGCGTTCTGGGCGTTTTCCATTTCAGTGGCGGCCATCAGAAATGCGCCGACTCCCTTTTGGTCGTTGGCGATGGTCTTTTCGCCGATGTAGTAGGCATAGGTGCCGTCGCGATAGGGATTGCCGCCGAGGCCCGAAGCTTTTACGGTGTCTGACAAGGAGAAATCGGCCTCAGGGGCAATGCTGGTGAAGTGCGAGAGGATGCCTTTGTAGCCACGCTCGGAGTTGGCAAGGTAGGAGGCGGGGAGATAGCCACGACGCACGCCTTTGGCGAAGGCGTAGACGAACATGCAGGCGGAGGAGGATTCGAAGTAGTTCCCTTTCGCGCCGGCTTTGTCGACCACGTCGTACCAGAGGCCGGTTTTTGGATCCTGGTAGCGGGCGATGGCGGCGGTTTCGTGGTTGAGAATGTCGAGAAGTTGCTTGCGGCCAGGGTCGTTGGCGGGATAATACGGCAATGTGTCGACGAGGGCCATCATGTACCAGCCGATAGCGCGCGCCCAAAACTGGGATGAGTCGCCGGTTTGTTTGTTGGCCCAGCGCTCCTGCTTTGACTGATCCCATCCGTGATAGAGCAGGCCTGTTCTTGGATCGTGCGCGTGGTCGTACATGAGTACGAACTGGTGCGTGATGTCTTTGAAGTTCTCAGGGTGGTGCGAAAGGACTGCGTACTCGGCGCGGAAGGGCTCAGCCATGTAGAGGCCGTCGAGCCACATCTGATTAGGGTAGCGCTGCTTGTGCCAGTAACCGCCGTCGGTATTGCGGGGCTGCTGGGTAAGCTGGTCATAGAGATAGGTGGCCGCGGTGAGGTAGCGCTTGTTTTGCGTGACGCGATAGAGCAGAAGAAGCTGGCGGCCGAGGAGGATGTTGTCGAGCTCATGGTCTTCGGGCTTAAGCGTGGGGATGGCGCCATCGGGCGTGACGAGCTGATCGACGGAGTCTTTAATGTATTTGAAGTAATCGCCATCGGCAGTGGAGAACCAGACATCGTCCATGCCTTCGAGGAGTGTGCCGAGCTCGTAATTCCAGTGCCCTGGCGAACCTGTGGCGCGGCCATCAGGCCAGCGGGCGATGGCGGAGTTGGCAGCGAGCTGCGACATGGGCAGTTCGTCGGCGAAAGCGATGGAAAAACTGGATGCGATGAGCAGCGCGAAGCACACGGCGGAAAAACGAAGAGATTTCATGGCGAACCAACTATAGCGAGAGTGGCGCAGTGTGTACAAACAGAGGCGGCGAAACCGGGATAGCCGAATCGCACGGAGAAAGGCAAAAGCAGATCCTTCGACTCGCCGTTCGCCGCCGCGAACGGCTCGCTCAGGATGACACTGCAAGTTCAATTGGAGTGATTAACGTTAGTGCGGGGTGGGAGCAGTCGGCGCGGCGATCCAGCCGTTGAGGCGGAGCCAGTTTTCGAGCAGGTTGGGCCAGTTGGCGAGCTCAGCGTAAGCCTGGCCGAGCGCGGTGCCGTGCGGGCCCTGTTCGAAGATGTGCATCTCGGCTGGTACGCCAGCGCGAACCAGAGCGGCATAGAAGGACACGGCGCTGAGAACAGGCACGGACTGGTCATTCGTGGTGGCGAAGAGAAAGAATGGCGGCGTGTGGACGGTGACGTGAAGGTCGGGAGAGACTTCGTTCCTGAGCTCGGGTGATGCGTTGTCGCCAATGAGCGTGCTTAGTGCGCCGGGCTTGGAGACCCCTGGCTGCGTGGAGAGCGCGCCATAAGAACTAATGACGAAGTCGGGACGGTCGCTGACGCGATCGATGGGATCGTGGGCCTGCGCGTTGCCGTCGTCAAAGTGCGTGCCGACCATGCCGACGAGATGACCGCCCGCGGAGAAACCCCACATGCCGATGCGATCGGCAGCCACGTGGTATTGCCCGGCATGGGCGCGAACCCAGCGCACGGAGCGGTACCCGTCAAGGATGGGCTCGGGATAGTGATAGCGCGGCGAGAGGCGGTAGGTGAGGACGAACGCGGTGATGCCGCGCAGGTTGAGCCACTCGGCGATGCGCGTGCCTTCCTTTTCGTAGGCAAGATGGGTGTAGCCGCCGCCGGGGCAGACGATGACTGCCGTGTGCATGCCGGGGCCGTAGCCGGAGAAGATTTCGAGATGCGGCTTGTCCTGTTCCTCAGTGCCGACTGCGCCCGGAGCGCCGCTGGGCCAGAGATACTGGATTTCACCGTGCGGGAGAATGGCGTCGGGCGCGGCAGGGGATAATGCCGACGCTTGAGAAGCAGTTTGCGCCTGAGCGACGGGGCTTGCGCTGGTTATAAAGACTAGCAGCGCGGACAGTGCGCCCGCAGCGGCGAGCGAGCGAAGGATTCCGGTTTTGTGGGACATGAAGGGAAGCTCCAATTGAGGCGAGGATACCGAGTCTCTGTGGATCAGGAAAGAAAAAGGTGCTGCCAGAGAACCGGCAGCACCTTTGGAGGTTTGAAGGTTGGAACTACCAACTGATGCGGCCGGAGACCTGCAACTGACGCGGTTGGTAGCCGGCGCCCATTCCTGTGACAGTGCAGAAACTCGCTGAGGAGCCCTTTGTCACGGTGCAGCCCGGCACACCGTAGGTCGCATGGTTGGCGATATTCGCCATATCCGCTTCCAGCGCCAGGCTCCATTCGTGATAAATGGGGAAGGTGCGCTTCAGAGCCATGTCAGTATCCACGTTCTTCTGAGCGAACATACCAAACGGTGCAACCCGGGTCGCGTTGCCGGGAACATAGTCAGCTGGCCCACCGCCGACGTTGATGGCCTGGCCATCAGTTGTGCCATAGGCGTCGGTGGACGAACCGACGGGATTGCCGGCCTGGTTCACCGTGAAGGCGCCCGGGTTTACATAGTTGACTGTGCCGATGAAGTTAGCACTGCTGCTATTGAAGCTGACCGGCTGGCCGCTGGGCGTCTTGCCAATACTGTATTGGCGGCCCTTCTGTCCGCTTACGATGCTCGGCATGCATGTGTTCAGAATGCTGCTTCCACCACAACCGCTACCGATTACGACAAGTGGAAGCCCGGAGCGAAGCGTGCTGATGCCGGACAGCGTCCAGTCACTGGCGATGGCGCGATAAAGCAGATTCTCGCCGAACATATGGCCCTTGCCGACCGGCAACTGGTAGACGGCAGTGATCGTCAGGCTTTGCGGCTGATCCGCAGCCGAAAGCGAGCGGTCGAGGCGCGGATTGTCGTAGGTGCGGAAGGTGCCGAGGTCATCAATTGATTTCGACCATGTATAGGCCACCATCCAGTTAAAACCATGAGAAGGACGCTGCCGCGCAACCACCTGCAGCGCGTTGTAGTTCTCGTTGCCAACGAAGTTGGTGGCGTTGCTCACTCCACTGAACTGCGGGAAAGGCGTGAAGTACCCAGACACTACGTTATTGGTGTAGTAGGTTTGCCCGGAACCTGCACTATATGGGTTCTGCGGGGTAAATCCAAATCCCTGCGCCTGAGTGATGGCAGTAGGGGCAACACTGAGTTTCTGAGTCAGGAGCGTGTATTGGCAGGTGGCGCCGCTGCAAGGCGAGTAAGTTGTTCCGGTGGCGCTGGCAAGCGAGTACCCGGCCATTGCCGCATAGGATTCCGGCAGTTTGTTGTTCCAGTAGGCGCCGATTGACCCGCCCGGCTGGATGAAGTGTCCTTCGCTGCCGACGTAGCTGACAGAGATGGACATATCGTTGGTAATCTGACGCTCGACGCCAAACGACCAGTTTTCGTATTCAGGCGCCCTGCCGCCGTTTTGCGGATCCCAATAGCTGAGAGTAACGCCGTTCTTGCCTTTGGCTGTATTTGTCTCGACTGCGCCGTACCCTGCCATCGAAATACCGGAAGGCAGAGTGGTTGAGGGCGCAGCCAGTGAGCCCGTCCAACCGCAGGGGGTGATGGTGTCAGCGGACACGCCGGCGCCGTTCCCGCCGCTCGCCGCGCTGCAGGCCGTACCGTCCCAGTAAAACGCGGGCTGGTTGGCGGCCACGGTGGGCGCTTGAGAGGCCGCCGGATTGAGGCCGGCGGTCGAAGGGGAGCCATGCTGGCCCTGGTCGGAGACCCAGTTGCCGCGGGCAAAAGTAAGTCCGTAACTGCCACGCAATACGGTTTTGTTATTTAACGCATAAGCGACTCCGAAACGAGGCGCGATGTTCTTCCACCAGTTACCGGAGAGATTGCGAACGCCGGTATGCCATCCATCGGACGTGCTGCCGCCAGCGGCGGCGAAGGTTCCTTTGTTGCCGGTCACGGGATTGACTGCCGACGGATTCAACCAGGTAAATTGGTCATTCTTTTCAACGATCGGAGTCCAGATATCCCAACGCAGCCCCAGGTTCAGGGTTAGTTTGGAATTGACTTTGTAGTTGTCCTGACCCCAAAACGAGGGATCGTACCAGCGGGGACTCAACTCGGGCACGCCCACGGTGACTGAGCTGGTGTTGACTGCACCCAGCATGTAGCTGGCATAGGCTGCACCAGAGTTGGCAATGCCTTTACCGCCGCTATAACCGGCTGACTGTGCAGAGGCAAAAGTGAACGACATCGGCGTGGAATAAGTTGTGGGGCTGATGAGGTTGTATTCAGTGTCGATATATTGGCCGCCCAGCGAAATGCTGTGCCTGCCCAGTTCCCATTGCAGATTGTCGACCACCGTATAACTGGCGCCTGACTTTGAGTTCCAGCTGTAGCCGGCCCAAGTGCCCGGACTGTTGGTGCCCGACCACTTGATATTGGGGAAGAAGCTGGCCTGTCCGGCCGGCATGTTCAGGATGCCCGTATTGGCAGTCCCGTAAATCGAAGCCATGTCGGGTGTGGTGGAGACGCTCTTATAACGATCGACGCCGGCGGCGAACTGGTTGACCATGTGCGGGCTGATGGTCCAGGTTTCTTTGACGATGTCGACATTGGTGACAGGGTGATAAGTCTGTGAAGTATTGAACGGTGGCGGAAGAGTTCCGCCCGAATTCAAGCCGGTGGATGCCTGGCGTCCGAAGGCGACAATCAGGCTGAGCTGGTTTTTCGAATTGATGTTGTAGTCGAGGCGGCCGGTCTGGTACCAGTTGGAGAGTCCGGCCTTGGTACCGTAAGCAACGTTGTTGAAGTACTGCGATTGATTGACGGTGGGTTCAATAGGCAGCAGGAATTTGTTGATGTACGCAGCCGCCTGCGAGAAACGGTTGGTCGGAATCTGGTTATTCGCAAATTGGGTACGGGTGCAATCGTTCTGGCAGTTCGCTTCACCGCTCGTAGTACCCACCTGCGACGCGGGGTCGTAGATGCCCTGTGGGGTGGCGCCAGAGGCCACCTGGGAGGCCTGAAAGCCAGTGTAATCGGCGTAAGCTGCAGGATTGCCGCTGCTGTCGTAGCCCATCATTTGGTAAGTGGGCAGCGTCTGCACCGATGGGAGCGCTCCTTTTTGATACCTGTACTGGCCATAGTTGTAGAAGAGGAAGAGCTTGTTCTTGATGATCGGGCCGCTGAGGACGATGCCGAACTCGTTCATGATCTCTTCAGGCTTCACACCGTTCAGATTGCACCAGCTTGTGGAGGCGGTGAGGGACGCCGAGCTGCACTTGGCGCCAGCGGGAGGAAGGCCGATGACGGTGGGAACATTCTTGTTGTTGGTCGGCCAGGCATCGAGAACGGTATTGCGCAGGTACTCGTAGAGCGATCCGTGAATTTGATTGGAGCCCTGCTTGATGGAGTAGTTCTGCACGCCCTGGCCAGCGTACTGTGCGGAATAGCCGATGGTCTGCACCTGGAACTGGTCGATGGAGTCCATGCCGAAGGCAGTCCAAGTTGGGCGCGGATCGCCGACCCCGAACGGACTTGGCAGATCGATGCCATCGATATAGACGTCGACCGTACCGCCGGAGGGATTGGAGCCGTTCACGCCACCGGACGCATCCGTCGCGTTGGCGCTACTCGACGCCTGGTAGGTATTCTGCACGCCGGGCATGAGCGCGGCGAAGTCGGTGGCGCGACGCTGATCGGCATTGCCACCTGCACCCATCAAGAGCGGCAGGCTCGAGTACATCTGATTGTCCATGACGGCGCCGAGGGTGGCGTCGGTGGTTTCGAGCACGGGCGGGGCGGTGCTGACGGTTACGGTTTGCTGGGCGGTGCCAATGGCCAGCTTGATATTGAGCGGCACGGTCTGGAGAGCGTTGACCGTAACATTCTGCTGGACGTAGGTTTGAAAGCCCTTGGCAGTGACGGTGATCGAGTAAACGCCCGGGGTGAGCGGCGTGATGTTGTAGTCGCCGACGCCGGTGGTGGCGCGGGTGGTGCTGGTGTTCTGAGAGACCAGTGTTGCCGTGACGGTTGCGTCGCCGATGACTGCGCCCGAAGCGTCTGTGACGGTTCCGGAAATTGCGCCGTAGCCGGCCATCTGGGCCCGGGCGGCCGGCATGGTGAAGAGAGCAGCAACTAACAACGACAAAAGACTGGCTGTGGGGAATCGGAAGAAGATGCGAAACGCTCTGGCCACAGCGATATCGCAGACAGATCGGTCTATCAAGGCCGAATGCCTCATAGGGAAGCCTCCAAAGAATTCGTTTTGCTTGCTGCTCCTGGACCCGTCGCCAGCGAGGATTGCGTAGATAGAAGTAATGATCTACCCGCGTGGTCTGACCACAAAACTGGAGCGGGAACAGTTTCTTATACGGAGTTAAGGGCTGTCAACAGGAAATTCATCCAGAGACGCGAGAGTTGCCGCGTGTGGGATTTTCACCCCGCCAGACTGCGGAGATGCCCGGGAGAGGCCAGGCAGAGCCTACCGAAAGGGAAAGACGACAGTTACGGGACGCTGACCAAGCTATGCGGCAGCGGAATATTGCCGGAGAATAGGCCAGGAAGCCGGCGCCTCAGCAGGGTGCGGAAAAGGCGAGATCAAAGGCTGCGGGAAGACGACGGCGGCTGCAAGAAAAAGGCTGCCGGGATGAACCGGCAGCCCTTTGAAGCGAACGTGTGAAGCGGACTCAGAAGTTGATGCGGAACGAGAATGTCGCAGACTTGCGGTTGTTGAAACTGCTATTAGTTACCTGGCCGAAGGTCGTGTTGCCTACGGCAGTGTTGGTGAGCGCAAAGTAGGTGTGATTGGTCACGTTGTACCATTCAGCCCGGAAGTCGAGCGTCGTAGCCTCGGTGATGTGCAGCGGGAACGAACGTACCAAGGCAAGGTCGAGCTGGTAGTTGCCGGGCCCGTAGAGATTGTAAGGCGCAGTGCGCGGAGAATCGCCGAATTGGTACGCATACGAATTCAGGATTCCCGTTACCGGGTTCATGAATGGGCCTTGCGCTGTCCCGACCGTTGTGCCTGTGCTCTGAGCGATGTAGGAGGGCGCAGCCGAGTAACGCGGATCGCCGCTGGTGCCGTTACCCCATTTTCCATTGACGCGAACCGGACCTGTGAAATTCGGGTTCATGATCGGCACGTGGTTGCTTTCTGCAGGGTTGGTCTGGGCGCTGTTCTCGGTAAGCGCGAGTGGCGAACCGGAGAAGGCCTGGAAGATCCCCGACCACTTGAAGCCGCCAAAGATCGCGCGTTCTGCCGCATTCTCCGCCAGAATAGTTCTGCCGAAGGGCCAATCCCAAACTGAAGTGGCCACAAAATGCTGAGGCTGGTTGGAGGTGGAAACCGAACGCTCAATGCGGTCGGCAGGATAAGCTGCGTTGGGATGATTGGCAAGGGTGCCCGGGATAATAGGCCAGCCAGTACGGAATGAGCCGCCATCGTCGATCGCCCGCGCCTGGACAAAGCTGAGCGTAGTCGTGAGGCCGTGCCACGCGCGCACACTCATTACAGCCTGCAGCGCGTTGTAGTTGGCGTTGCCCACGTAGCCGAATGAATCGCCGACCGAGTGGAATGGGAACTGCTTCAGCGCCGTGCTGAGAGGCTGACCGGTGTTGAAGTTGGCCGGGCACGTGAGATTGTTTGCGGTGCAAGCCGTGGCGATGCTCGCGCCTGTGCTTGCCAGGGTTGTACCGAGGGCGAGGTACTTGGGGTTGAGCTGGTTAGACCAATATCCGCGAGCGTTGAAAGAGTCAAGCCGCAGGAAGTGGCCTTCTGACCCGACATAGCTCACGTTCAGCGTGATGGCGTTGGTCAATTGGCGTTGGAGGCCAATGGACCAGTTGAGAAACTCCGGTGCGCGACCGCCGTAGTACGGGTCGTAATAATTCGCGCCCGATTGCGGCGAGCCTGAGTAGGAGCCGGAGGTCAGGTAATAGCCGGTGCCGTAAGCGGGTCCGGAACCAACACCTGAGGCAGCCGTGTAAGCAGGAACGGCGTTGAGGTTGCCCGTAAGCGGGAACGTGGACAAGAGCGAGCCGTTCGCCTTGAACGACGGAGCCGCCGAGAAGCCGAGCGTTGCCAGATTCGTTTCGCCGCCGCCCACTGCGTTTTGATGAGCAAAAACCACGCCATAGCTGGCACGGACAACCGTCTTGGAGCCAAGCTGATAAGCCAGGCCGAGGCGGGGGCCCCAGTTTTTGTAGTAATTACTGACAGGCGTATTCGCGTTGATGGTGCCTGTGCCGTGGCCTACATAAGCCATAGCGCCATTGATTCCAGTCACCGGGTTGGCGAGCGAGGGGTTGAAGAAGCTCATCGCGTTATGAACTTCGTGTAGGGTTGGATAGAAGTCATAACGAAGGCCGAGGTTAACCGTCAGCTTGGGTGTGACTTTCCAGTCGTCCTGCACGTAAGGAGAGATTGCCCGGAAGCGTGTCCCAAGCTCGCTTTGCAGGTATTGCGTGAAGCTGCCTGTATCGATTTCGCCGAGCAGGAAGCTGGCGTAAGAGACGCCAGTGCCCGAGGTGGCAACATACTTGGGAGAGCTGTTGCTGGAGGAGTTGATGCCCGCTGTCTCTGTGACCGCATTGGCGAGAGTGATCTGAGTCGTTCCTCCCTTGGCCTGCAGGTTGTTATAGAGAATCCATGCGATCTGCCCGCCAAAGGTGAAGGAGTGCCTGCCATGATTCCACTGCACGCTATCGAGCAACGTGTAGTTCAGCGCCGTAGACTTGTTTTCATTGGAGCCGCCCCAGTTGGTCGGCGCACCGGTGCCCGCAAAGGTCACGATCGGGAAGGTCGAGGTAGCCTGACCTGCAGGTGTGCTTGTGAGGCCCATCGCGGTGGCGGAGAACTTTTGTGTATCGGCGGGATTGATGGTCCAGCTGGAATAGTACGCATACCCATACTTAAACTGGTTCACCAAGTTGGACGAAAAGACGTGAGTCTCCTCCGCCATGAAGACCTTGGTCTTGGGAGCATACGATTGACCGTAGTTGTAAGGAACTGGCCCGGTGTTGCGGCCTGCGCTGGACTGGCCGGCCGGAACCGCGCTGGCCTGACGGCCCACGGCGCCCATCACCGAGAACGTGTCACGAGAATTCATCACATAATCGATACGTGACGTGGTGGACCAGTTAATCAGGCCCTGAAAGTTCGGAGAGGTATAGTTGTTGCCGAGATTCTGGTTCGTGGCCGCATCATTCGTGATGCTCGGCAGCAGGCTCTGGAGGTTTTTCACCACTGTAGAGAACTCGCTCGAGGGAATCACATTGACGGGGGCGCCAGTGAGGACGGGATTGCCTCTTGAACCGGTGCCTGTGCCGGGGCCGTAACCATACTGGTAGCGGCAGGGCCCGTCAGTGCTGTTGGCCGTGCAGGTGTCCTGCGTGAGCGGGTCATAGATCGGTGTGTCGTTCTTCAGAGAGGGGTTGTTTGCCTTGAGGTAATACGAGAAATCGCCAGCCCTCTCTGCAGCCGTCGGGAAGCGCATCGGAGTAGGCGTGCCGGCGCCCAAACGGAAGCCGTTGTAGTTGGTGAAAAAGAAGAGTTTCTCCTTCAGCGCGCCAAATGGAACGAGAGGACCACTGAGGTTGATGCCATATTCATTGCTGTGCTCGACGGGTTTGGCCAGGGTTGTGCTGCTGCCCGGAGCGAGGGCCTTGAAGAACCCCCAACTATCGAACGCCGTGTTGCGCAGGAACTCGTACATGGAGCCATGGAAGTTAGAACCACCGTGCTTGATGGAATAGTTCATCACGCCCTGGCCTTCATAAATGGCCGAGTAGCCGGTGGTCTGCACCTGGAACTGATCTACGGCGTCCACTGAGATTGCGGTCCATACATAACGCGGGTCGCCGTTGCCTGCTGCGCGGACGAAGGGCAGGCCGTCGATGTACACGTTGGAAATGGCGCCACGGCTACCGGATCCATTGACTACGCCGGTATTGGTTGTGGCATTACCGTTGGTCTCATTGCCCTGGACGCCCGGCATCAGGTAAGCAAAGTCCGTGGCGCGTCGCTGATCGTTCTGCCCGTAGGCATTCATTTCGATCGGCAACTGCGCGTAGGTCTCCTGCTCCATGGTGGCACCGAGCGTGGCGTTGCTTGTCTCAAGTTGTGGCGGTTCGCTGGTGACGGTGATTTGAACGTCGGCGCTGCCCACGGCCAGAGATGGGTCGTAGGTTTGCGATTCAAGCGCGTTGACGTGAATGTTCTCCTGGACGAGTTTCTTGAAGCCCTTGGCTGTAGTTGTCACCGTGTAGATGCCCGGGTCGAGATTCGAGAAGGTGTAGTTGCCCGAGGCGGTTGAGGTCGTCACCGAGGCAATGCCGTTCGCGCTATTGGTCGCCGTGACCTGGGCGTCGGGAATGACTGCGCCAGTTGAGTCTGTCACAGTACCGGTGATTTGGCCCTTGCCGGCCAACTGGGCATTTACTCCGAGGGGCGAAAGGAGAACCGCGATCAAAATCGCCGCGCAACCCCATGCCGCAAAACGGAGGAAGCTGCATATCGTTCCCCTCGTTGCGGGCCCCGCATTCTGCTGTATCACATTCATCATCGTGTTGCCTCCACTAGGACGTACTTCACCCCCACAGTGCAGCGACTCCATGACTGACAGGAATTGACTGTTCGCAAGGTCTGACCACAATGTGAGATTGAAAACTGTGATCAATGATACACCGATACGAAGTCAATAGGGCAATTTTTCGTGCTTTGGCGAAACGAAGGGGAAGGCATTGTCGCGAGCAAACCCGAATCGGGACGCGCCTGCGGGCGAAGGACGATGCACGGATCGGGCTTCTACTTTGAATCAGCCGTATTTTCAATTGCTTACGATGACGATCGCTCTCAGAGGCGCGTGGCGGCGCTTTGGTTAACCCGCACTTATGTACCGGAGGTAGGACCGGGCGTAACCACAACGGTTAATGCGCGGTTTTGGTCATTTCGCCGGTTTGCTGTTGGTGTAGATCGTCCGTGGAGGCGGTGCCGGGATCTGGAGCCCACTAGGCAGCCGAGGCGGAGCGAGCGTGCCGATCCTTTGGAGCGCCAGCCGATCTTCTGCGGTCGTGCGGACGCTCCATGCCCTGTGCAATCTGGGCCATGCGCAGGTGCTGCTCCATCAGGTTGTGGGCTTCTTTGGCCTTGCGTGTGCGGATGGCGCGATAGATTTCCCGGTGCATCTCGGCGGACTCGCGGAGATCAGTAGCGCGTTCGACAGTTTTGCGGCGGCTGTCATAGAGGGCGGAGGTGATGGTCTCAATGATCGCAGCGAGAATAGGGTTGCCGGATGCCTGCGAGATGATGCGATGAAAGAGAAGGTCGTGAATGAGATAGTCGGAAGGGCTGCTGATGGCGGCGAACATTTCGGCAACTTCTTCAGCGAGTGCGGCGTGATGTTCTTCTTTGCCGCGTTCCGCGGCGAGAGCGGCGAGATGGCTCTCGAGAATAATGCGGGCCTCAAACATCTGCCATGATTGAAATCCGTGCAGCGCGCCAATGAGGCTGAGGGAGGCCTTGCCGAATTCCGGGGGGCCATCCGCGACAAAAGTTCCGACTCCGTGGCGCACCTTCATGACGCCCATGGCCGCCAGGTAGCCAATACCAGTGCGCAAACTGGCGCGGCTGATCTTGAGCGAGCGGGCGAATTCACGCTCAGGGGGGATCTTGTCTCCGGGCTGCAGCGTTCCATTCTCAATGAGGGAACGGATGTGGTTAACCACTTGCATCGTGCGATGCGTGGTCGGCTCTTCCTCTTTCACTCGCGGCATAAATGAAGCCACCTTCTTGCAGAAATACGAAAAGCGATTCAACCAGAGATTATCACTGAAAGCTGGTTTGGTTCGAGAAACTTGCGCAATCGAGGAACGAGGGATCGTACGAGATGAGGCGCGCCAAGTCCACGTATACTTGTGGTCTGACCTCGGTGACACGCGGCACGTGTATTGACAAATACAAGAGGTAGAATGAAAGCCATGTTGCTCGACGAAAATCGCCTGTTCCCAGCCGACCCGGACACGCGCAGGATAGCGCGTTCTCTATATGAACGAGTAAAGAATCTTCCGATCGTAAGCCCTCATGGGCACACGCAGGCGGGGTGGTTTGCGAAGAACCAGCCATTTCCCGATCCGGCGACGCTTTTTGTGCAGCCCGACCACTATGTTTTCCGCATGCTGTACAGCCAGGGCGTCTCGATGGATGACCTGGAGATCGGGCAGCCGGTGGTAAAGGAGCCGAGAAAGGTCTGGCGCATTTTCGCCCGCCATTACTATCTGTTTCGCGGTACGCCGACGAGGATGTGGCTGGATTATGCCTTCGAGAAACAGTTTGGACTGAAGGAGCGGTTCTCAGAAACGACCGCGGACTTGTATTTTGACACGATCGCAGAAAAGCTGAAGACGCCTGCATTTTTGCCGCGGGCGCTTTATGAGCAGTTCAATATTGAAGTGCTGTCGACGACGGAGTCGCCGCTCGATCCACTGAAAGATCACCAGGCGGTTCGGGACTCGGGCTGGAAGGCGCGGATCGTGCCGGCATTTCGTCCTGATCCTGTGGTGGATCCGGAGTTCAAGGGATTCGCCGGCCTGGTAGCCAAATTGGGTGAGGAGAATGGCGAGGATACCTCGACGTGGAAGGGTTACCTGAACGCCCTTCGGAGAGCGCGGGCGCGGTTCAAGACGATGGGGTGCACGTCAACGGATCATGGGCATCCAACGGCGCAGACCGCCGACCTGCCGGACGGCGACGCGGCGGCGCTCTTCAGCAAAGTGATTGGCGGCAAAGCCAACGCTTCAGAGCAGGAACTGTTCCGCGCGCAGATGCTGACAGAGATGGCGCGCATGAGCGTGGAGGACGGCCTGGTGATGCAGATTCATCCCGGCTCGGTGCGCAATCACAACCGATTTGTGTACGAGCGGTACGGACGTGACATGGGGGCCGATATACCGGGCCGGACCGATTATGTGCACGCGCTGCGGCCGCTTCTGGACCGGTTCGGCAACGAGAAGAATCTGACCATCATTCTTTTTATGCTGGACGAATCGACGATCAGCCGTGAACTGGCCCCCTTGGCGGGTCATTATCCGTGCTTGCGGCTGGGACCCCCGTGGTGGTTTCATGACAGTCCTGAAGGGATGATGCGTTTCCGCGAATTGGCAACGGAGACGGCAGGCTTTTATAACACCGTAGGATTCAACGACGACACGCGGGCGTTTCTGTCGATTCCGGCGCGGCACGATGTGGCGCGGCGCATCGATTGCGCGTTCCTTGGGCGGCTGGTTGCAGAACACCGGCTGGAGGAAGACGAAGCACATGAAGTGGCTCACGAGTTGACGTACGGGCTGGTGAAGAAGGCATACAAGCTGTAGGAACAGTAGTCAGTAGTCAGAAGTCGGCCTCTCGGGCGCAGGGTCGTGCGAGGAAGGACTACAGCATTTCCGTGGCCCGTTTGGTTGAGAACGAAGAAAGTGGGAGTTCATGGTATGAGTCTCTATTGTTCCGTGGGAAGTCCCGATAGCGACCTGTCTGATGCGCAATTAAGGGAATTGCTGACGGAGAGCCTGGGCAAACTGGGCAAGCGCAACCAGATACTGGCTGTGCCGCCCGATCAGAGCCGCGAGCACTCGCGGGCCGGCGACCTGACGCGGTACACCTGGGAGCACTACGGGGACAGATTGAAAGCGGTGCTGCCGGCCATCGGAACGCACACGCCGATGCGGCCCGATCAGATTGCGCACATGTTCGGAAATATGCCGCAGGAGTTGTTTCGCGCGCACAACTGGCGCACCGAAATTGAGACCCTGGGTGAGCTGCCGGCATCGTTTATTCGCGAACAGTCGGAGGGCAAACTGAACTATACCTGGCCGGCGCAGGTGAACAAACTGATCTCGCAAGGCGGCTTCGATCTGATTCTTTCAATCGGCCAAGTGGTGCCGCACGAAGTGATCGGCATGGCGAATCATGCCAAGAACATCCTGATAGGCACCGGCGGCCGCGAAGGGATTAACCGCAGCCATTACCTCGGGGCCGTATACGGCATGGAGCGGATCATGGGGCGGGCGGAAAATCCGGTTCGCAACGTGTTGAACCGCGCGTGCGAGAAGTTTCTGCGCCATCTCCCGATTGTGTACGTGCAGACTGTTGTGGGACGCGGAAAGAATGGCGGACTGGCGGTACGGGGACTTTATATTGGTGACGATCTTGAGTGTTTCCTGAAGGCCGCGGAACTGAGCCTGAAGGTGAATTTCGAGATGCTTGATGAGCAAATCAAGAAGGCCGTAGTTTACCTTGATCCGAAGGAGTTTCATAGCACGTGGATCGGCAACAAGGCGGTTTACCGAACGCGCATGGCTCTGGCCGACCGGGCGGAACTGATCATTCTGGCGCCGGGCGTGAAGGAGTTCGGGGAGGACAAGGGAATCGACGTGCTGATCCGCAAGTACGGGTACCGTGGAACGCCGGCGACCCTGAAGGCGGTGAATGAGAATCCGGATTTGGCTGCGGACCTAAGCGCGGCCGCGCACCTGATCCACGCATCAAGCGAGGGGAGGTTTACGATCCGTTGGTGCCCCGGCGAGTTGAGCCAAAAGGAAGTAGAGGGCGTGGGATTCGAGTACGGCGATTTGAAGAAGATGACGGCGAAGTACGATCCTGAGAAGCTGCGGCATGGGTACAACAAGGTGGACGGCGAGGAGGTTTTCTTCGTCGCAAATCCGGGGCTGGGCTTATGGGCGCATCGCAGCCGGTTTGAGAGCGCGACTCCGGCGGCCGTGGCGGGACATGCTGTTTAGAGAACGGGCTGATTGATGCGATCGGCGCGTCTTTTCAAAATACAGATTTGGAGAATCTCTGCAAAGCGGAATGGATATGGGGAATCACGGTCTTAAACTCGGCAAATATTCAGTTGGCACTGGCGACAGATTTGCTCATCAGGCCAAGGCGCAGTTACAAGCTTGCATGAAGGCACGAAACGAAGGGTTGGACGTAGAGCCCGTGTGGAACAAGTCGAACCGCGAGCACACCATTATCGGGTCGGAGCCGAGTTCAGTGCGCCAAGCAGCCGATGCGGCAGTGAAGGAGCTGGGGTGGAAGCTGCCCTACTACTGCGATGCTGACCATATCACGTCGGCGACGGTCGACCGCTTTCTTGAGCCATGCGATTTTTTTACCTTCGATGTGGCCGACTTCATCGGCCAGCCAGCGCAGTCCAGTGATATTGAGAGCTTTGTCAAGCGGCACCCGGAGCTGCAAGGAAGCATTGAGCTGGCCGGAGCGGATGAGACGTTTGAGATTGCGGCGCAGCACTTGAGGGAGACTGCACAGAAGTTTCTGGCTGCGGTGAAGAAGGCGGGAGAAGTGCATCGCCGCGTACTTGGGGCGAAAGGCGCTGGAAATTTTGTTCCCGAGGTCTCGATGGACGAAACGGATCGCGCCCAAAGCCCCGTGGAATTGCTGATTATTCTGGCGGCGATTGCCGATGAGGGGATTCCGGTGCAGACGATCGCGCCAAAGTTCAGCGGGCGATTTAATAAGGGTGTGGACTACGTGGGCGACGTGAAGCAGTTTGAGCGCGAAATGGCGCTTGACATTGCTGCGATTGCATACGCCGTGAAGCAATACGGGCTGCCCGACAATCTCAAGCTGAGCGTGCATTCGGGCAGCGACAAGTTCTCGATTTATCCTGCGATTCACGCGAACATGAAGCGATTCAATGTTGGCGTACACCTTAAGACGGCAGGTACGACGTGGCTGGAGGAACTGATTGGACTGGCGGAAGCAGGAGGCGCGGGGCTCGCGCTGGCCAAGGAAATCTATGCAGAAGCGCTGGCACATCGCGAAGAGCTTTGCGGTCCCTACGCAACGGTAATCGACATCGACCCGAAGAGGTTGCCGGCGGCCGAAGAGGTGCGTGGCTGGACCTCGGAGCAATACACAACAGCGCTGCGCCATGTTGAAGGCTGTCAGGGCTACAATCCGAGCGTTCGTCAGCTGTTGCACGTCGGCTTCAAAATCGCAGCGAAGATGGGAAGTCGTTACCTGGATTTACTGGAAGCCAACGAAGCTGTGATTGCGAAGAACGTGACAGAAAACCTGTATGACCGGCATATTGCGCCGGTGTTTCTAGGATGAACTGATTCAAGCGTGCGAGGACACTCGCAGGCCGGCCGGCCAGGTGGCCGGCGCCATAATTCCCCACGGAGATCGGATGAAGGCACAACTTTTCAACCTTGAAGGTAAACTTGCGGTTGTAACGGGAGGAACTTCCGGGATCGGCCGCGCCCTGAGCATTGGATTGGCCGATGCGGGCGCCGACGTAGTGGCTACGGCACGCCGGCAACAGCAGGTGGATGAGACCGCAGCCGAGATCGAGGCGCGCGGGAAAAAGACGCTGCGCGTGGCATCGGATGTTGGCGACCGGGAATCGCTGGAGAAGTTGCTGGCTGACACGCTGGAGCATTTCGGAAAAGTGGACATCCTGGTGAACTGCGCTGGCATTATCAAGCGGACGCCGACGCTGGATCTTCAGGAAGCGGAATGGACGAGCATTCTGAATGTGAATCTGACAGGGACGTTGCGTGCTTGCCAGGTATTCGGGCGCAAGATGCTGGAGCGCGGCTACGGGCGCGTCATCAACATTGCATCTCTGAACAGTTTTGTGGCGCTGAGCGAGGTGGCAGCGTATGCCGCCAGCAAGGCGGGCGTCGCTTCGCTGACGCGGTCACTCGCCGTGGAGTGGTCAAAAAAAGGTGTGACCGTGAATGCGGTGGCGCCGGGCGTATTTCGTACCGATCTGAACGCGCAACTGCTGGACTCAACGGCACGTGGCCAGGAGCTACTGATGCGTACGCCAATGGGCCGGTTCGGCAAGACGGAGGAACTGGTGGGGTCGGTCGTCTATCTCGCGTCGGACAGCGCATCGTTTGTGACTGGGCAGATTCTCGTTGTCGATGGCGGGTTCCTGG
>Ga0335085_10001175_pt1 | contig 59575 bp, 53 predicted proteins | sample Lox_Sample_45_FD_206712 | JGI IMG/M metagenome (GOLD analysis project Ga0335085, IMG submission 206712) | Soil microbial communities from Loxahatchee National Wildlife Refuge, Florida, United States - Lox_Sample_4.5 | ecosystem: Environmental > Terrestrial > Soil > Wetlands | place: USA...
ATCACGAGGAGGCGAGCGTCTATGCCGCAGGGCTTAACTGCGACTCCTGTTTGCGTTGAAGAGTTTTCATTATTCGGGACAAAAGTTGGCGGAGAGTTCGATGTATGTCCCGTTGTGGGCTACCATCAAGCATTTTCAGGCGGGTTGCAATCAGGTGGAAGGGAGAATTCAGCGAGATCTCCAGCGATTTTCCGTTCAGTAGGCGGTTCGAGGTGATTGAATCCACCAACTCGCGTTTTTCCGGCACGATGCCGGTTTTGTAGGCAGAATACGCGGAATCCGCGCGTTCGAGGATTTCCAGCAATTCGTCGGCGGCACTGCGCCTTCCGCTCTCCCAACCAGCCAAGGCTTCGGTTGTTTGCACGCGCTCCGCGAGGAGCGCCGCTTTCCGTTGCTCGAAGACATCTTTGTCGATTAGCCGGTCAATGTAGGCGTCAGTGATGCGGCTTAGCCTCTCATCTATCTGGCTGAGGCGCAGTTTCAGGCCGTTGATGGCTTCCTCGGTCTGCCTTTGCCGGTCAGCGCTAAGTCGCCGCACTTCCTGCCAGCAGTACTGCCGTTCGTCGGGGGACAACCACAAACCCAGGAACGCTTCGAGGAAGGACTTCTCGGCTGCGTCTTCCCGAATGGCGGTAGTCGGACACCGCGGAATCTGGCAGCGATAGTAGACAAACCCCTTGTGGGTCTCGCCGATTAATGTGTATCCGCAGCCCTTACAACGGAGCCTGCGGCGGAAGAGAAAATCGTGCCGATTGGCCTTTGTGTTCGTTTTTCCGTGCAGGATATTCTGGACGCGTTGAAAGAGCGCGTGAGTAATCAGCGGCTCATGCGCTCCGATGAATGACTGGCCGGATGCCTTGATATGGATCAGCCCTGTGTAGAAGGGGTTGTTTAAGATCTTGGTCAGGCCGTTTAAGCTGATCTTCTTGCCGCTGCGCCCGCGCAGGCCGATGCGCTCGGCTTCGGTGTGCAGGTGATGGAAATTGGCGGTGCCGGTGGAGTATAGCTCAAACAGATGCCGGACCAGCGGGGCCGTCTGGGGATCAGGCTCTTTGGGTTTGCCGCTGCCAATATTGCGATAGCCCGGCGGGGCGGGCATAGGCAAGATGCCCTGCTTAAGACGGCCATAAAAACCCTTCTTGGTTTCCTCGCGGAGGTTGCGGATGAAATCAGCGGCAACCACCGCCTGGATGTCGGCGGACAGGCGTCCGCCACGAGAATTGAGGTCAAGGCCTTCGTTCGCAAAGTGGACCTCGATTCCGCGGTCGATGATCTCGCCGAGATCGGCCCAGTCTTTGAGATTGCGGGCGGAGCGGTCAATCTTGTGGATGACCACGCCCCGCGCTTTGCCAGCCCTAAGCTGCCGAATCATCTGCGAAAACACGGGGCGGCCAGCGCGCGCTGCGGTCTCGCGCTCTTCAAATACCTGGGCCAGTTCCATATGGTTACGCTGGGCATAGCGGGCAATCGCGTCGCGCTGTTGCTCCAGGGAAACGCCCTGCTCGCCCTGCCGGGCCGTAGAGACGCGGACGTAGGCGAAGTATTGGTTCATGCTTGCTTTTATTGGCTAATTGCGCTTTTTAAGGGAATTCGACCTTTCGTCCGGAATAGTAAAATCATCCCCGGAAAGAGTCAAATCTGGGGAAGCCGGAGCCGGCCAAGTCTTGCCTTCGGCTTTTAGCCGTTCGTAGATCCGCACAATGATCGCCGAGTAGCGCCTGAGGTTGGCCTCGGCAACGGCCAGTTCCTCTGGGGACATTTCCGGGTAAAGGTCACGGATGGTGATAGTTCGATCTTTCTCCATAAGCCAAGGCACCCTACATCAAAAAATGAAGTCTGAAAAGGCGGGAAAACTTGGATACCACGGCGCGTCGCCAATCCAAGTTTTCCCGCCTTTTCAACTTTCCCTATCAGCGCCATGATCGATGGCTATGTTACTCGATTTGCTCAAAGAATTCCTGTTGGAACTTCTGCGCGCCCTCTTCATTGAGGACATGTGTCAGCGTGTCAAGGGGAGTTTCGTTGAACGCTCGCGCCGGCGGCGCTCCCGGCGGCATTGGGCACTGCTGCGCCGATTGCGAATTCGTCAGCGCGAACGACTGCTGCACAAGTTAACCACAGACATAGAGAGGAAATTGTAATTATCCACAAGTTGTCCCGCCTTGTAAGATCTTACAGAAGTGCTAGGTTGTCTACACGCATATGACTCACAGCCAACACAAAAATAAAAACAGGCTGGTACTTTACCGAAGGAGGATGGCGTTCTCACAGAAGACAGTGGCCAAGCTTCTTGGACACAAGGATGCCACGCTGCTGTGCATGTACGAACGTAGCCGCATCTTGCCGCCGCTTCAGGCGGCCTTGTCCTTGGGCATCATTTTGCGCGTGCCGGTCGAGTTCCTCTTTCCGGAGCTCTACGATGAACTGAAGTACCGTATCCGCCAGCAGGAAGAGGCGCGGTGCTCGGCCCGCCCAAGACCGGCGAAACAATAGCCCCAACCCTATGAGCATTCTCGATCAGGTGACCGCAAGGCCACCACGAATTTGGTATCGGCCAACCACGGCGAGGCAACTGTTTGTGCTGCGGCTGGCCCAAAAGCTCGGCGAACCTGTAGCGACTGAGCACTACGCGCAACTGGCCAGCCGCCATTCAGACGAAACCCTGCTTTTAGCCTACCGCCACACTTTGAACCACGGCCACCCGCCGCGCGATCTGGCCAGGAGCTTTCACGTGGAGCTGGCGGCAAGCCGGGAGCAGCAGAATGGCGTGGACCGGACCGAAAAGCTTTTAGCCATCAAGATCGAGCGTCGCTGCATCGCCGTAGCGGTATTCGTCGGAACCCGGCTGGATTACCACGGGGTTCGCCACCTCAGTTCGCAGGCGGACAAGGCAGAGGCCAGCGCCATCCATTTCCTTCATTGGGTCATTGAGAACCTCGAGATCAGCTCGGTCGCCCTGGAACGGATGACCAACGGTAGCGAGATCCGCCGGGCCGTGCTCAACCAAGCAGTCCTTGACATGCTGCGCTCCAATGCCATCCCGGTGTGGGAAATCGGCAAGCGCGAATTGCTGGAAGGCTACGGCTATCCTCCGCTGGAATCCAGGATCAAGCTCCGAGAGGCCGCTCATACGATTCTCTGGTCCATGTTCACCACCGACAAACCGGATTGTCAGGAAATCGATGCGGCCGCCCTTGGCCTGCACGTTCAGACCGAACGCCTGTTTCTTTATTAACCCAATGAACTCTTCATGATTGGCCCCCTCGCCTACATTGGCGGCAAGAACCGTCTTGCCAAACAAATTATTTCCCGCCTGCCGCCGCATGTCGCCTACGTTGAGCCCTTTGCGGGCGGCGCCCAGGTCTTCTTTCACAAACAGCCGTCCAAGGTGGAGGTCCTCAACGATCTGGATTTCGAGATCGTCAATTTCTTCCGCGTCTGCCAGCACCATTACGAAGAACTGGTCCGGTACCTCAACTACTGCCTGATCAGCCGCCGCTGGTACAATCTGGTGGCGGCTGAAACGCCGGATTCGTTGACCGATATCCAGCGGGCGGGCCGGTTCTTCTATCTCCAAAAAAATTCCTTCGGCGGCCTAATCCTCAAGCAGCACTACCACTACGGTGTCGTCCAGCGGCCCAATTACAATCCGAGGCGGGTGCCTGAGATTATCCGGGCAGCCCATGAACGGCTCCAAGGGGTGCAGATTGAGTCATTACCCTACGAGCAGATCCTTACACGCTACGACCGGCCGACCACGCTGTTCTACTTGGACCCACCGTACTGGCAACGTAAGCTCTACAGGTTCAATTTCACGAATGACGACTTCCGGCAACTGGAGCGGCGGCTCCACGATATCCGCGGCCGCTTCGTACTATCCCTCGACGATCATCCAGAAGTCCAAAGAATCTTTGGCCAGTGGCACATACAGCGGGTAGAATTGGCCTACACGGCTCAGACCAAGACAGGAAAGCGATACGGGGAGGTGCTAATTACGAATTTTGCGATCCGCCGCGCGGACGGATCTACCTCCGTCCTCTGAGGATGGCTATTCTCGGCAGCCATCATTCATCCGCGGGCCGCTGTCCTCGCCAGGCTCCGCTTGGATCGGATCAAAAAAAAAGGGACAAGGCGTACCTTGTCCTTCTGAAAAACCAACCGAGCTGGACCGTTTGACGGCCAGCCAGCAGTTTACAAATTTGAGCCCTCCTTTGGATTTGATCATCTAAAGCCTGGGCCGCGGCCGGCCTCGAGGATTCGACGGTGGCCAATCCCTTTCACTTCAAGAGATTAGATGGCATCCGTGAACACGGGTTGCCGTCTGGCAGGGACTTGGTGAACACTGGAGATGTGTGGGGGTTGACCTCGGGGTTGACCTCCAGACCCGTCAACGGCGCGGCACCACCCGCGCACGTGACGGCAGACCGAGCGTGCACACCACGCCCAGCGTCCGGGAAATCAACCCCGCGCTGATCCGGAGCCATGCTCCGAACCTGCCCGGGAGTGCTTTCCGCTCCTGTAACGTCTTGTGCATCGCCTCGATTTGTGCGACTGAGGCAGTATGAAGGCGCTATCTCTTAGCGATTTGTTTTACGAGATTTCTGGTATTAAACCCGAGCGGGTCATCGCCAGCAGCGACTCAGTGAATGGGACGCCGCGCTGGCCCGAGCGTTATGCTGCGGTCGTCAACCCAACCCTCGCCGAATATCGGGTCCGCCAGTTCCTCCGCAAAGAACACCTGACGCGGCAGGAGCTGCAGTTTGACCGCCGAATAGAAGCCTTCGCCAGATATGCGGACCTGCCGTCCGGCCAGGACGCCTACCAGGAAGCAGTTTGGCGTGATTTGGTCTCTGTGCGTGCGGCGGAGGGCTGGGGCAATCGTTCCGCTAAGCGCCTCGCTTATGACATCCGCCATAGCCTTAGACCTGATCATTCCCTGTTCTGCGCTCGGGCTCGCCTATTCTGCGACATGGTTATGACGAGTGCCGGTCAGGATGTTACGGTCGCGACACCCGCCGAAGTCCGTGCGCAGGCAAGGCGGATCACGAGGGGATTTCTAGCTCAACGAGATTACCTGACCGCCGCAGTCTGTCTTCTGCTGGAAGCCATGCTCGCCAGCACTCAGGCAACAGCTGACTGCGATGACAGCCACGTGAGTTACGCTGTATCTGCAATCAAGGCGTCTGAAGATCTGCTCGTCGGCAGGCCACGAGAGTATGATCGGCGGCTCATCAATCTCGTCTTGTTTCAAGGAGCCGCCTACGGAACCGATATCGCTGTTACTGCGCGAGACGAACGTTTTGGCCCCAATCAATTGAGCCTGCTTCAAGATGCCTGGCATGATGCTGCGGGCGATGATGGGCCGTGCGGCTGGCTCGAATTGATGTTGCTGCGCAGCGAGAGCAACTACTATCTGTTTAGCGGCGAATACGACCGCTGCGCCGCGTGCCTTTCGCGAGCGTGTTCCCTGTACGATCGGATGGACCAGAACCTGCCGTACTTGGGGCTGCTTCTTCGCATCTGCGAATGGGCTGGACGGGTCCGCCCGCGCGCTCTGCTGTACGATGCACTACAGGTTTACATAGCGCGCTGGAAACGAAACCCTCGCCTAAGCCATTTGACCCGTCTTCTCGGTGTCTTGGGACCTTCGGCTCAGAAGCTGCTACCGGGCCTTGCACCGACCTATTCGGCACACCCCGAGTTCGGTGCCCGAGTCGCGGTCCTGGCAAAGGAGACCGCACTATTGAGGCTGTAGGCCAACTGCAAAACATGCCACTGTCTACAACGACGCCGGAGACGCCAATGTTTCAAGACCAGCGATTTCTGTGGCTGTTATGGCTCTACTACGGCCTGGGGCCCGATGATCCAGCGGAATGGGGTCGGGCCCGTCTGGCCTGGCAATATCAGCTATCGTGGGCGGAGGTCCAACTGGCCGAGCTCATCACGGCTGGCTATACCAACGACGAGATAGCGGAGCGCCTCGAAATCGCAGAAATCAACACTGTCAAGAATCGAATCAACAGACTCTTCGAAAAAATGAACGTCGACAATCGGGTCCGTATCGCGGTCATTGCGGCGCGGTTCGGTCTCGGCCCCACACCTTCCACCCTCAGCCGTCCAGCGAAAGATTAGTTTCCCCACCCCAGATAGCTACCTTTTTGATGGCTTCTGCGCAGGCCCTCTGACGGTATGCTCAGTTGCGTGGAAAGTGACTCTCGAACGGAGGGCTGGTCGGAATCCGAGCTTTCAACAGCTACATTAGCCTGCTAACCCACATGAGTTATTTAATCGAACAATCCCTTGCTAATATTTGGAACCGGATAGCCGGGAGGCGCGGCGGTTACCCCAATTGTGGCGGCCTGGCTGTCGGCAACATACTCTTGGACGGCAGGCTCTCTGCTGCCCTCGTCACTATTCCACAGAGCAAACGGGCCGAGCATATCGCGATCTTAGGCAAGACCGGCAGCGGCAAGTCCATGCTGCTCCGCCATTTTGCCAGCCAGGATATTTCCGAAGGCCGGGGCTTCGTCTATTTCGACCTGCACGGGGACGCGGCTCCGGAGCTGCTCAAGCTCATCGCCGCACGGCAGCAGCGTACTGACGAAGACCTGAGCAAAAAGCTTATCGTCATCGAGCCGGCGGACCGGCAGTTCAGCGTCGGCCTCAACGTCATTGACCAGAGTACGGGCCAGAACAGCTTCGTGCAGATCGCGGAATTCGCGCAGGTGCTCAAGCAGCGCTGGCATTTGGATGCTTTCGGCGCGCGCACTGAGGAACTGCTGCGCAATTCGCTGCACCTGCTCGCCGACAACCGGCTGTCCGTTCTGGAGTTGCCGCCGCTGCTGACCAGCGGCCCTTTTCGCGCCGCCTGCGTGCGGCGCAGCCAAAACCCGGAGGTTAAGGACTATTTCGCCCTGCGCTACGACCGTGCCAGTGAGGCCATGCAGGCGACTTGGCGCGACGCAATCTTGAACAAAGTCTCCGTGTTCACCGCCGACCCGCACTTTCGCCACGTCTTAGGGCAGCTTGAGTCTACGTTTTCTTTGGGAGAGGCCATTGACCGCGGTTACTGGGTAATCCTCAACCTGGACAAAGGGCGGCTGGGCGAGCAGGCCGCAACGCTGGGCAGCTTGTTTCTGACCAAGCTCAAGAACGCGCTGTTTGCCCGCCGCTCGCGTAGATTGCTGACGCTGTACTGCGACGAAATCCAAAACCTCATTGTCTTCGACGCCAGCCTGGATACCCTGCTATCGGAAGCGCGCAAGTTCGCCGCCTCCATTGTCAGCGCCAATCAATTCCTGGACCAGTACCCGCCCGCCATGCGCTCGGCGCTGGCTGCGGTCGGCAGTCACATCTATTTTCAGCTTTCCGCTGGTGACGCCGAAAAGGTAGCCGGTTCCCTCGATGGCGGGCGGACCCTGACGCAGGACTTAAAGAATCTGCCCCAGCGCCACTTGGTCTTAAAGACGGGCCATTATCGCTTCATCCGGGCAGTCGTGCCTAGCCTGGTGGCGCCCGATGCCGATGCCCGCGACCTTTTGCAGCGCAGCCTTCAGCGCTGGGCCCGCCCAAGAACCGAAGTCGAAGCGGCTATCCGGCAGCGTCACCAGTCGATGCGCATTGCCACAAACGAGGTGCTCCATGACTGGGAATAGACGCGTTGGGCTGATTGTGCAGCAGCGGGATCGCCAACTCCTGCGCGAGCTCGGCACGATGAGGGTAATTGACCGGGAGCAGGCGCAAGTTGTCGCAGGCTTTCACTCCGTGCGACGCGGCAACGATCGGCTGCTGGCGCTGACCCGAGCGGGCCTGCTGCGGCGCATCTTCATACCCAATTCCGCCGTCGGGCAAAAGGCGCTCTATACCCTCTCGCCGAAAGGCGCGGCCTTAGTGGGCGCACGGCTGCCTGGCTTGCCCCTGAGGCAGAGCCGCTTTGGCGCCAGCCCGTTTCTACTGCACCGGCTGGCTATCAACGATTTTTATCTCACCGTGAAGTACCGGCCCCTCCCCAATGCCGATATGCGCATGGCCCGGTGGATCAGCTTCCGAGAGCCGCTGACGCCCGCCATCCCTCTGACGCCTGATAGCTATTTCGAAATCGTCTCCGGCGGCAGCACGCGGGCCATGTTCCTGGAAGCCGATCTCGGCACGGAAAGTTCGCTGATCTGGCAGAAGAAAGTCCAGCTTTACGTGCAGATGGCGCTCTCCGGCACCTGCAACGAACTCTTCCGGCAGCCGCAGTTCCGGGTGCTGGTCATCGCCACGACGGAGCGCAGGCTCAGGCACATCCGTTCGGTGGTCGCCAAGTTTACGGACAAGATTTTCTGGCTCTCGACTTTTGACGACATTAAACAGCGCGGCCTCTTCTTGCCAGTCTGGATCCGGCCGACCGGCGATCAGCGTTTGCCGCTCTTTTAAGGAATCTTTATGCGCTATTGCTCTCAGTGTCATCGATTAACTGCCGGCGAGCCGCTTTACTGCGCGCATTGCGGCGCAACTTACGACGCCAAGCTCTGCCCGGCCCGCCATCTCAACCACCGCAATGCGCAAGTTTGCTCGCAGTGCGGCTCCCGCGACCTTAGTACGCCAGCGCCAAAAATCCCGCTGTGGCTGCGGCCGGTGCTATTCCTGCTGGCCCTGGCGCCCGGCGTGCTGCTGGTGCTGCTGCTGGTGGTGGTGGTCATGGCTATGCTGCAACAGATTGCTACCAACGGCCAGATTCAAGCCCAGCTCATTGTCCTCCTGATCCTGCTGGCACTGCTCTGGTGGATCTATATCCACATTCCGAAATTCATTCGAAACGGACTTCGTTCCTTATGGCAAAGCAAAAAGAAAGACAAGCACTGATACCAAACCTTGTTGACACTCGCGTCCGGGCCGCGGCGCCCAAACCCGCGCGTTTACGCGGCTTTCCCGCATTCACCCCCGGCCACCATTGGCCGAGGGCTTGGCCGGGGCAACCTGGGCCAAATGTGCGCGACCAGAGGCCATTTCCTGACGCCTCCGGCACGCGGCCGGGCGCCGCCCGGCCCTCGCTCGGGCCGCCGCTGGGCATCGCCCAAGTCGCCCGCTTAATCGGCTGTTCGCCCTGGACCGTAAGACAGACCCTCATGCCACGAGGCCTGCCGCACTTGCGGTTCACGGCCAACGGCCGACTGATCTTCTACCGGGATCAGGTCATCCGCTGGATCGAAAAAATCCAAGGAGGAAAACAGTGAGCCTGTTAAAACGCGGCAACGTCTGGTGGGCGTACTTCTACTCGGAAGGAATCCGCCACCAGTATTCCACGGGTACGGCGAACCGCAAGCAGGCGGAAACCATCGAGAATAAGCTCAAGCAAGAAGTCAACGACCGCCGGTTTCAAATCGTGCAAACCGACCCGGCCATGACATTCGGCGAGTTGGCCGCCCGCTTTCTGGCCAGCGGCTCGGTTCGCCCGCATCATATATATCACCTCAAGTTCCTGCTGCCGTTTTTCGCGGACACGGCGGTCCTGCGGGTTACGAAATCCCTGGCCGACGAGTTCCGCAAGGCCCGGCAGGCCGGCAACAAAGCCATCAAGGACGCCACCATCAACCGCGATTTGAGCGTTCTGCGCCACGTCCTTTACTGGGGCGTTGACGAGCAGCTTTTGGCCGCCAATCCCCTGGCACGCTTGAAAATGGCGCGGGAACGCCGGACGCGGCGCCAGGTCCTTTCCCTCGCCGAGGAGCAATCACTGCTCGGCGCGGCACAGGGCCACCTTTATGGCATGGTCATCTTGGCGCTCGACAGCGGCATGCGCCGAGGCGAGATCACCAGCCAACTGTGGGAGGACATCGACTTCTCGCAGAAGATCCTCTATGTCACCCACTCCAAGACGCCGGAAGGCGAATCCCGTGAGATCCCGCTGACCGACCGACTGCATGAGTATCTGCTAGCCAACCGCAAAAGCAAAGGGCTGGTAATCAGTTTCAAGGACCGCCACGTCCGCATCGTGAAGCGCACCTGGAAGACAGCGCTGAAACATGCGGCCTTACGTCCCATCCGCTTTCACGATCTTCGCCATACCTTCAACACTCGCCTGATGGAAGCCGGCGTCTTGCAGGAAATCCGCATGGCGCTGATGGGTCATTCATCCGGCAGCAAAGTGCACTCGATTTACACCCACATTGAGCTTCCGGCCAAGCGCAAAGCCATCCGGATGCTTGAGGAGTGGGTCAAACAACAACAGCAAGATTCACAGAAACAGGAGATAGAGAATGCCAGTACCGAAAGGGAGCGATCCCAAACCGAGCGAACAGAAACCAGCACCGGCAGCGCCACCGGCCAAGCCGGAACGTAAACCGTGGAAGAAGAAATCACCCGTTGAGGTAGTCATGGAACAGGCCGAGAAGCTCAGGGCCGAGATCGCCGAGGCCGAAGAAGAGATCAAGGCCAAGAAGCGGCAACTGCAGAAATTCGAAGAAGCCAGGAAGCTCTTTGAGGGGGCGTAAAACCCAATGCCGCTTCTGGATGACCAACTCAAAGGACGCTTGCCGCCGTTGCACGGGCAAGAAGCCGAAGAGGAGCCCTGGGTATACGCCAAGTTCATCCTGCCCGGCACCCGCTGGGCCTGGTACGTGATCGAAGGCGAGACCAAGGGAGACGACTTCGAGTTCTTCGGATTCGTCTACGGCCGCCAAAGCGAATTCGCCAATTTCCGCCTGTCGGACCTGGAGGCCATGCGTAGCCTCATTGGCCGGGAGGTGGAACGCGACCTGACCTTCACCGAGGGCAGGCTCACTGATGTTGTGCCGGCGCCTGACTTGTGACGGCGCTGGCTAGCAAAAGAGACCACGGATTTTGTGTGGTCTCTTTTCTTATGGCACGGCTTGAAGCGACAAGCCGTGCTTGACCCAAACCGCAGCTGAGGGAGAGGACCAGCCTCCCAAACAAGAAAAGGAGATACAAAACGTATGAAGAAACTGTCAGTCGTTGTGGCCGGCACCGGCCAAATCCGCGACGTGGAGATCCAGCCCGGCACCACTGCCGGCGATATCCTCCACCAGCTCAACCTCACAGACTACCTGCTGACCAAGGGGCCGAACGAACCCTTCTTCGCCGCCGCCGAGTCGATTTATGACAAGGTCAGGGACGGCGAGAAGATCTTCGCCTCCACCAAAGCCGAAGTCGGAGTAGTGGCGCGGTGCGCATAAAGGACCTCGGCAGTAGGCCTGCCCCCGCCTCCATTCGCCGCCTGTTTGAGCGGATAGCGCGGGGGCACGGCCCCGCAATTGCGGTCCAGCGCCGTCAGGTCCCGTACTGGCAGCAGCAGGGCTGGGCACGGCAGGGCAACACCTACAACGGCAACTACCAAACCCCGTTTGGGGCGTTCTGGGGACAGATCATGGAACAGCGCGGCGGCCACATTGATTTTATGCTGTATGCGCCATCAGAGGAAATCCGCAGTGGCAGCCATTGGGCTTGCTTCCAACACCGCGGCAATGACTGGTACCTGATTCACATGGCCACACAACCCAGGGATGTCAGCTCGGGAATCATAACGATCGAACGATTGCTAACCGAGACTTACGAACAATGAAGACGACCCATTTGGAAGAGAAACAAACCGCGCTTGTGGAACGGCGGGAGAAACTGATCGGACGCTTTAGCCAGGCGGCGCGCAGCCGCAAAGGCATGGCCAGGCTCTATGCCGAAATCCACAGGACAAACCAGTTCCTTGAAAGCCTGGAGCGTATCGCCGCGGAAACCAGGCCGAAGGCCGAAAATACTCACCGGCGATACGCTGTCAGCTCGCTCTTTTTGCACGAAAGCTTCAAGAAGCTTACCGCCGACCAGGACGAGCAGTTCTTCTTTGTTACCGGCTCGGAGGTGGAGGGCATCTTGGTACTTGACCAATGGGCTGAGTTTGCCCACCAAAAGCGCAGCATGATGGGCGTGACCGCCGACACGCGCTCCACTCACGGCCTGCTGATCAAGCTGGAACAGTTCAAACACAGGCTGCTGGCGCACTTCCACAGCCACCCCGGCAACGGGGTCGCCTCGACGGAGCCCTCTGGCATCGACAAGAATTTCCAGCGGCGCCTTGAAAACGCCGGGCACGTGGCGGTCATGGCGATCTTCAGCCGCGACGGGTACGTGCGTTTCATCCGGCTGGACCAGAACCTTGAGATCGAAATCTACGGCGAAGGAGTCGAAAAACATGCGACCGGCATTTACCGTCTCACAAACCTCGATTAGGCTTATCGGCAAGGCCATTCCGGGAGCTACCGATCGCCAACATAAGATCGCCGGCTTTGACCAGGCCATCTACTCCGCCAGTAGCGTGCTGTGCATCGGTGCGGGCGGCCTCAATTCGTTTGTTGCGCCTACCCTGGTGCGCAAGGGCATCGGCCGGATCACGCTTCTGGACGATGGCATAGTCGAGGCCAGCAATCTCAACCGGCAGCGCTTCTATACGAAGGATCTGGGCAGGAACAAGGCGGTGGCCTTGGCCGAGAACCTTCAAGGCGAATGCATCGCCGCCAGCGACATACACGGCATTCCACTCCGTCTGGAGCAGGCCATTGCCCGCGGGATCGACCTCGCCTGCAACGTGGCAGTCTGCGGCGTGGACAACAATCCGGCGCGGATGGCTGCCAGCAGGCAGTTCCGCTTCAGCGGCATTCCGGTGATCTTTATGGCGGTAAGCCGGGATGTCGATCATGGGTACGTGTTCGTCCAGGAAAAGCACGGGCCGTGCATAGGTTGTTTGTTTCCGGACATGGCGGATGACGACCGTTATCCCTGCCCCGGTACGCCGGCAATCGCCGATATTCTGCAGGCCGTGGGCTCGCTGGCGGTGTACGCCGTTGACACGCTGCTCATGAAGCGAGCCCGCAACTGGAACTACCGGCGGTTCAGTCTGTCGGATGGTGCCGGTGACGGCACATCGCTAATTCCAGACCGGCCAGGATGCCGGATGTTCGCACCAAGTTTGGATTCAGATACCAAGAAAGGAGAACAGTGATGGCGAAGTGGGGAAAAAAAGAATCACTCGGACGCGCATTGACGCGTGAAGGGAAAAGCATCGCCAAGGGAGTGGGCAGGGAACTTCTGTCCCTGGCGACTCTGGGCTTGTATAAACCGCCCAGGCGTTATCCAAAAAAGCGGCGCGGGTGAAGCCTTCAGTACCTTGCGGCAGCAAAGCCGCGGTCGCTGATGAGAATTGATCAGATCCAAATCGGTTTCCGTTACCGGAAAGACCTCGGTGACTTAAAGACGCTCGCCGACAGCATCGCCGAGGTCGGTTTGCTGCACCCGATCGTCGTGACGCCAGAAGCTCGTCTTATTGCCGGCCATCGCCGCCTGGAAGCCTGCCGACTCCTGGGTTGGGCGGACGTGTCGGTCACGGTCGTGGACCTGTATCAGGCGGCCCGCGGCGAAGCCCATGAGAACTTCGTCCGGAAGGACTTGCTGCCCAGCGAGATCGTGGCTTTAAAGCGGGCCATCGAGCCGCTGGAGCGGAAGGCTGCGCGCGAGCGCCAGGGCAGCCGGGCGGACCTCTGTCATCCCGCCACAATGGCGGAAGGGCAGGGGGACGCCCGCGACAAGATCGCCCGCTATCTGGGGGTCGGCCGAACTACTGTGGAGAAGGCTGAAGCCGTGGTCGAGGCAGCCGAAGAGGAACCCGAAGAATACGGCCATCTCGTCGAGCAAATGGACCGCAGCGGCAAGGTGGCCGGTGCGTTTCGTCGGCTTGAGGTTCTCCGGCAGGCTAAGGAACTGGCCACTGCGCCGCCAAAGCTACCGACCGGTCCTTTTCAGGTAATCGTCGCCGACCCGCCGTGGCGTTACGATACCGGCGGCGATCTGCCGTACCCCGCCATGGCGGTGGAGGATATCAAGTCCATGTCGGTACAAAATCTTGCCGATAAGGATGCGGTTCTGTGGCTGTGGACCACCAACGCCCACCTTAGGGTCGCTTTTGATGTGGCCGCTGCTTGGGGTTTTGAGTACAAGACGCTCTTGACCTGGGTGAAGGACCGGATGGGGACGGGAGAATGGCTGCGCGGCCAGACCGAACACTGCCTGCTGGCCGCGCGAGGCAAGCCGGTTTTCCTGCATGGGAACCATACGACGGTCTTAGAGGCTGTCCGGCGGGAACATTCGCGCAAGCCGGATGACTTCTATGCGATGGTGGAAGCGACGTGCCCCGGCAACAAACTGGAGCTATTCGCCCGAGAGCCACGCCCAGGTTGGGCGAGCTTTGGCGATCAGATTAACCTGTTCAGTGGTGGCTCTTAATGACAAAGATGACGTCACCAGTAACGCTTCAATGGGGCCGCGATCAGCTGATCGCGGAAATATGAAGACATTGCGCAGACCTATTTCCCGACCGCGGTGCTTCAATGGGGCCGCGATCAGCTGATCGCGGAAATACTGTGCGAGGTAGCCCATCCTTGGGCAGAATAAAAGGCTTCAATGGGGCCGCGATCAGCTGATCGCGGAAATCGTGGGGCGACCGCTGAAAGTAATGAAATAATCCTTGCTTCAATGGGGCCGCGATCAGCTGATCGCGGAAATGGAGCCCGCAGACAAGGACGATCCCCGGCCGCCATAGCTTCAATGGGGCCGCGATCAGCTGATCGCGGAAATGAGAATTGCGGATTGTACTCGCCCAGCTCCCGCAGGCTTCAATGGGGCCGCGATCAGCTGATCGCGGAAATGGAACGTCGGAATCGGATGCCGGAATCGCTGGATTGCTTCAATGGGGCCGCGATCAGCTGATCGCGGAAATCGCATGCATCCGCCACATTCTGGTTAGGGGTGATCCAATGCTTCAATGGGGCCGCGATCAGCTGATCGCGGAAATGCCTATGGGTACTGCGGCGGGCCGCCCGTCGCCCAGTTGCTTCAATGGGGCCGCGATCAGCTGATCGCGGAAATAGGCCGACGTGGACCGGCTGCGCGCCAGAGGCTTCACGCTTCAATGGGGCCGCGATCAGCTGATCGCGGAAATCTGCATGAACTGGAGAACTTTGTCGTGCTGGACGTGCTTCAATGGGGCCGCGATCAGCTGATCGCGGAAATACTGGCCAGCCGGTAGCACGCACGATCACGGTAGTAGCTTCAATGGGGCCGCGATCAGCTGATCGCGGAAATAGCAAAGCCAGCCGCAGCCAGAGCCGCCCTACTGGACGCTTCAATGGGGCCGCGATCAGCTGATCGCGGAAATGATCTCGTAGGCTTCCTCGCGCCAAGGGTCCGCTTCCTGCTTCAATGGGGCCGCGATCAGCTGATCGCGGAAATATTGTATCCTCCGAGGAGGATATAAACCGCTCGCTAGCTTCAATGGGGCCGCGATCAGCTGATCGCGGAAATATGCTCGTCTCCACGTCCCACAGTGCGGGTAGGTTCAGCTTCAATGGGGCCGCGATCAGCTGATCGCGGAAATGCGTGCGTGAACGGAACTCCAACGTACTGCGCCCAGCTTCAATGGGGCCGCGATCAGCTGATCGCGGAAATGACCCTAACATTCGCGGTCGGGTGCTTCTCAGCATCCGAGCTTCAATGGGGCCGCGATCAGCTGATCGCGGAAATGACGAAATTCACCTGATTTTCGTAGCGCACTGATCCGCTTCAATGGGGCCGCGATCAGCTGATCGCGGAAATGCTCAACGGTGCTTGGACAGTTCTGAACCTTCGCATGGCTTCAATGGGGCCGCGATCAGCTGATCGCGGAAATGGCATCCTTCTCAAAGTCGCTCGTGGCCGCCGAGCAGCTTCAATGGGGCCGCGATCAGCTGATCGCGGAAATGCCAGGATTCGCTACCGACTTCAACATCACGCTGACGCTTCAATGGGGCCGCGATCAGCTGATCGCGGAAATCGAGAAAGGGTTGCCATGAGCCGCAAACGCCGTCAGGCTTCAATGGGGCCGCGATCAGCTGATCGCGGAAATGGCTTCTGCCCGTGCATTTCCTCTGCGCTACCCTCGGCTTCAATGGGGCCGCGATCAGCTGATCGCGGAAATCTGAATGGAAAACGGAGGGAGCTCCTGCGCCGTGAAGCTTCAATGGGGCCGCGATCAGCTGATCGCGGAAATAGGCCAGTCCGTGACCATTACGGCGGGTCCGGGCTTGCTTCAATGGGGCCGCGATCAGCTGATCGCGGAAATACTTCTCCTCGTAGGGGTGTTCGATGGCTCGCAATAGCTTCAATGGGGCCGCGATCAGCTGATCGCGGAAATACAGCAAAGCGCGCTGGTGAACCTCAAGCCGTGCCGCTTCAATGGGGCCGCGATCAGCTGATCGCGGAAATATGAAGCGCAAGGTTGCACCCGCACCGCAGGAGATGGCTTCAATGGGGCCGCGATCAGCTGATCGCGGAAATGGCGGCATCCAGGGCGCGAGCGCCTCCCACAACGCCGCGCTTCAATGGGGCCGCGATCAGCTGATCGCGGAAATGGCGGCATCCAGGGCGCGAGCGCCTCCCACAACGCCGCGCTTCAATGGGGCCGCGATCAGCTGATCGCGGAAATGCTGCCGTGCGCTCTGTGCGACTCCAGAACGCGCGAGGCTTCAATGGGGCCGCGATCAGCTGATCGCGGAAATTCTGGACGCCATGTACTGGGGTGGCCGGTATGTCAGCTTCAATGGGGCCGCGATCAGCTGATCGCGGAAATGATGTGCCGGCGCGCGATCCAGGATCTGCTGTGCCGGGCTTCAATGGGGCCGCGATCAGCTGATCGCGGAAATCGCAAGATTCGCGAAACCATCGACATCAACAATCCCGCTTCAATGGGGCCGCGATCAGCTGATCGCGGAAATCGCGGTGCTGGCCGCGGCAGCCCTCATCGCCCAGCAGCTTCAATGGGGCCGCGATCAGCTGATCGCGGAAATTTCCGGGTAACTCTGCGGCCCGTGCCACAGCTGAAAGCTTCAATGGGGCCGCGATCAGCTGATCGCGGAAATGCCGCCAGGTCAGACGTCGCTTTGAACCGCCCTGCACTGCTTCAATGGGGCCGCGATCAGCTGATCGCGGAAATACCGCAGTTTGGGGAGGCGAGGCGGATGTTCAATTGCTTCAATGGGGCCGCGATCAGCTGATCGCGGAAATGCATCCAGACCGTTTGCAATGCACTCGAAGCGTTCCTGCTTCAATGGGGCCGCGATCAGCTGATCGCGGAAATCTAGCGGCGGCCGGCAGCGCAGTCGAAAGCCTGCTTAGCTTCAATGGGGCCGCGATCAGCTGATCGCGGAAATCCCCACCGCCTCCGAGACCGTGTGGCCCACACCCAAGCTTCAATGGGGCCGCGATCAGCTGATCGCGGAAATGTCGCCACTACTGCTTCCATCAGCTCCGACTGCACGCTTCAATGGGGCCGCGATCAGCTGATCGCGGAAATGGCGCACACCGAAGGACTTGCGGGTGCGAACAGCGGGCTTCAATGGGGCCGCGATCAGCTGATCGCGGAAATTGACCCGCGCGGCATTAACATAAAAACTCACGCCGCGCTTCAATGGGGCCGCGATCAGCTGATCGCGGAAATCCACCGCCCCCACCGCCCGGGTTGATCGGAATCTGTGCGCTTCAATGGGGCCGCGATCAGCTGATCGCGGAAATTACGGGCGCTGGCCGAGGAGCGGCACCCGAAACTGGCTTCAATGGGGCCGCGATCAGCTGATCGCGGAAATACGCAACGCGCACTTGGTGTCAAGGTGGCCGTCCGCGCTTCAATGGGGCCGCGATCAGCTGATCGCGGAAATCCACGGCGCAAAGTACACTGGCGTGTACGCATCCCGAGGCTTCAATGGGGCCGCGATCAGCTGATCGCGGAAATGAACGGAGATCGCCGCCGTCCCATTCGAAGGTAGCGCTTCAATGGGGCCGCGATCAGCTGATCGCGGAAATTTCGGGACGGCGCCACGGCCGGGATGCGCACCTGGGCTTCAATGGGGCCGCGATCAGCTGATCGCGGAAATGCAGCATGAGCAGGGCCTGGCGCAGGCGGCAGCCGCGCTTCAATGGGGCCGCGATCAGCTGATCGCGGAAATGCCAAGATCACGGCCGAGCTGGAGCAGGCGAGCATGGTGCTTCAATGGGGCCGCGATCAGCTGATCGCGGAAATGACGCGGTCTGCGGGGAGTTGCCGGGCTTCAAGCGGCTTCAATGGGGCCGCGATCAGCTGATCGCGGAAATCCCGAGTGGGTTCGAGTGGCGTAGAAAGGAAACAAGCTTCAATGGGGCCGCGATCAGCTGATCGCGGAAATCGGTGGACATCACCTGCACCATTTCGATCTGCCCGGCTTCAATGGGGCCGCGATCAGCTGATCGCGGAAATTCGGCACGCAGGCAATCGCCGCGCTCGACAAAGCCGCTTCAATGGGGCCGCGATCAGCTGATCGCGGAAATGGTGGGGGCGTAGTTTTCGAGACGGGCCGCTCTCTTGCTTCAATGGGGCCGCGATCAGCTGATCGCGGAAATTCCTCCAGTTCAGCGGCAGGGCATCATAACATCCAGCTTCAATGGGGCCGCGATCAGCTGATCGCGGAAATAACGTCGTCGCGCTGATGACGGGCGGCTGGAATAAGCTTCAATGGGGCCGCGATCAGCTGATCGCGGAAATATGCTGCGGCCGTGGCTCGCGGCAAACACCAAGTGGCTTCAATGGGGCCGCGATCAGCTGATCGCGGAAATGGCGCCCCGGGCGGAGGGGTCCGACGACCAAACCGCCGCTTCAATGGGGCCGCGATCAGCTGATCGCGGAAATAGTGTAGCTCCAAGTATTCAGTTGTCAAAGACCTGCGGCCAACTTTGCGAGAGGCCGGCCTGCTGGCACCGCCAATACATGGACGACTTACTGCCAAACTGGGATAACCCGAACAAATCACGACTTGTTATCCTATTGCGAGCGGTGTCTGGGTTTACGGCCTCACCAGACCGCTCGCGCCAACTAGCGCGTGACAAATACTGGGTATTCAGCAATCTCGCCATCCAAAACCCGTGCGAGTAGCCGGGCCTGAATCTCCAGCAAACGGCGGTAGCTAACCCGATACTCAAATAAAGGATGCGTCACCAGGGTATCCATCCGCAACTCATAGGCCCGGAAGAATGCCTTCCGACCGCCCGGCGTTAGCGCCACGCCCGGGCCAGCCTGGACAAAGTCTCTCGGCGTGACCATGCGGGTGTTGATGGCGCTCAACACGGCGGAATCCGCGATCAGGGGACGGAATGGCTCCATCAGGTCGAGCGCCAAAGCTGGCCGCCCGAATCTGGTCTGATGGTAATAACCCATGTAGGGATCAAAGCCCACGGCGTAGCACGCTATTGTCAGATCTTTAGCCAGCAGGCTGTAGGCTAACGACAGTAGGGCGTTTACCGCATCCCGCGGAGGCCGGCGATTCCTGCCAGCAAAATCGAACTGAAACCGTTTTGCGGCAACTTCCTCCTCTTCCGTCTTGATCATGCCCGCAAAATCGGCAAAATAAATCCGCGCACCGTTACCCTCAATGCCCAGCAGTTCCTCCAGGCTATTCGCCCGCTCGGCCTGCTCTGCCATCTGCTTCATTCCCAGCAGGGATTCCGCCCTCGGCTCCAGATGGTTTCGCTGCAACATGGTGCGTTGGTTGCGGATTTTCCCAGCGACCAGACGCCGGGCCAGAGACCTTGCGAACCACGCCTGGTCCGCCAATCGAAACTGGGTCTGTCTGAGGAAGACGTTCTTCGAGTTGATACCTGTCGTGATGCCGTAGAACCAGCCGCCTTGCGAGAAATAACAGATGGGTACGTCGGCCTCGCAGAGCGTCTGCACCGCCTGCGTCGAAACCTGGACATTCCCTATGAGATTGACCTGGCAAATCTCCCCGATCCGGATTTCTTGTTTTAGCTGCTCTTTATCCTTGACCTGGAGGACTTCGCCCGACTTGCCCACACGAAAGCCCTGCGAATTCAGATAAAGAGGCCGCAGATCGTCGCGGGGAGTGATGAGTTGCCGAACCTCTCGTGCCACCGGTTTGCGGAGCGGCTCGGCACCGTCGCCGAACAGCGAAAGCTGAACCGCGCCTTCCAGTTGCTCGCCGATCGTCAACAAGTTCGTCTCGTCGGGCAGACAGATGCCCACCAACGAACACCCAGGACACTTTGGTGAATCGATAAGCGGCAGCGGTATCAGCCCAGTCCTGGCCAAAGCCCAGGCCTGAGTGATGACATCTTCCGTTTCTTGCATCAGGGCGGCATCAAAAACCACCCGCACACGTTGCCGCGTCTTGGCGTAGTACGCTATCCCTTCTTGGCACTCGTACCCGCTCTCCCGCAACACCAGACCCTGAATCGCCAGTTGGGCACGATCCGCAGGCCACAACTCCAGCCCGCCATCGCTCTCGCGTGGGCGGCCATGCTTGTAGTCCACCGGCATGACCATGCCTCCCTGGCCCTCCACGAGGTCGATTTTGGCAATCACGCGCAGCCTGTCGCTCGCCAAAGTCACTGAGCGAGAGTGGATGACGGCTTCTGCCGCGTCCTCTGGTTTGGGCAGTTCCGTTGCCTTTGCGTCCACCCGTTGATGCTGGATTTTGCCTTCAACGGTGTCCACGCTGTCGTTGAAGACCCCGTCTACCCACTCGTAGAAGAACAGCCGGGGGCAATAGACGAACTCGTTGACCATGCGCGCTGGAAGGTAGTCCGGCAGATCGCGACCTTGAGGCTCGACAGGTACCGGCAGTGCGCCCATACTCTTACACCACGATACACGGAGCGTCGACTGAAGTATAGGGTTTACCGAGGGCAGTGATCACCCGGTCCCCACGCCCCTCCGCCGGGCCAAGGCTGACGAACAACACTTGGTCCTCATCATGGTGGATGATGCCGGAAAGCTCACTGCGGCAGCGCGCCAAATCCGTGGCCGTGAGCTGGCACTCGAACACCGAATACTGCAAGTGGTCGCCATAGTTGCGCATCGCCTGGAAGACCTTGCGCAACCGCTTATCGTCGCAGATGTCGTAGCAAACGAGATAAGAGATCCGCATTCTCCACTCCTGAGATCAAGTAACCTGGACTGAACAAACGAAGCATAACGCACGAGCAGGGTATCTGGAAACCCGAGCCGTAGGTTCTGGTATCTACCATATGTTAACTGCGTTCCGTCTCGCGGCATGCCCGGTCTGCCGTTACTTGAGGTGATTGACCTCATCCAATAGTTGCAACCGAAGATCGAGATTCTCCCCAAAATGGCGTTTGGCGTCGGTCATCAAGAACGGAATGGGAATTCTTTTTGGGGCCATACACGCGAAATTCTGCACTCGAAAGGAGTAGAAAAAAGAGTTCAGAAGCCGACAAATCTGTTATAATCAGCATCTTCCCAGGGATCTCGAATGTGCATGAGCTTCGAGGAGTTCGATGACCTTTATCGCGCACTTACCGGCCACGACGGCGCATGCCGCTGGCAATACCGGCTGTTCTCCGACCTCGAAGCTGGCCGGTTCCCCTCCGATGTTGAACTCGCGACGGGGCTGGGCAAGACCTCTATAATAGCGCTCTGGACGCTTGCTCTCGGGCGAGTAATTGGTCAGTCCGCTTGCCTAGTGCCTCGGCGGCTTGCGTATGTAGTTGACCGTCGCGTGGTTGTCGATCAAGCCTCCGAATTCGCGGAAGACATCCGAATGCGATTAGACGCTGCAGCGAAGGATGCAAACCATATCTTGCATCCCTTGGCGCGTGCTCTGCGCGATGCCGGCTGCACTCCGGGCATACTGGAAACATCGACCCTGCGCGGTCAACGCACGCTTGATACGCGCTGGCGGGATGATCCCTCCCGGCCTGCCATTATCGTAGGGACAGTAGACATGATCGGCTCGCGATTGCTTTTCAGCGCTTATGGCCGCGTCGGACCATGGGGCCGATCGCTCGAAGCCGGGCTGCTCGGTCAGGATTGCCTCGTGGTCCTTGATGAAGCGCACCTCTGCTCTCCGTTCGCCGCGACTTTGGCAGCCGTCGAGCATCGTCGAGACCGAATTGCACCTTTCAGAGTCATCCGCATGGGCGCCACGATGTCGCCAGTGACCGACCTGCTGTCACGGACGCCTGGTCTGTCGGAGCGAGAAGCACAGACGGATGCACCCGAACGCCGGGAGCCATTTCGCCTGCGCGAGGACGAGGTTCGTGAGAACAAAGTCAACGATAGGCTCCGTGCGCCTAAGTGGATTACTTTGATCGAGCCGGAGGTAGGCCCTGGTGAGCGGCTTGCTGAATGGGCCATCGAGAAAGCGACTCAGGAGCCCGGCGTCGCGATTGGAATCGTGATAAACACTGTCGCTGAGGCCCGGCGCTGTACCGAAATCCTCAAGGCCAAGCTGCTTGAACACGGCATTTCACTAAGTGATGCCGACCTCGTGACCATCACTGGCAGCATGCGTGGCTTGGATCGTGATGCCGTCACAGACTCAAAGGAGTACGCCAGATTTCGCTGCGGTCGCAATCGCTCCGCTCTCACAAGCCGATCGGCTTTCCTTGTGGCCACTTCATGTATCGAGGTTGGTGCAGATATCGATTGCGATCATCTTGGTACGGAGGTATGCGCAGCCGATAGCCTCATTCAGCGCCTTGGAAGAGTTAACAGGCTGGGCCTGCGAGAAGAACCGGGGTCGGCGGTCATGGTCGTCGGCAAGCCCAACAAGGACACCGTCGCAGGCCGCGTGTTCTTGCATCTCCTGGAACTGGCAAACGGTGGCCCGCTGCCCGGTTCCGCTGTCGCGCTTTCGCGGTGCCTGCTGGCAGGTAACCAAGCCCAGCGTCTGCTTGAAATCCGTGTGCCACCTCCCGCGCTGACGCCTGCAGTTCTCGATGATCTGGCGATGACCTCGAAGTACCCGGAGACGGATGCGCGCGTCGATATTAGCCGTTGGTTGCATGGCAGTGTTGAGGATGCATCGATGTACGTAGAAATTGCTTGGCGCGCCGAACTGGACTGGGTCAGCGACGTTGAGGGGCTTGCCCGGCTACTGCATTCTTTCCCCATCGCGCCGCGGGAAACCGCGCGTTGCCCCCTTTACGAGGCGGTTGAAGTCCTCGTGGCGGTCCGCGACCGCGCCGTCGAGGATCAGAGTTTGGGCAATCGTGCGGTGTTCTTCGTCCGAGATGGCGCGGCTGACGGCCAATTTTTGAGGTTTCTGCCTACTGAAGAAGGGGGCCTGCGCGGGTTGATGAACAACGCGCTCATAGTGCTGCCCACATCGGCAGGCGGTTACGACGGCCGCTTCATCGATGCTTCGGCGACAGATCTTGTGGTCGACGTAGCTGAAGAAGCGCAACCACCTAACAAGGCCCGTCGCTGCCGACTTCGGGTGAGATCCGGGTGGATAGCGCTCGCCGCGGACAACTCGACTTCCGCCGGAGTGTTCATCGACCCTGAGACGACGGAGGAAGAGTTGGCCGCAGAGAGTGCCAACGCGGTGAGTGCCCTGCTCGGCTCGGGCTGGCGGCTGATCGAGAGCGCAGGCGACGGTGAGGCCGGTGTCCTCGTGGCACTCGACGATCGGCGCGCTGCGGAGGAGGCTGAGGACGACGACGCAGCCCTCGGCTTTCGAAAACCAATAGATCTTAAAACACACCTCACCGATGCGCGCCAAAAGGCTGGGCAGCTTTGCGCCCGTCTGCATGTTCCTGAGCCAGCCCGAACCGCCGTGCTGGAAGCCGCAGGAAGTCACGATCTGGGCAAAGACTGTCCTTGGTGGCAGCGGGCAGTAGGGTGCTTCGGCAAACCCCCGGTGGCGAAATCTGGGCAGGCGGATTTCAACCACGCAATCAATCAGTGCTACCGCCACGAGCTCGGGTCCGTGGCGAATCTACAAAGGACGGCTTCAGTTGCTTCGATGGAGCCATGCGTCGCCGATCTTTCCCTACATCTCATTGCCGCCCACCACGGGCATGCCCGGCCGGGATTTCGAACCCAGGCTGCTGGTCCCATTGTCACGGACGCTCTACATCAGGCTATCGAGGACACTCCGTCCCGCTTCGCACGGGTGCAGACGATCTACGGATGGTGGGGACTCGCCTGGTTGGAGGCTTTGGTTAAGGCGGCCGATGTACTTGCGTCGCGCGACGAGGATAGCCGATGAGCTCGTTCACGTTAGCTCTTAATGCCACCAACCCAGGTGAATATCTCGCTGCATGCGGTGTCATCGAATTGGTCTCCCGGCGTGACAAATCGGCTACATCGGCGTGGACGCGACGTTCTGGATTATTTGCGGAAGTGCCGACCGCAGTATCGGATGTATGCGAGATCCAGACGTGTCTCGGAGAGCCAGCGTTCGCTTACGACCTCTCTACAGCACTCGGTTCACGGGATTCATGGAACGCTGTGACAGACCGGGGCAAGGTGCCTCTGTCTGAGGGCGTCGCGGAATGGGCTGCGGGCATCGAGTTCGCCTTGCCTGGCATCGATGGCACGATGGTCGTCGATCATTGGTACGAGCGGGCTTTCGTAGACGGCGACCGCGTTGTTCAGCGCCTCGGGCAAAAACGCGACGGTAAGGGTCGCTGGAAGTTCTGGGCCGGCCAACAGGATGCCAATAAAGGCATAGCCGGTCTCCTGCTGGACTTGGTGGTTGCGTCGGAGAAAATGCAGGGAGTGACACGCGTACAGAACATCCTGGCATTTACTTCATCCGGGAGCAGCCGGCTCAACGTGGACGCGGCGACCACCCGAACTGCCATCGACCGCGGTATCAGCGCGAACGATGCGACCGCCGAAGGCGGCTCTGCCGGTCGGCCCGGCCTGGAACTCCTCGCCGCGATCGGCCTGTCGGGGTTCTTCCCACCACGCCGCCATGGGGACGCTGCACCTGATGGGACTGTAGCGGTTTACAAACGGCTCTTCCGGTATTGCACCTGGGGTCCCCAGGCCCCAGTTAGCCTCGCGCGACTGTGTGCCCGAGGAGTAGCCGTCGCCGGATTCTACCTTACTCCACGCGAGGCGATAATCGCCATGATGGGGCGGTACAAATATTTGCGATTCGCGCGCCCCGCCGGTGTATCCGCTGCTACGACGGCGGGCGGTGCAATCAGCGAGGAAGAAGAAATCACAGATGAGGACAAAGATGAATAACGAAACGGCAGCCCTCAATCAATACGACGACCTTCTCACGGATGATGCGGATATCGCAGCCATTGTGATCCGCGAACGCCTGCGCCCGGTTCAGGGGCCTCGTGGCGTCTTTCTCCCTCCGACCTTCGCCGCTATCGGACAGGCGAGGAAGAGCGACTATCACATCGACGACATCGGCCCGCGAGCAAGTGACCCGGAGGGTGCATCCCGAGACGGCATAACCGCCAACAGGTGTACTGTAGATTCGGTCCCGTCCCAAGCGAATCGGCTGGAGTCCCGGCTGCTACGCTACTCGGGCACTTATATTCCCAAAATAACGATATCGGGAAGCCGTGTCGGGCAACCCTTCCTCGATTTGCTGGAAGTCGGACACCGAGTTGCAGACGCCGTTCTGCGCTACACAGCTGACAGTGCGTACCGGCAGTTTAGAGACGCTCTTTCCGCCTTTGTGAAAGGAGACTCCAGTCTGCTTGCACGTCTCGCTCCCACCTCACTCGTGTTCGGACATTGGGACAGCCGTCCCGGTGGAACGAAATCCAAAGCCCGTCGCATTCTTCGTAGTGAGATAGTTGCTTACAATGTGGCGCGCGCCACAAAACGCAGCCAGTACTGGTCCAGCATCGATCCGGAGGTCAATGAGGACCTGGGACAGATCCTGGCAGAGGCGAAAGAGGCCGCTAGCAACGATCCCGAAACTAAGAACGCCGCATCACAGTTGGGTATGACCGACGTGCCCGCTCCGGAATCACCGGGAGGCGTGATTGCCTTCGGTAAGATCGAACGGACCTCAATGATTGCTCTTTCCGGGCTGCGAGCACTCACCGCGTTCGCTGCGCCAGCCACAAATGAGACTCCTCGTGCAACAACTAATCAAGCGGTGGCCGATCCAGGCCAAACCCTTGCTCTCCGCCGCTACCTTTTTGCCTTGTCGCTTGCGGCCGTGGCAGGGCCGAGTGTCTGGGATCTGCGCGAGGGATGCATTCTTGTGCGAAACGGGCCGCCGCCTTCCGGGGACCTCCCCGAGGGTGAGGCTTCCATAAAGACAACGAGCGTCTGCTTCAATGGCGAAGAACAGCCCTTCACTGTGCCTGGTTCGGAAGATGTCGAACAATACCTGCGCGTGTCAACGAACGCTTTTTTCGGAAACGGACTTCCGCGGGAGACGACGCTTATATTTGACCCTGCGGGAGCACGGGCTGCAATCGACACTCAACGCGGTGGGGGGACTGCCGAGCCCAAAAGCAAGAAGGACCTCGTTGCAGCACTCGTGGCGCTGCCAGAGCATTCAGGCAAGGAAGCGGAGCTCAATAAGAAGAAAGCCACTGAACTGAGGGAGTTGTGGCGGGCGAAGCAGACTCTCGCTGCGAAGTCTGAGGGCCCGGGCGATTCCGGAAGTGAGTCCAGCCCGACACAGGACTAATGCCTCTATCCATACGAGTACAGTTCCTCGCCGGGTACTCTGGGAGGGAATGGCCACCCAGCCCGGCTCGCCTCTTCAAGGCGCTTGTCTGTGCTGCGCGTAGTGGGTGGGCGGCGGCGAGCAATCGCAGTGTGATTGACGGCGCGCTCTGCGAGCTTGAGGGGAAGGCGCCCATTATCGCCGCGCCAGAGGCGATCCTGCGCGCGCCGCGCCAACGTCGCTTTGTTCCAAACAACTCAAAGAACTGGCCTACGCAGAGGAAGCTCAATCCGAAAAAGGGCATTGATCTTGAGGAAGAGCCGATTTGGCATTGGGACATCGAGGAGCCTTCCATTGTCTGGTATCACTGGTCCGAGGTGCCCTCCACTGTTGCACATACCATGCGCGAACTCTCTCGGCGGGTCTGGAGCGTTGGAAAGGGTGAGGACTTTGCATTGCTCGACATTATGGAGGAGTCGCCGCCCTTGGGGACAACGCGCTGGCAGGAAACGGCAAACCAAGAAGGGCCGGGGGCGTGGCTGGAGGTGCCTGACCCAGGATGCCTTGGTGTTTGCGACGCTGCTTTTTCGCACTCGGCCGATGACGCTCCGCTTCCCGTCTCTGGCGTCCGAACCGTTCGATACGCGTTTGACGGCGAAGCTGAGGTCCGTCTCCCGGTGAGTGTGCTGGCCTTACGTTCTGGTGGAAGACGCCGCTCTTGGGATGCGCGTCTCCTGCGCCAGGTTGTCGGACCCATTCGGAACCTGCTGAATGAAATACGCAGCGAAATTGTCGCCGTACTGGCGAGCGATTCGAAGGAACGGATGCGCCTTGACGCACTGGCCCAGCGCGTTCTCCTCGGTCACGACGAGCGGGGAGATCCTGTTCCTGAACCCCATCTGGCGGTCCTTCCGATACCGAGCGTTTTAGGCTCGCATCCGGACGGTCGAATTCGGCGGGTTGCTCTGGTGGGTTTTGGGTGCGGTGAGGATGCGAATCGACGTGCAATCGTCGAAATGGCGCATGTCCTTCTCTGTGGCAGGGAACTCCTGGATCACGGACGTGGAAGGGGCGTGATACTCGATTCCGAGCCGGAGAGGCGGTGGCTGCAGGCTATCACAGGCAAATCGCGAACCTGGGTAAGTGTGACACCCGTAATCCAGACGGCGAAGGAACTCACATCAGCAGAGTGGCAACGGCTCCGCACGATGAGGCAGGTCGCCACCGAGGGCGGGGAGGCCCTGGTACGGCTCGAACGGAGGTTGCAGAACCGACGACTGGAACTTTTGGTTCGTTCTTTGGTGCAGGCGGTCGGCTCATGTGGTGCCAGACCCACATCCCTGGAAGTCGTTCCAGGAGGACCTATCGCTGGTGTTCACATAGGGCGTCAGTATCGCGTCGACGGTTATCTCGCCCAGACGCCCCGCCTACATATGCGCGTGACTTTCGATCGCTCAGTCGCAGGACCGATCGCTATCGGCCGAGGTCGTCACGTGGGCTTTGGATTATTGTGGCCTAGCGGGGATGAAAAGTGACGTATATCAGAACGGGCCTATAGCCGCCTGACGAAATTCTGGCCTTCGGGCACGGGCAAGACACCTGACAGGACGTACCGTTGGGCCGCCACCGATTTGGGAAGTTAGCCGAAGCCAAGTCCGACAGAACGCCGTCAGTCGGCCGCCCGGTTAGCACAACCGTTGGAACGGATGATGAGAGTGGTCACCGCGCCAGAGACTTGGTCAGACTTAAAATGGACTGTAGATGATTCTGTAGCTGTAGGAACCCCACAGGAGCAGCCCAATTCCACGTTCCGCTACAGGTGCGCTAGGCTGGCTGCGGCCGGCCATTGCAAATAAATCAGTTACTTACAAATGGTCGGGGCGAGAGGATTTGAACCTCCGACCCCCTGCGCCCAAGGCAGGTCGAAGGGCGGCATTCCCCAGGCGGACAACTACAATGGATTAAATAGCTTACGCGTATATTATCTACGTTGAAACGGAGCCAACTGTAGTCAATTCTGTGTCTTATGCTTTCCTCTGGGTGCAACCGCCAACTTGCTTGGGGTGCAAGAGGTCCCGAGTTCAAATCTCGGCGGCCCGACCAAATAACCCTTTTGTAATCAACAACTCCTTACCAAGAAAGCTCGCCGAAACGGGCTGATTGTGCTCAAAAATGTGCATAAAATCGGTCAGCTCGCTAGTTGTGTGCTCGAAACTCCACGTTCGTTCGCTTGCCGATCCAGCTTGGCCAACGCCTCGCGCATCATTCCGAGCTTCGCCTGACTGTACAGCTTGAAGACCTCGGCGTCTCCCTGTCTCAACATCTGCGTCACCATATGATCGGCGACGCCGCCAGCGCTCAGCCTGGTTGCGAACGTGTGCCGAAGCTCGTACGGGGCAAAATACGGCACCCCGGCTTTCGTCAGCGTGGCCGCCCAGACTTTGCGAAGGTTGGTCATGTAGGGCTTCTGCGCCTTCGCTTTTGGGCTGGGGAACAGATACTCGCTTCCCGCCGTTTCCTCCATCTGGCGCTTGAAAGCCGCTTGCGCGTCGGGAGTCAACGGCATGTCGCCAATGCCGTTCGCCGTTTTGGAGTCTGCGATATGGACCACTCCATTTTCGAGATCGACCTGCTCCTTCTTCATCGAGAGGAGTTCCTTCTTGTACCGCAGTCCCAGTTCGGAAATGATAACCACGATATTCCGAACGTAACTGGGCGCGACGATCTCGATTTTCGCCTGCTCGGTGGCCGACATGTAGTGCGGCTTCCGGGTGGATTTCTTGACCGAGACAGGGAACTCGACCGCCAGACAGGGGTTGGCGGCGAGTCGTTTCTGCTTGACCGCGACGTTCAGGATATGCGACAAGATCCTGAACTCCTGATGGACAGTTGCCGGCTTGATCTTGCCGCGCAACTGAAGGCCGAGCTTCGTATAAACCCGTCGCCCTGACGTGAGCCGGTCCCTCAGGTAGTCCTCTACCGCTTCGGCGGTGATCTCGGATAGAGCAAGTCCCCCGAAAACCGGTCGCAGAAACTTCAGCGCATTCACGTTCTGCTCGTGGTTGCCAGGGCTTCGGAATGGCGGTCTGGACCGCCGCTCTAAAAACCAATCGGCCCACTGGTCGAATGTGAGCTGTTTGCTGGTCAACACGGTTCCCAGACTTCCGTCGTCGCGGGCGTCGAGGCGGTCCCGAAGGAACCGTTCTGCCGTCTGGCGATCGGAAGTGCCGGTCGACTCTCGTACGATCTCTCCTTTCTGGTCCTTGTAGCGGACCTGCCAAAACTCTGAGTTCTTCCTTCTGTAGATCGCGCCGCCTAGCTTTGGCGGGCGTCCCTTCTTAGCCATTGATTCCTCCATTCACGTGAAACCGCTGGCGCCACGGCTCCAATTCCGACAGCCGGAACCGGATCGCGCGCCCCATCATTCGGAAATGGGGAATCTGCTTCCGCTCAACATAAGCATAGACCAGAGAAGGGCTGACGCCCAAGAATCGAGCTGCAGTCCTGACGTCAACGGGTCGTTCGAATTCGGTCGCCCGTGCACTTGCAGATGGATTCATAGGAAATGAGCCCCAACCCAGACGCCCAACCCGAACAGACCCAGCCCGGACGTGATGCCGACGCAGAGCCAGCGAATCAGCGTGGACCTCGTGTGAGCCCGATGGACCTTCTCGACAAGTTCTGCTGCCTTCAAGCCGGCCGCAGTGATATCTCCCTCAAGCCCGCGCCGTAAAGCGACGGCTCCCTCGTTGAACTCCCGCGCAATATGCCGGCCTACACGGCTCTGGAGCTCTTGTACCATCGCTTCGAATTCCCGTCGCTCGACGGCCAGGCGTTCGATCAGTTCGCGCGAGCTTTCTTCCAAGGCGATCTGGGCCAACTGGACAACGACGAAAGCGGGGTCGTTCTCATCGAGTCGGATTTTGTAGCGCGAAGCTACCTCACCAACGAGCCGTTTCGTATTGAGCGGCAGCCATAGCCAATCTCACGCGAATGACATTTTTTCAAGCTGGTCGAATAGCTCTCGACGAACGACATGGAGCCGCGACTTTTGGACCAGCATGAATTCTGGCGACGCAATTGCCTCCCCAAACGTGAGTTTTTTCTCCCGCATGGTGCGGAGAGTTTCTCCATAGGTGTCCGAACTTCGCCTCGGTATGCCCACCGACGCCAGCACCTTGTTCTGGTTGTCAAGATATACCTGCATCTGGTTGAAAGCCTTGCCGTCCCTGGCGACCGGTCCAAAATACTCATTGATCCAGAGAACGAGATTCCGTTCCGGAGCGCTTTCAGCCAGAGTTTTGAAGCCAAGCAGAGTGTCGTTCAGCATTTCGCCGCCGCAGATCGGCACGTGGACGTAAACCTGCCTTCCTGCTTGGCGGAGCACGGAGAACATGTCGGTCTCGACGATGTACGTCCAAAGCGGGAGGAACACCGTCGCTCCGTTATCGACAACGAAGACGGCATCGTCGGTCGCGAATCGCTCGATGACCGAGTCGTAGCGGGTGCGCTGAAGAACGCCGTCCTGATTCACCAGATCGAGCTTCTCGGCCGAGAAGGCTTTATGTTGGCTGAGGGAGCGATTCACGGGATCGCCGTCAATGCACCGCACATGCTGGCCCCGCTCGATCAGGAATTCGGCAAGCCAGCTGGCAACCACACTCTTGCCGATTCCGCCTTTGCCCTGAAGAATGAAATGAACCGTCGGCTGGCTGGTGCGCTCAGTGACGTTCCCATTTGAACTTGCTTTTGCCATCGTCCCTCCTATGTGTCAAATCAGGCTTTTCCCCGTTGGGTCCCCATCACCATGAAGCTTGCGGATATCGAGCTGCGGTTTAGTCAGGGCGCGCATCGCTTGGGCAATAGGATCTGGGTTTGGTGGCGGTTTCAACTGCTGCGCGCCATCTGCTGGCATGCGGACTCCCTGCCCACGCGGTACGGAACGATCGACCGCATGGGCCTCTTGCGGCGGCGATTCACAAGCACGTTGGGCTCTCGATTCCCGTCTACGGATACGGCTGATGTAGGAAGTCAGGCTGGTGGTGCTGACGAGAATGCCAGCGTCCTCTTCCAGCCAGTGACGGATGCTTTTCACGCTCTGTCCGCCTTCCAGCGCCGCAGCGATCTCAGGCCAGAGCGCACGAATCTGAGCGGCCTTGGTATCGGGTTTTTTGCCGCGCCTTCGTGCCAGGCGGAGCCGGGATTCCGAGGCCCAGTTCCCGCCGTCTTCGAAGTCTTCTAGCGTGGCCAAGAAAAGACCCTCTATAAAGTAGGACCTCGGAGAAGGGGAGCGTGACAATGTCCACGAGATGAAATTGCGGATTCCAGACGTTCGCGACAGTTTTCGACGGCTCACGACGATTTACGGCAGATGACGGCACTCACAACATTCTGCCGCAGCTTGCGACGAATTGCGTCAAGCCACAGGCAACCCAGACCACGGTTTGCAGCGCAAAGTCCGGTAGTGGAACATAAAGAAAACGTTGCGCGGTGCTCTGAGTTTCGGACCTTAAGAATCGCGTAGCCAATGAGTTCTGCCGTTGCACGGTTTGGCCTACTCTGTTGCGCATTGTGCAACAGTGGTTTTGCTGTCATGCCTGAGCCATCTCAGGACCTATGGTAGAGGGGAAATGGCTGTGGAACAGAAACAGAAGGCAGGGGTTATCCACGGATTGCGGATCACCGCGGAACTGCGGAATCGGATCGAGAGAGCGATGCAGAAGGGCGGATTTTCAAGCCGCAGCGCGTTCATGCGGGCCGCTATTGAACGGGAGTTGGCCGGCCGTGAAAGCGATGTCGACGCGGCGGAACAGCGAATCGCCGCGAGCCTGGATCGTACGGCCCGAGGAATTCGCAATCTTCGGATAGGCCAGCAGGCATTGTTTGCGTTCGTAGACGTGCTGGCGAAGACGTTCCTGACCTGTGTTCCGGAACCGCCTAGGGATGTGCAGGATCAAGCCGTCGCCCGCGGCAAAGCCCGCTATGACCGGTTTCTCAAGAGCGTCGGCATGGCGATGGTGGGTGATTCGCAAGCTGCTATGGCAGAGTTGTTAGGCCGCGGCGACGAATGACAGACCAGTTGGCCCGGTGGACGTTGTCTGCCGGAGCATGCTTAGGTGTGGCAATTTTGTCGCATCCGGAGCGCGTACGAATGGCGATACGGTGGCTTTAGCGTGGCCCGTTAACTGGCCCTTTCCGAAGCCGCTGGGCTGGACTTTCGTGCCCCTGGCCATCGTCCTTTGCAGCAGCTTCCTTGCGAGCCGGATGCCGCGGTTGACCTCCCGTTTTGCCGGGGAGACTCTGGGCGGCTGTTCCGTTCTGGATGCGTCTGCCTGACCGCCGTCTTGGCGCTCACGGGCGGCCCAATGAATCTGTTCAGGTTGCTGTATCTGGTTCAGATCACGCTCTGGGCCGTGGTCCTCCGGAAATGGTGGACTTGGGCGTTAGGCCTGCTTTCGAGAGCCTGTTTCGCCTTGCTCTTCTTTTTCAATGTCCCGTCCGTGGGTTTCCTCTGCACGAGATGCATGAGGGGCTGTCTCCTCACCTGGCTGGTATGTGGATCGCATTCGTGGTGCCGGCCGTGCTCATCGCCTTTTTCACGCGAAAGGTCTCTGGCGCTTTGAGACGCCGCGAAATGCAGCGTGAGCGCATGAATGGCGCACAACCTCCCTGCTGAAATGCCAGCCCTGGGTTGGCTGTGATCGCGGACCATCGGACCGCCGCCAGAATCGTACAAGAACTCCGATGCGTCGGTCCTCGGGAAAAGATCCAAGAAGGCACCTTTTCTCGTAGCACTATTGTTAGCGTAGTGCTACGATAGCCAATTCGTAGCATCATTCTGATATTCGTAGCACTTAAGGAGGATTGCATTTATGGGCATCAGGCCAACGGTGGTTGGGTGTGTCCTGTGGTCGATGTGGTGCGCGTGGTCCATTGGCAGTGGTGCGCTTCGGGCTGCGACGGAAGGCCAGCAGGCGCGGGAGGATCAGCCCCGAGTTGCAAGCGGGACCGCCGCGAAGGCGCCTCAACTCTCAGGAATTGTCGTTGACGCCTCGGGCGCGGCGATTGCCGGGGCTACCGTGCAGATTCGAAGCGCGAACGGCGCGGTGCAACTCACGAGCCAGTCGGATGCAAACGGCTCCTTCGCTCTTTCCGGGCTCGCCGCAGGTGATTATCGACTGGTGGCCTCGAATCTTAATTTCGAAACGAAGGAAATCCCCGTCACCATAGGGACCACCGAGGCGCCGGCGCCGTTGCGGATCGTTCTGGCTGTAAGCTCCGTGAGCACCGCAGTGACTGTGCAGGGCCGGGCGGACAGCCTCCTCGGCATAGCCGAATCCGCCAACCAGGGAACGGTGGGTGCATCGGAGATCGACGATCGGCCAATTCTTCGTTCCGGAGAAGTGTTGGAAACGGTCCCCGGTGTCATCATCACCCAGCACGCTGGCGGGGGCAAGGCCAACCAATATTTTCTTCGCGGCTTCAATCTTGACCACGGCACGGATATTGCCATCACCCTCGACGGTATGCCGTTGAATCTGCCGTCGCACGCGCACGGCGAAGGATACTCGGACATGAACACCGTCATACCGGAGTTGGCGGAGAGGGTGGATTTCCAGAAGGGCCCTTATTACGCCGATGTCGGTAACTACGGCTCGGCCGCATCGGCAAACGTGGTGTTCTACAAAACGTTGCCCGAGAACTTTTTCGAAGTGCAAGGCGGCGAGGAGGGCTTTGGGCGGGCCGTCTTCGGCGCATCGCAAAAGATCGGTTCGGGCAGTTTGCTAGTCGGCGGAGAAGTGTACCATGATGACGGTCCCTGGAAGCATGGAGATAATTACTACAAATACAACGGCCTCGTAACCTACAGCCAGGGCACCGACGACCAAGGCTTCAGCATTACGGCCCGCGCCTACCGCGGGACGTGGAACTCCAGCGACCAAATCCCCGTCACGGCCGTGCCTCTAGTCGGCTTCTTCGGCGCACTAAACCCGACGGACGGCGGCACTTCAGATCGTTATAGCTTACAGGCTGAATGGCATCATCAAAGCGACAATTCCAGAACGCAAATCATGGCGTACGGGTTTTACTACTATCTGAATTTGTTTTCCGATTTCACTTACTACCTGGACGACCCCGTGAAGGGTGATCAATTCGAACAGCAGGACAGCCGTTTCGTGGCCGGGATCGACGCACGCCATACGATTTTCAGCGAATGGTTTGGGCGCCATGTGGAGAATACATTCGGATTGCAGGTCCGCAACGATTGGGTCCACAACGGCCTTTACCGGACGGAAAATCGCCAGCGCACGGACAAGAACGCCGTCAATGCTTGCAACGATGAGCCCATCGACGCCTGTAACACCAATCCAACCCTGGTAGCGGACCTGCCCGCGGACACCGATGTGAACAGATTCACCGATACAATGATCGGCTTTTATGCGGAGAACAAAATCCAATGGGCGGATAAATTCCGCACGGTCCTCGCCGTCCGCGGCGATGAAGCCATATATAACGTCACGAGTATGACTCCCAGTTATACTGCCACCGAATTACCTGGCGCTCCAGTGGTCAATTTTGCGGCCGCCAATTCCGGAACGGCCACCAAGTTCTTGCCCAGCCCAAAGGCGAGTTTGATTTTTGGTCCGTGGTCCAAGACTGAGTTCTACGTGCAGGGGGGATTCGGTTTTCACAGCAACGACGCGCGCGGCGCAACGCAAACGGTTGAACCCATCTCGCCGGACAATCCATTTCCTGCGGCCACCTCGAGAATCCCAGCCCTGGTCCCAACCAAGGGGGCGGAAATCGGCGTGCGCACGCTGGCCCTCAAACATCTGCAAAGTACCCTTTCGTTCTGGTGTCTCCACAGTGCCTCGGAACTGCAGCAGGATGGCGACACCGGGGGCACGGTTGCTTCACTACAGCCGAGCAACCGATGGGGGGTGGAGTGGGCGAACTACTATACGCCATTTGAACATTTCGCTTTTGATTTTGATATGGCGGACTCCCGCGCCCGTTTCACCTCGATAGATCCGGCCGATGCGGCGCCGGGTAGCCCGGGTGGCAGGTGGGTGCCCGAAGCGGTCGGGTGGGTGGTTGCATCGGGCGCCACCGTGCACGATATCAAGCGCTTTTACGGGAGTTTGCGCCTGCGCTATTTCGGCCCGCGCTATTTGACGTCCGATGCAGCTTATCGCTCCAATTCAACGGCGTTGCTCAACGCGGAGGTCGGCTACCAAATCAACAGGACCTGGCGCATTTCGTGCGAATTCTTGAATTTGCTGAACCGCCGCGATCACGACATTGACTACGCTTATACCTCTCAGGTATCGCCAACCGCCGCGCCGGAATTCACGGACGTGTTCCACCCCGTCGAGCCGTTTCAGGTGCGATTCGGCTTACGATACAGTTTCGGTCCGAACAGAAATAATTGACTCCTGTTCGACCCTGTGCGGAAGGTTCGGGGACCAGGCACCTCTGCGCTTTACCGTTCCGCGACCGGCGCCACAACATAAACGTATTCCAGTGGCGTGGCGCCGGTATTCTTTACATTGTGTTTCGTCTCTGGAGGAATATAGACGGCGCGCGGCGCGGCGAATGGCCGGTTTGGCTGTCCTTCGATCATGGCCTCGCCTCCTCCGTGCAGAATCACCAGGCACTCCTCATGATGCCCGGTCGTGTGCCAGCCGACTGACTCGCCGGGTTTCAGGCGTACAAAGCCGCTGCGCATTCCGGCTGTTTGCGGCGCTCCCTTGAGCAGTGCGCAGTCGCCGCCCTGGCATTCGAGCGCCAGGCTGAGTGCTTCTCGTGCTGGCTGCTGAGAGTCCACGGCTGTGACGATCCAGAGCAGTGCGGCTATTCCCGCGCCGAGGTGTGGCATACGCATTGTCGGCTACCTTCTTTCTTTTGGAGTTTGAGGTGCAGCCGGACGGCCCCGCTGCCATCCAGCATTCATTGTATGGGCAAATCAGGGTGCGGCAATTTGCCGCATCGCGATTCAAACACCTGCCTGGATGTCCCGCTGGGCTGGACTCTCGTGCCCCTGGCCATCGCCCTTTGTAGCAACTTCCTGTTGAGCCGGATGACGCGATTGACCTCCCGTTTCGCCCAGGAAACTCTGGGCGGCTGTTACGTCCTCACCTGGTTGGCATGTGGATCGCTTTCGACACCGCGAACGGGAGGTGCTGGCGTTGCAGGAGCCGGTCTCCCGGCACGAACGTTTAGCTTCTCTGGCCACACTGGCCGCCGGCGCGGCGCATCGCGCTCCTCGACCGGTCTCGCACCGACTTGAGGAAGCAGTCGCTGAAGCAGACGCAGTCGCCCGGACGCAGAAGCCCCGACGCGAGGTGGCCAACTTCCAAGCCACACGCTAGCGCTTCCGTTTCTCGAAAACCTCTTTCGCCACCGGTAGCGCTGAAAATGCGTTCGGCCATCCTGCATAAAACGCCAGGTGTGTGATGACCTCCGCAACCTGCGGGCCGAAGGCACGCAGGAACTCTGGTGGCTGCTAAATATTTGGCTTGGGGCTTCAGCGACGGCCGCTCGGCGATTACCTGCCGCGACACAACACCCTGGACAGCTTCGGAAGGTAAACGTGGAAACGAACAGCACTGGCACAAGGCTGACGGCGAGCGGCCTCTCAGGTGCCAGGCATATCGGCGCCTCAGCACCTCGATCGCTGGCCTTTAGTTTACGGGAAGCGGAAAACTAACCTCGTACTGGCACGCGCTCATTGGCACCCGACGAACCCCTGCACGGCGCCGTTAGCTATTGGGACACCGTGCATAACTGCTTGCCGAAGATCAGAACTTCAGCTTTAACTCAACCCACGCCCTTCTCGGCGCACCCGGTGCGAAGAACGTTACACTTTGGCCGGGAGCGTTGCCCGCATATGGTCCGTCGTCGTAGGCCGGGTACGCTGAGGTTTGAAAAGCGCCAGTCGCCGTCAACGTGGTTCCCGAGAGCCACGCTGCCGTGTAGTATTTGTGGTTGAAGAGATTGTCGATCTGCAGCGCCGCTTGTAGGTGGCGCGTCAGGTCATAATGGGCGCGAAAACTCGTAATGGCGTACCCCGGAGAAACGCCGGGGCCCTGATAGTACACGCCATCGGCCGAGTAGGCGTTGTTTTCGTTGCCCCTCGCGTACGAACTCGACGCAGTCACCTCGTTCATTTCGAACAGCAATTTCGGCGTTGCCTGCCAGATTGCGTAAGCTTTCGCGGTGTGTTTGGGGATCAGCGGAATCCGATTCCCGGGATGCACCGTGATGTTGCCGTCGAGCCCGGGATATCCCGCTAATGCAACATTGTTCGTGTTGTTGGAAGCGCCATCCAGAGTCTCCACGCTTTGATAGGTCGCCGAAAGAAAGGTCCAATCCAATCCCCAACTCACGCGTCCCACCCGCCCGTCCAGGTCCGCGTCAAACCCCTCACGCAAGGTTTTCGCGAAGTTCTGAAAATAGCCGGTTCCGATTTCCGGCGCGGCGATAAAGAGAATGTCGTTGTGGTTCTCATAGCGGAACGCATCCACTTTCCAGTTCAGATTGTGAAAACTCGAAATCTCCGGCTTGCCGCGCAGACCCAGTTCCCAGGTGTCGGTGATCACCTGCTGAAGCGGCGGATCGGAGGACAGGGCATTAGGCAGGCTACAAGGGGCATCGGGATCGGCGCAACCCAGCTCAATGGAAGTGGGGGCGCGGCTGCCCTGCGCAAATCTCGCATAAGCATTCACGTTTGCGATCGGGCTCCATGTTATTCCGATAGACGGATTGAATCGCTGGAAGGTATAGTCTCCGGTGAGAGAGCCTGAGCCGGCGACTGGATTCAGTAGGTCGAGATTGTCGACGCGATCGTAGTTGTAGCGGCCGGAAACCGTCACATTCACCGTCTTCCAAAGCGTCAGCGTATCCGCGAAGTAAAGGCTCCCGTAAGGTGTGTGCCCTTTGAAACTGACCCGGGTGTCCACCGGATTTCCGTCGCTGTCCACGGTCGATCCGTCCTGCCAGGCCGGAACGCTGACGAGTGAGTAGTTCGGAAGCACGTAGGCGAAATCGGTAGTCTGGTTGAAGGTAATGCTACTGCGGTCTATGAGCGCTCCCGCCGTGAACTGGTTACGCCCGACGCCCGGATGCGTCACCCAGGTGACTTGGCCGGAGAATCCGTATTCACTCTGGACCTGCTTGGAGTAAACATTGACGCCATCACACGTGCTATCGGGGCTTCCCAGACTGAGCGCTTCCGCAATACAAGGCCATTTGGGAAACGGCGTGTTGCCGATATTCGCGCCGCTGGTGGGAAAGCCCGTGTATCCCGCCGCGGTCAGCACGGCCTGTTCGTCGGGTGTGGGTTGGTAGATATCATTCCCGGTCACGTCGTCGTTGAAGTTCGGGTTAATGGCTTCGCTGCGTATGTTGCGATACCAGGCGTTCCCGGTCAGTGTCAAATCATCGCTGAAAGAATGCCGGGCAATGAAATTAAACGAAGGCGAACGATTGGCCGTGCTGTCGGCCACCGAATAGCCGCTCGTGTAGTTCGCCGCAAGCAAACGGTAATCCTGCACGCCGTTGCCGAGCAGCGTGTTGTAGGCATACGACATGGTAAGCGCGAGATCCGTTTTGCTGGTTCGCCATCCCAGCCGCGCGAATCCCTGACGGACATCGGAGGGGGAAGCAAAACGCCAGCCCGATTCGTGAAATCCCAAGCCTGAGAGAAACCAGTTAAACCCGGTGGCATGGCCGCCACCCCACTCGCCTTCCACTTCCTTCCGGCCGCTGGCGCCATACAGGACATGACCGTCCCATCCCGGATTGGTGAGTCCGCTCTTCGTAGTCACGGAGATCGCCCCACCCAGCGTGTTCAGTCCGTACAGCGGATCCGATCCCGGAATGAGAGCCATTTCCGCGATGGCGTCTGTGGGAATCAGGTCCCAACTTACTACGTCGCCGAAGGGCTGATTTTGGCGGACACCATCTACATACACGGAGATCCCCTCAGGCGTTCCAAGCAGCGGCGAAGCCGTATAGCCGCGGAAGTTTACGTCGGGTTGAAATGGATTCTCCTGCAGTTCATTGATGAACACGCCGTTGAGCCGCCGGTTCATAAAATCGCTCAGGTCGATCGCTCCGCTGTTCTCAATGTCGGACGCCGTGGCGGTCTGCACTGGCGCGGCGATCTGGTTAATCTGGAGATCCGTTCCCGCTAACGGTGTTTGGGAGACCACGTCTACCTTGCCGGTCTGGACCGCAATTTCCAGGGAAAAGCTGCGATTCACGGGCGTCGCAGACTGCACCTCGATCACGACTGAATTCGTGATGAACCCGGACTTTGTTATCTGCAACCGGTAGCGGCTGAAAGGCAAACCTCCCAGGACGATCATGCCTTGCGCGTCGGTTTCGAATTCACGCGCCACTCCAGCCGCGATACTCTCCAGCTTCCCCGAAGCCTGCATCGGCGCGCCGGATGGATCCTTGATCTGCAGGCGGATTTCGCCCGTGGATGGCTGCGCTCGCAGTTGACCGACTGCTCCGGCGAGCGCAAGAAAGCAAGCAAACGAGATCTTTGTAACACGGCTCCGACATGAGTCCATATCCTTACGTTCCAAAAACATCGATTTCGTTCAGGCTTTTTCCAAAGAAACCGTGAACAAAACGCCCGGTGGCGGAATATACAATGTGAAAGGCTGCATGTCTTCTCGTTTGGCAGATTTAATCGGCCTGCGCGCCGCTCCCTGTTCCGCGGCCGAACACGATGGCAACCGGGCCAAGCTGGAGGACGAGGTCGCCGGGCTCTTCGATGAATTCAGAGACCCGCTGCTTCGCTACATGTGGAACTGCGGACTGCCGGTACAGGAGGGAGAGGAAGTCGTACAGGAGGTGTTCCTTTCGCTCTTCCAGCACCTCCGCCGCGGCAAGCCTTTGGATAATGTACGGGGATGGCTGTACCGCGTTGCCCATAACCAAGCGTTGAGATGGCGCTATCGCCGCCGCCGCGCTGCCGAACTGGACGCCGACGCGGTCGGGGGTGAACTCGGCATTGATCCGGCCCCAAATCCCGAAGACTTGGTGGGCAGGAGCCAGACGCGGCAGCGTCTCCTGGCAATCGTGGCGGCTTTGCCTGAACAGGATCGCCGATGTCTTTTTCTGCGGGCCAGCGGCCTGCGCTACCGGGAGATCGGCGGCATCCTGGATATGTCCCTCGGTGCTGTTTCCCTATCTTTGTCAAGAACTCTTGCGCGCATCGCGCGCTCCCTAGAAAGCGGCGGCTTATGAAGCACGCGGATTCTCATCTTCCCGACGAGCAATTGCTCCTCGATATCGATGGAGAGCTGTCGAAACATGAAGAGCGGCTCGTCCATGCGCATCTGTCGGCCTGCTGGCAATGTCGTACCCGGAAGCAGGAACTCCAGGACGCGATAACTGACTTTGTGCGCGCTTATCAGCACGAGCCGCATCCGAAACTGCCGCCAATAGACGGCCCGCGCGCATTGCTCAAGGCCCGGCTGACGGACCTTTCCGGCAAGACGTCTCAACGGCGGCCAGGAGTTTTTCTTGTCCCCGCCCTGGCTGGGATCGCAGTCTGTGCGGCCCTGGCGCTTGGCATGATGCTCACCCATCTAGGCGTGTGGCGGCGCAGTTCTCGGGCGATGCAGGGCGCAGTTATCGTGACTCCCAATGCCCGTCTGACTCCGGGGGTTGCTTTACTCCTTGATCGAGTTGCCGTGTGCGCACAGCCGAATACAAAGAACAAGGCGGTCACACCCGCCGTGCGGCGACGGGTTTTTGAAGAATATGGAATCCGAGATACCGATCCGCGGGCGTACGAGGTCGACTATTTGGTTACGCCCGCATTGGGCGGGGCCGATGACATTCATAATCTTTGGCCGCACTCCTACTCATCTACGGCCTGGAACGCTCGCGTAAAGGACGCCTTAGAGGACCGGCTCCGTGATATGGTTTGCACCGGAAATATAGATTTAGCCGAAGCGCAGCGGGAGATCTCTTCCAACTGGATTGCTGCCTACAAGAAGTATTTCCACACGGATAAGCCGCTGCGTGCCCCGGTAGAATGACGGGATGGTGAAAATCGCAAAGGACTAAAACCACTTCGTTGGCAGCCTGCAATGAATCGGCGACACTGCTTTGCCTGGCCAGCGTCGTGGCGGTGTTGCGTCTGTTCGACGAAAAGGGCAAAGAGCAGCAAAGCACCAAACTCTTGATGAATTGACCCACCGCCTGGCCAGTGAAGCAGGCCTCACGGTGCTAGCGTTTATGGAAATGTTGGTGGAGGTACATCGGCGGAACGGCGACTACACGGCCAGATGGTCTTCAGAATAAAAGGTGTTTACGGTTCCTCATCGATTCTTCGCTATTCGCCCCACGTTCCGCAATCGTCGTACCCCCTTCCGGATTCCGATCGCCTCCGAGGCTATTTCGGCGGCCCTCACGCGGATGGCACGAAGCGAGGTGGCCAACTTCCAAGCCACACGCTAGCGCTTCCGTTTCTCGAAAACCTCTTTCGCCACCGGTAGCGCTGAAGATGCGTTCGGCCATCCTGCATAAAACGCCAGGTGTGTAATGACCTCCGCAGCCTGCTCTTCGGTCAGTCCGTTATCCATCCCCTTATTCAAGTGGTAGGAAATCTGCGCTGCTTGACCGTTGGCAATCAGCGCGGCGACGGTCACCAGACTTCGGTCGCGAGGAGCAAGGTCCGGGCGGAGCCACAGATCGCGGAAAAGGACATCCGTCGTGTACTGTACGAGTCCAGCGGCCACGTTCCCAAACTGCTGCTCAACTCCTGCCGCGTCGCCCTCGACTCCTCGATGACCATCATCGTTCTCACTGGCTATGGCAATATTCCAACCACCATCACCGCGATGAAGAAAGGCGCGGATTACTATCTGAGCAAGCCGGCCGATGCCGATCAAATACTCTCGGTCTACGGGACCGTCCGTGCCGCTCCTGGTCAAGCGCCGGAGATGCCGGAAACGGTGCCAACGCTGGCGCGCGTCGAGTGGGAACACATGCAGAGGGTGATCGCGGATTGCGATGGCAACATCTCGCAGGCCGCCCGGTTGCTAGGGATTCATCGGCGCTCACTGCAAAGGAAATTGGCCAAGTACCCGCCGGCTCGGTGACTTGCCAGTCGAAGCTGTTGCAAGGACGCACCTAAATTGGTGCGTCAATTTGCCGCAGTTTAGGATCTGAATCCACTGATATTATCGGGATCGGAGCGTGTTTCCGAGTCCCATGCGCATTCAATCCGCGAGAACGACCGGCATTCTCAAATCTCTGCTTGCCGTTCTCCTTCCAATTACTTCGCTGGCCGCAACCGGTCATGCAGAGCCGGGAAGGGCCCAGCTGTCCGGTGTGGTTTTCGACCCCTCAACCCGCGCGGTTGTTGGCGCGACGGTAACCCTGACCGATCCGGCCACTGGCTCATCGCAGGTCACCAAGACATACGATCAGGGTCAGTATCAGCTGCCCGAGCTGCCGGCAGGCAAGTACGAACTGAAGGTGCGGCGCTCTGGATTGGCGCCATTCCTCGAAACAATTACGCTGATGGACGGGCCGCAGCGGATGGACGTGACGCTGCAGATCCCCACCCGCAAAGAATCGGTTACGGTTCCAGCGGAAGTTCAGCCGCACGGACTTCCGCTCGCGGCCAACACACAAACGACGGGTGCAGGGGACTCGTCGCGCGACCAAAGCGCGGCGGAATTGCTCGCGGATACGCCTGGGGTGAGTTTGCGGCAGAGCGGCGATCTGGCGTCGGCGCCGATGTTGCATGGTATGGGCGATGAGCGGGTCAAACTGGTGGTCGACGGCCTTACCGTGTCGAACTCCTGTCCGAATCACATGAATCCGCCGCTCTCCTACGTGGCTTCTTCGAGCGCGGCGGAGGTGACGGTCATGGCGGGCATCACACCGGTCAGCATGGGTGGCGATAGCATTGGCGGGACGGTCATCATCAACTCACCGGCCCCGGTCTTTGCCGGGGAAGACGAGAACTGGCACTCAGAGGGTGTCCTTTCCGCCTTCTTCCGCAACAACGGCGGCGGTTATGGACCCGATCTGACGGCCTGGGTGGCCAACCACAATTTCAGCATGGGCTACAGCGGGTCGTGGGCGGACTTCGATGACTATAGCGACGGCAGCGGACACAAGGTCACCTCCACTTATGCGCAGACTACCGACAACGTGGTCACCCTGGCTGCGCAGGATGCTGGCAATCTGGTCGTTCTACAGGCGGGGTTGCACCACACTCCCTATGAAGGTTTTCCGAACGCGCAGATGGACCTGGTGCGGAACATCGGTGAGTCCCTCAACCTGCGCTACCGCCATGACTTTGGCTGGGGCGTGCTCGACGCGCGCGGGTTTTGGCAAGGCACGTGGCACTCCATGAATATCGGAGAGGACAAGTCGGCCTTCCCGATGTCGATGTGGATGCCGATGAATACTCACGGCCGGGACTCAGGCTGCACGGCCAAGCTCGAAGTGCCCGTCAATAACCGGCACACGCTGCGGCTCGGCAGTGAGGTGCATCACTTCTTGCTGGACGACCACTGGCCGGCGGTTCCGGGGACGGAGCCCTACATGGCGCCGGACCCGTTTCTCAGCATCTATCGCGGCCAGCGAACACGATTGGCTTGGTTTGGCGAAGTGGTCAGCCAGTGGAATTCAAAATGGACTACGCTGTTGGGAATCCGTAACGATACGGTCTGGATGAACACAGGACAGGTCAGCGGTTATTCGGACATGTACGCGGCCGACGCGGAAGCCTTCAACGCAGTGAGCCATGCGCGGACCGACATCAATCTGGACGCAACCGCATTGGCGCGCTATGAACTAAACCGCTCCACTGCTTTCGAGATCGGCTATGCACGCAAGACCCGGTCGCCCAACCTGTACGAACGCTATGCCTGGTCGACGAATTGGATGGCCAGCGGGATGATCGGATGGTTTGGCGATGGGAACTACTACGTAGGAAATCTGCACCTCAAGCCCGAGGTGGCGCACACAGTCAGCGGATCGGCCGCTTGGCACGACGCCGCCAAAAAACGGTGGGCACTCAAGGTCACGCCGTACCAGACGTATGTCCAGGACTACATCGACGCAGACTTGCTCGCTACGACTGCGTACGGAGACAGCACATTCGCACAGCTTCGTTTCGCCAATCACAAAGCGAAGATCTATGGAGTGGATGGCGCCGGGAACTTCACTCTCTGGGACAGCGCCAAGTCTGGGCATGCCGAGATAACGGGCGTGGTGGGCTACTTGCATGGAGACAGGCTCGACACCGGCACGGGCTTATACCACATGATGCCGCTCAATGCGCGCACCGGCTTCGAGGAAAAGCTCAAGAGGTGGAGCGCCGGCCTGTCGTTCCAAGCCGTTGACCGCAAGTCCAACGTCGATCCGCTGCGCTTCGAGCCGCAAACACCGGGCTACGGGCTACTCGGCACGCACGCCAGCTACGACTGGGGACACATGAGGCTGGACGCGGGCGGGGAGAACCTGCTCAACAGATACTATGAACTTCCGCTGGGCGGTGTGAACTTCGATGACTACATGGCTGGCGGCTGGATGGGGCAGATCAGACCGCTGACCGGACGCGGACGATCTCTCTATGTTGGGCTTACGTTGCGGTATTGACGCTCGAATCGAGTCGGGAATCTCTTCACGCTCGCGACGGCCATTTATCTCAAAGAGACTACTTTGCCGCAGCGACGGAAGCGATCTGAACGGCGTGGCCCTTCAATTCGCCTTTCACGGTCACGCGAAGGCCGTACAAGCTCTCCGGCACCTTGGCGACGTTGGCGATTCTTATAACTTTATCACCTACCACGAGGACCGGCTTGGCGCCGGCCTTGATGCAGCCCTTCACGCAATCGATGGAGGCTTGCGAGCCGTTGTTATGTTTCGCGCCGCACTTGACGCAGGAGACATAACCGGTCCACTCAGCCCCAAAGGCAGCGACGGCGATAAGCGCAAACAATGTAGCCAATCTTTTCATGGTCTCTCTCCCAATCCAGGATTCTGTTCTGGCTTCCTGGACCGGTTATTATTGTACATCTAAACAGGCTTGCGGGCCTTTTAATCTCTAAATGTGGGCACAAGCAAGTCATCGACCAGGTGCGGGCTACACACGGCTGCCCCCGGGCAGCTTCGGTCGGGCAAACGTGCTTCGAGGGGGGTGCGACAAAAAACGCACCCAGCAGCTTCCCTGAATGCGGTTTGATGGATTAACAGAGGGATGTCGAACCAAGCCGTCCGACTCTGTGCTTTTTCGGACAGTCTTGGCGGGCGAGGAGCGATCGGGCCCGTGCTTGTGCGCCGGTCAAGAGGTTGATCGCGGAAAAACTAAGCGACTGTCTCTCATCCCCGGCTAATAAAGGAGGTATGAAAACACTCAATTTCCGAGAATTTGGTTTGCGCGGAGAGCATTCTACAGCCATCCCGGGCCTGATGCTCTTCCGCCGTACCGCTCCCAGCTCGTGCTACCGCGCAGCCTACGAGCCGAGCCTCAATGTGTTTGCCCAAGGCCGAAAACTGATCAACATGGGAGGTACGGACTACCTCTGCGATGGGTCGTCGTTCCTACTCTCGTCCATTGATGTTCCGGTCAAAAGCCAGATCGTCGAGGCATCCGAAAAAGAGCCGCTTCTGTCCATGCTCCTACGGCTCGATATGCCTGCCGTCCGCGACGTGCTGAGCCGGGAGGATCTGCCGGAACAAGAAGGACGTTCGGAGAGGCGGGGCCTCGCCGTCGGCGAGACGACCAGCGGGTTGCTTGCCGCTTGCATCCGGCTCATCGAGCTTCTCGATACTCCCGATGACATCCCTTTTCTGAGCCCGCTGATCCAGCGCGAGATCATCTATCGCATCCTCCGAACACCGCAGGGCGAGCGGCTCCGCGCAATCGCCACAACCGGAGATTTGAGCCACCGGACTGCCAAAGCCATCGCCTGGCTAAAAGCCAATTACACAAAGCCCTTGCACATGGAGGAACTCGCCGCGGTGGCGCGCATGGGTGTGTCCAAACAGCATCATCAGTCTCGCGCGTTGACGGCTATGAGCCCGCTCCAATACCAGAAGCAACTGAGGCTTCAGGCAGCCCGGCGACGGATGCTGATAGACGGCCTCGATGCCACCACGGCAGCGTACGAAGTTGGCTATGAGAGCGCCAGTCAGTTCAGCCGCGAGTACAGCCGTTTCTTCGGCAAGCCTCCCATGCGCGATATCAAAGCATCCCGCGACGCCATAACCGTGGCGGGCCTGGCAGTTTAGTATCAGCCGTTCGGATTCGGCTCGGCGCAAATCCGTCGCGTAGAGGATATGACGGAAAGCGCCATATCAGTCGGCAGCGTTGGGCCGTTCCACGTAGTTTCGCGAAGCATGGGACGCAAGCCTGCGGACCTTCCGTTTTTTCCACCAAATGATCACGCCTGTCACTGAGAGCAGGCCGATCAGGAAACCTGAGACGAATTCCAATACACGATAGACTTGCGATGCATAGAAGTCACCGAAATGAAGTCCGTTAATCAGGTTGGTGAAGCGATTGCCAACGGGAACCGCATTGGGCAGGAACAGATGCCGCATTTCGCCCGTATTGCCGTCCAGATAGAGGCCGGTGTCGGGGTTATTGGCGCGCGTGTCCAAACTGCTTTGCACGCCGTAGGAATAGACGCCGTAGGATTCGATGTAAGCGAGCAAAGCGGGGCGAATGATCCGGAAGTGGCGTTTCGCGGCTTCCTCCTGTAGCAACTTCATCGATTGCGCCTCGGCTTCGCGCCAGCTCAGCTTCGGATGCTCGATGGAGTGTTGGCCCGAGAACTTTCCATCGAATTGCGCGACCGTTTCGAACGGAACCGTAGCCTTCATGATTTTTTCGTAAAGCGGCAGCAGTTCGAAATTGACGCTCGACCAGGCGAAGACGAAGAGCAAAGGCCAGAACCAAAGACCGCCGGCGCGATGCAAATCGAAATTGACGCGAAAAGCGTTGGCGCGAAACTTTACCCACCAGGCGACTTTCCAGCGCCGCCAGAAATCGCGGCTCGCGACGGGCAGCGTCAAGTAAAAGCCAACGAAGCAGTCGATCGTCCAAACGAGCGCGACGTAGCCGAGCACGATGCCGCCCCATTCGCCCATGGCCAGGTTGGTATGGAGGTAGCGGATAAACGGCATGAGATTGGCCTTGCCATGCGATAGGCTCGTCCCGCCCCGATGGGCCAGTATCGTTCCCGTCCACGGATCGACGAACACATGGTCGAATGGAACGTCGTAAAGTTTGCCCGTTACCGGGTTTTTGCGAGGCTGAATCCGCACCAAGACCGTATCCGGCCAATTATTGAAGAAGTATCCCACCCTGATGAGCGGCTCCCGCGCTTCCACGCGTTCGGCAATCTCGCCGAGGGAAAGCCGCGGGACTCCAGGCCTCGGCTTAGCGAAGAACTGCGGATTGATCGCTTGCTCGATTTCGGGTGTGTAGATCAGCAGCGATCCCGTAATGCCGACTACCGTAAGGAAAGCGGCCATCAACAGTCCTGTCCAGCGATGCTGCCACGTTAGATAACGATGAAGTTTTTGGTTTGCGGTCATGATGTGGGGAGTGCGCGGCGAGCATGGGACACCCTCCGCACTTTTCGTTTGCGCCACCAAATATACACACCCGTGTAAGCGAGCAGGGCGATCACCAGCCCGACCGCAAAAACAACGAAGCGGTAAATCGGCCAGTCATACAAATCGCCGAAATGGGCGGCCCGAAACAAGGCTGCGATGAATACTCCCTGGCTCGGCCGCGGAGTCATCAGCAGCCGGAAGTCGCCCGTGTCCGCATCCAGGAAGACGGCCGTATCGGGCGCATGATGCCTGACATCCAAGCTGGTCTGTGCGATGTAGGAGTAGATTCCTACGTTCCCGATCAACGAAATGCCGGCGGGCCGCAGTACCTCGAAGCCATGCAGTGCAGCTTGTTGCGCCAATAACTGTTCGCCGCGCGCCTGCGCAGCCAGCCAGTCTAACTTCGGATTATCGGTAACGTGGCCTTTGTAGGAAGTGACAAAGTCCATGCCGGGATCGTGACAGTTAAAAACGCCGCAAGTTACTTTCTCATACACGCTGCCTAAGTTGAACATGACGCCGGACCAGGCAAAAATGAACAACAGCGGCCAGAGCCACAATCCATTGGCACGATGCAAATCGAAATGCACGCGGAAGCCGCTTGCACGCCACTGCACCCACCATGCCTGCCGCCAGCGCTGCCAGAACCGCGCGAGCCCTAAAGGCAGCGTCAGATAGAATCCGACGAGACAATCGATGGTCCAAACGAGCGCCACATAACCCAACACGGCCCATCCGGTATTGCCGGCCGCCAGCGATGTATGCAGCTGATACAGAAACGCCATGAAGTTCCGGCGGTTCACTGTTTTGATATCGAACTCACTGCGCCGGCCTAGCTCTTGCCCTGTGTAGGGATCGAGAATGAGGTGATCGAAATCGACAGGGATGGCCTTGCCGGTCTTCGGATCTTTCGGCGGTACGCACCGCACGGAAACCGAATCGGGAATTCCGTCGTACAGATACCAGACTTGGATACGCGGCTCGATCTGCTCGGCGCGCGAGGCGATCTCCCCCAAGGTCAAACGCTTTGCTCCCGGCTTGACCTTGACGTAGAACCGAGGGTTAAGGATGCGATCCAGTTCCGTTCGGTACGCCAGCAGCGAGCCGGTTAGTGCAACCACAATCAGGAAGACCGTTAGAAGCAACCCGGTCCATCGGTGCTGCCAGACGAGATAACGATGCATGGCAGATTAAAACATCAGCTTCAGGGCAAGCTGAATGGAGCGGGGACCGCCGATCTGATAAAGCGGATCGAAGGCTCCGGCGCCGATGTTGCCGCCGCCAAGATATCTTCCCAGCATCGAAGTGGAAAGGCCAAAATTAGCCTGGGGAGCGGAAGGGCTGCCGAGATTCCCGCCGGGCTGGCCGAAATTAGGATGATTCGCGGCATTGAACAATTCGGCGCGAAGCTGGAGCTTGGCGGATTCGCCGAAGGAGACCTCGCGATGCAGTGCCAAGTCCCACTGCACGGCTCCAAATCCGCGCAGGGCATTGCGCGACAGGTCACCTTGACGAAGAGGAGTGCCGTTTGAATCGACCGGTGGCGAGCAGAACGGGCCAATGCTGGGGTTGCCATCGGGACAAGTGGCCGCGGGGTTGGAATTAATGGCCTTCCCTCCCGGATACTGAGGTCCGTACACATACAGAGGCACACCGGGCAATACGTCGGGGCGGACATCCGTATAGAAGCCGTTTGAAAGAGCCGTGGCGAAGGTGTAGTAAACATCGAACGGCGGCGCGGAGCGGGCTTGAAATATGTTGTCGAGCGACCAGCCTTGAAGCAGAATATCGGCGAACGTGTGGCCTTTAGGCGCCGGGATATTGTAAGTGATGGCCCCCGATGCGGCGTGACGAATGTCGAAGTCGGAGGGGCCGCGATTGATATCCGGATTTCTTGCCGGCAGGGCATTACTGATTTCTTCCGCGGAGCCGCCCGAACCGGTGTCGAGCGAGTGCGCCCAGGTGTACGAGCCGATAGCCTGTACGCCCGCAGCCAGGCGGCGCTGGAACTGAACCTGGAGCGCGTTGTAGCTGGAACTGCCGAGATTGGTGATCAGGTTGGCGCCCGCGAGATTCGGATTCGGGTTGGTGACACCGGCTTCCGAGAGCAGATCTCGCCCGGAAGCGCCGACATAGGACGCGGTAAGAGTCTGCGCCTTCCCGAGCGCTTGTTCCATTGCCACGTTCCATTGCAAGGTATACGGCGTCTTGAGATGCGGATCGACCGAATAGAGCGTGCCGTAAACCCCTGGTGCATCGGGCTGAACGACGGGCGCCGGGGGAATGTAGAGCTGGGGTATCGGAACAGTGGTTTGGAAGACGCTCGATCCGAACGGATAGTTGTAGTTACTGTAAAGATTGCCGGATTCCGATGACGCCAGGTCGTAGAACACGCCAAAGCCTCCGCGAAGGACGGTCTGCCAGCCCTCCCTCGTCGACAGTTGATATGCCAGGCCGAAGCGAGGCCCGAGGTTGCCATATCGTGTGCCGTAAGGAGATGTCTTCGGGACGGAAGCCAAGTTGGAAAGATCAGTGAGGTTGAATCCGGAGGCCGCACTGAAGTTGGGGCCGGAGAGAGTGGACACCACGAAATCGACATCCCATCGAAGGCCGTAGGTGATGGTCAGACGGGGACGGACACGCCAAGTGTCCTGGGCAAACACACCGAGATTGCGGAAGAGGAAGGTAGCCGGAAGGGTATAGGAGTTACCTACAAAAACCGGATTCGTTCCGGTTTCGGCCGATGGGACGTCTGGGAATACGGCGACCACGCCATAACTTGGAGCATCCTGGCCGGGGGCGGGCCAAACGGATGGCGACAAACGGCGATAATCGACGCCAAACTTGAAACTGTGATTTCTCTGTTGGATGGACAAGCTGTCAACGAGGTTGATCTGGCGCTGCTGATTGAATCCGCTTGCGCCTTCCGAGACCGCCGGTGTCGCCAAGCTGGAGATGTAGAAAGAGATCCCCGAATTCTTAAGCGTGTAAGGGCTGGGGTAAGGAAGCGCGCCGAGGGGTGTGGCCCCGCCGAAGTTGGTCGAAACCGTGTTGGTGTAGTTATCGGTCTTACTGAAATTGAAGCGGAAATCGTTGGTTAGAGAGGGCGACGGCAGCCAGGTTGCGCCGGCGGTTTCGGTGAGAGTGTTGCTGACCGTTGAGGCAAGGGAACCTAAGCCGGAGTATAACCCGCGCTGGTTGAGGTTGGACGGAGAGTAATTGGACCTCGCGAATATAGTGAGCTTGTCGCCAATCTTGTGATCGATACGCACGCTATACGCATCGAGCGAGCCCGGATTGCCATAGGCGGTATTAAACTGCGCGATGCCTTGATGGTTGCCGTTGGCGTCCAGAACCTCGGGTCCGTTAGGCAGCGGAAACGCATTCAGAAAGGGCGCAAACTCGGGCAGGGCGAATTGGCGAGAATAAGGGTCGTTGGGATTGGTGTCGGGCACCGTAGCCCTGGCCGCCTGGGGAAGGCGCAGCCTCAGGCCTTCATAGGAAAAAAAGAAGAAGGTATGGTCTTTCCATAACGGACCGCCCACGGTTCCTCCAAAATCGTTCTGGCGCTCCTCGGGTTTGGGCAACCCCGACTCATTGGCAAACCAGTCGTTGGCATCCAACACGTTGTTACGGAAATAGTCGAATAACGTGCCGTGAAAATGATTGGTGCCGGAACGCGTGACGATCGAAATCTGTCCGCCGGGCGTACGTCCGTATTCCGGCGCATAAGTGGAAGTCTGAATGCGAAATTCCTGCAGAGCATCCACGGAAACCAGACTGGTGGTGCCGCCGAAGACGTTGGTGCCGCCCAGCGCGCCGGCCAGCCCCTCACCCACATAGCCGGCGGCACTGAAACCGATATTCGCGCCCACCCCATCGACCGTCCAATAATTGGAGTAATCGCGCTGTCCATTGATGCTGAACTGTCCCGTCTCAGAGCCGTTGTTAGCGGTCAACACTACGCCGGGAGTCAGTTCGATGAGGGACTGGAAACTACGGCCGTTGAGAGGCAATTCCTCGGCGAAGTGACGATCGACCACAGTGCTGACGCTGGCATCCTGCATGTTGATTAAAGGAGCGCCGGCTTCGACCGTGACCGACTCCGTTCTTGGCCCGATGGTGAGCGAGATGTCCTGCTGGCGCCGGTCCTGGACCGAGAGGAGAAGTTCGGTGACGACTTCCTTGAAACCCTGCCTGCGCACAACGATCCTATAGCGCCCTGGTTGCAATCCAGTGAAGATGTAGAGGCCTGCATCATTGGTGGCGGAAGTGGCGACAGTCCCGGTCTCCAGTCGCGTAGCGCGTACTTCCACTCCCGGGACCGATGCACCCTGAGGGTCGCGGATCGTTCCGGACAGTGAGGCGGCTTCCGTTTGGCAAAACGACGGAGATACCAGGAGACACAAAATGAGGAAGGCCAATGTTAGACTGCTGCGAAATGACATGATCCACTTTCTTAAGTACTGGCAAGAGAAGAAGCTGAGGCGGCCGACCGAACTGCACGCGCGCGCTCATGCAATAACATCTCTCATGTAACCACGGCGCCATGAGGATTTCGATGCGGCAAATTGCCGCACCGGGACTGCAACTACGGTGAGCGCTCTTGTGAGCGCATCGGCCCAGGTGCAGAGCAGACCGCACGGTAGTTACTGAATCAGCGCGGTACTGATGCCGTTGGAGTCTTTCCAGAATCATCCGAAAACGCGACGCTGATGCGCGGCTGGCTAGGCAGGTGACCGAGTTCAGGAAAGACTCCGGGACTGCGGCAAATTGTCGCAGCGTGACATGGCTCGGTTCGGGTATTTCAATCAGATCCTCGGCCTACTCACCGCCTTCGGCGCCGCCGCATTGGCGATCAGTTCCGTGGTCATGTGGTGGCGCGCCGGCGGCCCGCTGGAGTGCTGGGCGCGCCCGTGGCGCTCCGCTCGCCACCATTCGCCCCGGTGCTCGTGGTTGCCTGTGTGTTGCTGGCTTTAGCCTTCCCAATGCTGGGCGTGTCCGCTATCTGCCTGCTTTTCCTGGAGCGGCTGGTGCTCCGCCGGCTGCCTGGCATGAGGCACTGGCTGGCCCTTCAGCCTGTATGATCTAGTAGCCTCCAATATCGCCGGAAGTCGGAGCCGGACCTGACTGAACACCATCGGCCGAGGAATTGGCGTGTCGCACACCTCGGCAAAGCCCATCGCAATCCGTTTCCAAAGGTCGAACCAACCCTGCGAACCCTACCGGTTAAGACGCAGCGTGATTTGATAGGTGCGCTGCCGGCCAAGCTGAATCCAGTCCAGCGCGATCGGGAAACTGCCGGTGTAATAAAGCTTATTTGTCAGATTCAAAACGTTCACTTGAATCGTGTTGTGCCAAGCTCCTATTTGAAAGCGATGCGACAGCATGGCATCCAGACGTGCATAGCCTGGCAATTCAAAATCATGACCGTAGTCGCCGTTTCGGAGGCCGACGGCAAAGATGCCGGCTCCAGCGTCCCAACTCTCGCCCAGCGACTGGCGAAGCCACAAACTGCCGCTGTTCCGCGGAGCTTCGGGGAGCCGCTCGCCCCCATACAGCGGATCCTTCGTGACCACGCCGTCGCTATACGCGTAGGAAGCGATCCCCGAAAGGCGCCGTGTCAGACGGCCTCTCACGTCGACCTCGACGCCCCGTGACCGCTGCTGCCCGACGGTTGTAATCGTCGGGTAAAAAGCAAAGCTTGCGATGTTGTCCTTCACCAGCTGATACGCCGCCACGGTGGCCGTGATCGCCCCTCCCCGCGCCCGCACCTTATAGCCAAACTCAAACTGATTGGAGGTCTCGGCAGCTAGAGCCTGCAGCGTTACGGGGTCACGACCGTTATTCGCGTCCAGTGCCAGCTGATACTGAGCGTATACCGCCTGCCCACTTGACAGTTGCCATATCAGCCCCACGCGCGGTTTCACAAAGGACTGCACGTTGGGCCGAGAGCCAGGAGGCGCATAAATCGCGCTCGTCCAATCCGCTCGGACCCCAGCGACCAGGGTCAGCCGGTATGGAAGCGTGATTGTGTCCTGCGCGTAAAGGCCGACCCACCGGGTTTCATCAGTCGTATAAAGCGGCGACGCGACGGAAGGGTCAAGCGGCGGCTCCGGCGTGAATATGGGGTTGTACACGTTGACCGGCGCCAGATCTTCGTAATACTGCGCCCCGGTCCTGCCCGCTGCATACCCGTCCAGTCCGACAAGGACCGACTGCTGGACAGCACCGGTCCTGAACTTTCCCGTAAAATCCGCCGACCCATGGACCAACCGGTACTTCCTGTGCGGAGCGTTGTAGTAATACGCGAGGCATTCGTAGCCGCTGCCGAGGCAGTCCGCTCCCGTAGCCAGGTTGATCCCGTACGGTGTGATGTCCGCTTCATAGGAATTCGAGATCAACGACAGGAAGTTCACATTCAGGCGCCAGTTCCTCGCAAGCTCCTGGTCCAGGGTCAATCGGGCCGACCTCGGTTGCGTTGTGGACAACACCGGCGAATCATTGAACTGCGAACTGTAGTAGGGCAAGTTGAGAGGCCGGCCGCCGAGCGAGGGAACGCCATAGTCGTTGCGCCAGGCCTGGTGCTGGTAATTCAGCGACAAGCCCAATTGGGTTCGCGGCGTCGCGTGCCATATCAGAGTGAGTCCACCCGATCCGAGGCGGTCACGGACAAAGGCCCGACCCGTCTTGTCGGCGAACCAGGTGCCTGAAGCCCGCAACAACAAGCTCCCACTCTTGTTGATTCGTCCACTGATACTGGCGGTACTGCGCGTTGCCCCCAGCTGGCTGGCGGTCTCTTCCAGGTCAACCGCAAATTGTGGAAGAATCGGCCGCGAGACCACATTGACAAGGCCTCCTGGCTGGGCGCGTCCAAAGAGCACGGAGTCGGGTCCCTTTACCACGTCCACCTGCTGCACGTCCGCCATATTCAGGGGCACACCCTCCACCCTGGACCCGTCCTGGTAGTAGGAAGCGGCCGCCGTCATCGAGCCCCGCGCTGTCATCGACAGGTCAGTAAAACCGCGAAAAATCAGCGCTGTCTGCGCGCCGCCGTTAAAACCGAAGTCCTGTGCCACCCCCGCCACATTGCGTGTCGCATCGCTCAGGGTCAGCGCATTCTGGTCCAGCAAAACTGCTTCCGGCACAGTCTGCACGGCCTGCGGAACCAGCAGCACCTGCGAGTCGGTCTTCGTCGTCGCTTGATCCGTGGCGGAGGGGGTGTAGTCACCCTGGCGTTCCAGACGATCGGTCACAGTTATGGATTGACCCTGGGGCTTGATCGCGACTACGAAATTCACCGTCAGTGCTTCCTGCCCATTCACACTCACTGTACGCGACTGCCCCTGAAAGCCCTGACTCTCCACGGTCAGCGAGTACTGCCCAGCTCGCAGCGCCGAAAAATGGTACCCTCCCTGTCGGTCAGTCTCCGCGTGTCTGATATTGCCGGCTTCGTCTTTGAGCACTAAGTTCGCGCCGACTATGGTGGCTCCCGAAGGGTCGTGGACCGTTCCCGCCAGACTACCCTCGCCGCCAGTGGTTGGTTGGGTCTGCGCCCAAACTGCGCAGGAAAACATTATCGCCGCCCCGACTCGGTAATGGCATTTAATCAGCCTCGTGTATGCGCGGTACATTCCTTTTCGATTCCCCGGCTGCTTTGTCCGGTTGGGCCAACTTAACCTTCCGTACTCGGTTACATCGGCAAGAAGCAGTCAGTTTGGCACGGGCATCCCGGTTCCGCAATGCGGCAAATCGTCGCACCGCACAGCGGCTGGATGCGGTCACGGTGCAAGAGCGCAAAGCCCTTTTCGGCGGAAAAAGCGCTGATTCGACGGAATAACCCTCAGGAATCGGAGCCGGATTCCGCACCATTGCTACGCTGGTGCAACTCCCGAAACTGCAAGGGAGTCATACCAAAGCGGCGATCGAATGCCCGCGACAGTTGGGTGGCGGACAGATAGCCGACTTTTGGGGCAATCTCTTTGAGTGACATGCCCGCCGCCAGGTAGACGCGGGTCAGGTCGAGCCGCAAAGTTTCCACGAAACGCGCCGGCGTCATGCCGATGCTGCGGGTGAAGTGTCTCAAGAACGTCCGCTCGGACATCGAAACATGCGCTGCCAGCCGCTGCACATCCAGCGGCTCAGCCAGATTCTCGCGAATCCAGTCAATCAAGCCGGCAAACCGCGCGGCCGCGTGACTTTGGGCGCTCAACACGGGACTGAACTGCGATTGATAGCCAGGCCGGCGCGCATACAAGACGAGGCGCTTGGCGACGGCGTTGGCCACAGCTTCGCCCAAATCCGAGGCGACCATCGCCAGACTCATGTCCATTCCGGTGGTAACTCCGGCCGATGTCCATAGCCGGCCATCGTTCACAAACACGGCGTCAGCGTCCACATGCGCGTCCGGGCAGAGTTCCGCCAGATCGGAACACGCGGACCAGTGCGTGGAAACACGCTTACCGTTCAGCAGGGCAAAGTGTGCCAGGGCGAATGCGCCCGTGCAGATGGAGCCGAATCGGCGCGCGTTCTTGCTTGTCCGGACAACCCATTTTCGGACAGATTCGTCGGCCGTGAGCATTTGCAGACCCCGCCGGTCGCCTCCTGCGATCAACAAGGTATCGATGGCTTGTGGCGCGAGCGCCTTCAACGGCTTGGTAACGAGGGCCACCGCGCTGTTGGTCTGGATCGTACCGCCTCTGGAGGACAGAATATGGACGTTGTAGCGCGCTTCCCCCAAAATATTGTTGCCGGCCTCGAACACAATGGCGGGTCCGGTGACATCCAGCACTTGGCAGCCGTCGAAGGCGAGTATGGCGACGTCTAGAGGCTTCGGCATTGGCGGAAAACATCGCGCCATTGTCATTTACGCGATCGGTTCCATTAGTCTAGCGTAGACGTATTGGGATGCGAAGACAACAGATAACGATTCGCGCGTTGCTTGGTCCGCGAAGGCTACATGCGGTAGCGCTGGCGGCAATGAGTGCTCCGGTCCTGATGTGGGCACAGGGATCATTGCCATCGCATGAGAAACCGCCTGGGATCACGGTGCAGATGGCCTGCTCGACCTTGTCGGGGAAGTCCATTGGCGGAGCGGCGCTTACGGCGGTTGTCGTAGAGGCGGAAAAGGGCACGCCCAGTTACTGCAAGGTCAATGGCACTCTCGCGCCTTCTCTGAACTTTGAGATCCGTCTACCGGATAACTGGAACGGCAAACTCTACTACGGCGGCGGTGGAGGTTACGGCGGATCGATTCCGCCATTAAGCGTGCCTCCGCTGAAACAAGGCTACGCGGAAGTCGGCAGCGATACCGGGCACCAGGATGACGGGATGTCGGCGGCCTTCGCCTTGAACGACACGTTCGCCGCGCAGGAGTTCGGCAGCTTCGCGGTGCCAACGGTGATGTCCACAGCGCTCACAGTCGTGACCGCGGCTTATGGTGTGCCGCCGGCCCGTTCCTATTTCGAGGGCTGCTCAAATGGGGGGCGTGAGGCGTTGATGGCTGTGCAGCGAAACCCGACTCTGTTTGACGGCGTGATCGCGCGCGCACCCGCTTACAACTGGGTAGGCTTCATGGGCGCGTTCAACCGGACGGCCAAGGCACTGGCTGCTCCCGGCGGCGCCTTCAGCCCGGCCAAGACGGCACTGCTGGCGAAGCATGTGCGGGAAGCCTGCGACGGCCTGGACGGCATTGTCGATGGCATTGTCGCCAATCCGGCGGCCTGCACGGCCGAGCTCCTGAACCTGCGGGCGTTGCGCTGTGCCGGCGGCGCCGATGCGGGCGACACCTGCCTTTCGGATGCCCAACTCGCCGTCGTCAATTCGTGGATGAACGACGCGATCTTTGCAGGCAGCCATACGTATCGTAGTAGAGGCTACAACCTTACAGGCAACGAGGATGATCCAATGGGCTTTGGAATCTGGGTTTCCGGCAATGGAGATGTGGCTAAAGCGGGTCAGTATCTGTTTCAAGATACAACCGTGAAGTATTGTCTGACGCGCGATCCCCACGCCGACTCGCTAAAGTATTCGCCCTGGGACCAGAATCAGGTCGCACTTTATTCCTTGGCTGCGCTATATGACGCCACGCAAACCGATATTCGTCCGTTCATCATGGCCGGCGGCAAATTGATTGTCTGGCACGGAGGCTCGGATGCCGCCCTCAGCGTCAACTCGACCATCGAGTACGTGACGAAAATGGAGAAAACCGTCGGTGCGGAGAACGCCGCTCGATCGACTCGATTCTATGTGGCGCCAGGGGTCGATCACTGCGAAAACGGAGTAGGCCCCGACAGAACGGACCTCCTGACGGCGCTGGACGATTGGGTGATCAAGGGCATCGCTCCGGCCACCTTAACTGCACAAAAGATGGATGCGACCGGCGCGGTAACGCGCAGTTTGCCGTTGTGCCAGTATCCGCAGTATCCCCGCTACATTGGCCCTGCCAATAGTGCAGAGGATGCCAAGTTGGCCTCAAGCTACGTTTGCACCTCACCCGGCGGGGCATCGAAGTAAGAATACATGCAGCGGAGCTCTCACAAGAAAGACCGCGTCATGGACCAAAATGAGTTTTCCCGACGTTCCCTGGTCAAGGGAATTGCTCCGGCGTTAGCTGCGTCGGCTTTCTGCAAGCCTGCTCTTGGGCAGGAGGGGCACGCGGATGTTGCCGCTCACGCTGGATCGCGTCTGCAGATTGGGATGCTCCTCTATCCGGGGCTGAGCGCACTCGATCTGGTTGGGCCGCACCCGTTCTTTGCCGAACTATCGAATAGCCAGGTTCATTTGCTTTGGAAGGACCTCAATCCGGTTATTTGTTCGCTCGGCTACAGCATCGTCCCGACCACGTCGATCAAGGATTGTCCCCGCGATCTTGATGTCTTGTTTGTTCCTGGCGGAACGACCGGCACGATCGCGATGATGAAAGACGACGAGATTCTGTCGTTCCTTGCCGATCGAGGCAGTCGAGCCCGTTACGTCACGAGTGTGTGTACCGGGTCGCTGGTCCTTGGGGTTGCCGGACTTCTTAAAGGTTACGACGCAACCTGCCATTGGAGGTTTCGCGATCTGCTTCCTCTGGTCGGTGCGAGAGCGGTCGACGAGCGCGTGGTGATCGATCGCAATCGCATCACCGGAGGTGGCGTGACCGCGGGAATCGATTTCGGTTTGGTGCTCGCGTCTCGCCTGCGCGGCCGTCCGGCGGCGGAAATCCTGCAGCTTTACAACGAATACGATCCGCACCCGCCATTTGCAGCCGGAACACCAGCGACGGCGCCCTCCGTGACAAAGGCTGCCGTATTCAAGGGCCTGACGGCTGCGTACGAAGAGGCTCGTGCGGTTGCTGGGCCGGCCTACAAATCACGGCATCAGAGCTAGGTCCATGACCGCCTGAAAAGATTCTAATAAAACAATTTCATTCTGAAATGTTTTGGCGCATACTGGGGGTATGGCTCGCCCTGCCCTGCACATTGAAATATCTGCCAAGGATCGGAAAGCGC